>Ga0316207_10005699_pt1 | contig 10212 bp, 8 predicted proteins | sample 6weekpyrite_MG_FD_204943 | JGI IMG/M metagenome (GOLD analysis project Ga0316207, IMG submission 204943) | Microbial mat bacterial communities from mineral coupon in-situ incubated in ocean water Damariscotta River, Maine, United States -... | ecosystem: Environmental > Aquatic > Marine >...
GAACACGATGCCCATGCCAGCCAAGGGACTGACAGGCAGATCTGAATTTCAGATTCATCGGATTAAAGTATGGATCTTCAGCACGATGAATATTCAACGAGGCTTCAATTTCGTCAAAAGCAGGCGTCAGTTCTGCTTCGCTATGCCCCTGAAGCCCAAACGTCTGTTCCCACGATTGAAGTTTGCTTGCAGGCGTTCGATAACTATCTGCCCAATAATGAACCGATGCGCCACCCACATTATTACCATATACCAGAGAATTACCGTTATCGTGACTGGTCGCCAAGCCACGCTCGGCAATCAGTTTACCGGTCATATTGAGCTCATTTTGATCCATCTTTGCAGCCGGGTAATACCCGCCCTGCTCCAGAAAAATGACATCAATGCCATCATCACTGAGTTTTTTGGCAACGGTGGCCCCGCCACAGCCGGTACCAATAACACAGACCTGGGTGCGATACTGTTTACCATCGTCATAATCCGCTTCTTCCAGAATGGTTTTTCCAGACATCATTAGGGCCTGTTGACGTTTCATATTCGCAACTGCCGGAGATAATTTTTTCGCCTGGCAAGGCAGAAGATGCGTTGTGTAGTCATTCTACATAAGCTCCTGATAACGCGGCCAGGCGGAAAAATTATCCCGGCCCTTCGGGTTGTGCCTGAAAAAGTGCCACTCGGTGTTGCTCGTCGTTTATTTAGAATCACTAAACGACACGCCTCGCGCCTTGATTGGCGCTTTTTCAGGCGACAACAGTTGCGAATATGAAACGTCAACAGGCCCTAAGCTCCAGAACTTCTTGTTAATTGCTGATATTGCTGTCGCTGAAGGCTTAGGATTTGAGGGGCGCGTGAAAAAGTACCGTCATAGTTGATGCCAGCCCAAGTGGACTCATGCCCGTAGTACATCATCATCACGGCCATTCGGCAGGCATTCAAAACGGCACTGACAGCATTGATGCGGGTCTGCTGTAAAGACGTCAACAAGGCCTCCCGATCTGCTAAGTTCATCTTGCTAAAACGTGAAAAACGCCCATACACAATGGGCAGGTATTCCAAGGCATCGAGCGCCAACAAAAAATCGTCACGAATGCTTGCCGAAACAAAGTAGAGCTCTTCATCGAGGCGCTGGATGACCCTGGCGCGACTGATCGCTTCTCTGGCGTTTGATACGCAAACTTCGGCAAAAGCAAACAATACCTGGGCGCGACTTTGGTCGATCACCAGCAGTTTTCCGAATTTCGTATCATGAACATGCAACGATTCTTCGCTATCTGAGGGTTTCTGTTTGCCCGGCAGATCCGAGTCACAACCGACAAGCTGGGTAGAGGTCGCAGTTGCCGTCAGCCACAGGCTGGATTTGACAAACAGTGTTAGTAACCGTCTTCTGGGTAAAGGTTGACTTAGCATAATTGAACTCAAATTAATAACCTGACCAGTCAGTACATTACACTTGAGCAGCCGGAATTTCAAGCCTTATGCCTTTTCACAAATAAACACAAAAAGCCGCTTCCTAAGCCAGTAAAATTGGTGTTATTTTAACCAATCAACAACACTCACATGTGGAGTGCCCACCATGCCTATCAATGTCAACGGACCCTCTCTTACCTCTGCGTCTCAGTCTGCACGAAGCTCTGTTTCGACCAGCTTTGAACGCGTTAGTTCTGGCAAGCAGATTAATAGCGCAATGGATGGCGCGGCTGAACTGTCGGTCGCCAGTCGCATTTCAGCGCAAGCCAAAGGACTTGATGTAGCGAGCCGTAATGCCGGAGATGCCATCTCTTTAACACAAGTGGCCGATGGCGCATTGGGCAGCCTTAATGACAACCTGCAACGCATCAGAGAACTGGCTTTACAATCGGCCAATGGCACATTGACAGATCAAGACAGGCAAGGCTTAGCAGCAGAAGCCAATCAACTTAATGAAGAAAATCAGAGCATTTTGGAAAATACCCGCTTCAACGGCGTCAGAATCTTCAGCGATGACAACAACCTGAATTTTCAAATTGGCCCGAATGCAGGGGATCAACTCAGCGTCGAAGGCCAAAATTTAACGCAGCAATTAGCCGATTCCGGAATCAATACTATTGACCTTTCTACTCAGCAGAACGCCTTCAGCGCGCTTGGCGTACTTGATGACGCCGCCGAAAAAATAAGCGCCAGAGCCAGCGAAGTTGGCGCCACTGCCAATCGAATCTCATCTACCGTCGATCAACGACAGTCATCACAACTGAATGCCACTGCCACTCAGAGTCGGGTCGAAGATGCCGATATAGCAAAAGCGTTAACCGATATTTCGGCTGGTTTAATTCAGGAGCAGGCACAAATTGCAATACAAGCCCAAGCCAATGCGCAACGAGGCTCTGTGCTGCAACTGCTAAAATAATCGCGCACACTTACATACCTGAATATTATTAATATTTGAACCAGTCCCGATAATCGTGCATGACAGCACGCCTCAGTGTGGTTAGTATAACGTTCTGCTCATCACCCAAACCGCGTCACTATAATGAAAAAATCCCGCTTTGCTACTCTGGTTTTACTTGCTACTTTGTCTACCGTGAACTTTGCCAAAGAACTGGTTCCGATCCTGGCATGTGTATGGGATCCCATTGGAAAAGCCGGGCCCGTTGGCCAAATCATGAAAGAAGCAAAAATCTACGCGTTTAACTGGGGAGTAGACTTAAGCTACGTCGTCTATACGGATGAGCGCATTGCCATCGAAGAATTCAAACAGGGGCGCTGCGATGCAGTCAATATGCTGGGTTTTCGTGCCAGAGAATTTAATACCTTTACCGGTAGCCTGGGGGCCATCGGCGCAATTCCGAGCTATGAACATCTGGGAATTATCGTCAAAACCCTCAGCTCACCAAAGGCGGCAAAGTTAATGCGGATTGGAGAGTATGAAATTTTTGGCATCGGCCCGGCGGGAGCCATCTTCATGTTCACCCGAGACCGCACCATCATTTCCCCCACAGCATTTGCCGGAAAACGCATGGCCGTGCTGGATGGCATTCCCGAGTCTTCCTATTTGGCCGATAAACACGGCATCACGCCCGTCAACTCAACAATATTTAATTCCATTCTCAAATTCAACAATGGCACTGTTGACCTGACGGCTGCGCCGGCCATTGTGTATGAACCCTTTGAGATGCACAAAGGTCTGGAGCCAGACGGCGGCATTTATAAAGAGCCCTTTCTTTATATCACCATGCAAATCGTTGCCCGCTGGGATAAGTTCCCTCCTGACTTCGCCCGAAAAGCGCGTAGTAAAGCGGTTGAAGAATACCCTAAATTCGTTAAATTTCTGACGGATCCCGAGGCCACCATTCCTGAAAAATATTGGATACACATCCCCCCCAAAGAATACGACTTTTGGGTCGAAGATTTTCGAGAGAGTCGGCTGGCTTTAGGAAAAATGGGAATTTATGACAAACGCACATTGAAACTGATGCGCAAGGTTCGCTGTAAACTGGACGCAAAAAGCGCAGAATGTTCTGCTGATAATCGCGAGTAGCGCTAGTCGGAAGCCTTAGTCTTGATATTGGCCTGCTCGGTATGTGGATCCTGGTGAATAATAATATCGACACTATCAAATGCGGCCTTGATTTCCGCCTCAACGACATCGCTCAGATCATGCGCATCAATTAAGCTTAGCTGGCCATTCAATACCAAATGAAGCTGAATAAACTTGGTACGACCCGATTGCCGAGTTCGCACATCATGAATATCGATGACCTCAGGATGCGCAAGTGCCAGCTTACGAATCGTTTGCTGTTCTTGTTCCGGCAGTTCTCTATCCAACAACAACTGAATCGACTCATTGCCAATTTTCGCTGCGCATTTCAATATGTACAAACCGATAAGCATTGCGATCACCGGATCTGAATAAAGCCACCCTGCGTTATACAATACCAGGCCAAGCAATATACCCGCGTTAGTTATCAGATCAGAGGCGTAATGCAGTGAGTCCGCTCGAATTGCGATCGAACCCGACACCTTAACCACGTGACGCTGATACACCACCAACAGAAACGTCAGCACCATCGAAAAAATAATCACGCCGGTACCAATATCAACCGACTCAATCAGTTCCGGGTGAACAATTCGCTCAACCGTGTAAATAATAAGAAACAATGCAGAACTTGCGATGAAAGCCGATTGCCCTAAACCGGCCAGCGCCTCGGCCTTGCCGTGACCGAAGCGATGCTCTTCATCAGGCGGCACCATTGCATAACGCACCGCAAACATATTGACCAACGACGCGCAAAGATCCAGCAAGGAATCAACCAGTCCAGCCAATATTCCCATAGACCCGGTCGCAAACCACGCATACAGTTTAAATAGCAAAAGCGTAAGCGCAACCGCAACGGCAGCGCGCGCAGCCAGAATGACCATTCGCTCAACCTTGCAACTCAATTTCTTTTCTGCGGGTTCGTCCACAGCACTGACTCTTGTAACTGGTTAATAAATTTACTTGTTAGCCTTTTGCAAGAGGCTCTAGATAGTGAACATAGAGACTCGCGGCATAACCCAGAGCGATCGCGCAGCTCCCGCGCATAATACTAACAAATGTGTTCAAATAAACAGCACGAACTCGAAACGGTGGCATTATACACGTAGCAGAACATCGCTCAATGAAAAACACTCAGGTCGCTAAATTTGCTTAACTCACCCGCCTCAACAGCAGCACGCCAACCAGCAGACAAATAATAATGGGCACCAGCGTTGCCAGAATCGGATCAAAACCAAACACCAGACTCGACGGCCCAAGCAAATCCTGTGCATACTTGAACAACAAACCAACCACGACGCCACTGAACACTCTGAAGCCCATCGTGGCTGATCTCAAGGGGCCAAATACGAAGGAAATGGCGACGAGCACCAAAACGGCGGTTGATAAAGGTTGAAGTGATTTTTTCCAGAACGACATCAGGTATTGGGCGGCATTCAGATCCTGTTCTCGCAAATATTCAGCATACGCGTATAAGCCGGAAATCGATAAATAATCTGGTTTGACAATCAATACATTCAGCAAGGATGGTGACAAATCAGTTTCCCAAACCTGTAAGAAGAAATGATGCACCTCGAGCCTGTCATCGTAAAATCGGGTTTCTTCCAGATCTTCCAATAGCCACTGTCCGCGTTGGAAAATAGCCCGTCGAGCGAAAGTCGAACGAAGTAGCTTCCGGTTTTCATCGTATCGCTGCAATGAAACCCCATGCAGCACGCCGTTTGGCTCAACCGCATTAAAGTGCATAAAGGTATTACCTTCACGGTGCCACAAGCCACCCCGAGTGTTGATATGCGTTGCTGCACCTTGCGCCAGTGCTTTCTGACTCTGGGCAATTTTCTCGGTGTAAGGTGCCACAAATTCCCCGAAAACCAGGCCAAGACACACCACCACCAGCGCAGGTTTCATGGCAGAGAATATAATTCTTATGGTCGACACGCCTGCCGCCCTGATCACGACGAGTTCACTATTTTTTGCCAAGGCGCCAAGGCCAATCAGACAACCCATAAAGGCCGCCAATGGCAGGTAATCATACAAACGCCTTGGGAGCGTCGTGACCACATACATGAACGCTTCGAACACTTGGTAGTCATTTTTTAATTGTTCTGTTTCTGCGATAAACCCAAACAGAAAATCAAGTGACAGCACGACAGCCAAAACCAACAACATTGACGAGGCTACGGTGGACACAATATAGCGATCAATTCTCCGCATTAAGTGTCACTCCACCATTTTGTTTTGCTTGAAAAAAGGTCATCCACTTGCCCCGAGACAGCAACAATAACGAGAAGCCAAAAAACACCGCATGCACCCCCCATAGTCCCACTGATTCAGGAAGCTCACCTTTCACCAGATTTTTACGCGCGACAATCAACAACCCCAAATACGAAACATAAATTAACATCGCCGGAAACAAATGAAAGAAGCGGCCCTGCCTGGGGTTTACTCGACTGACAGACACCGCCAACAAGGTAATAATCGGCACCAGTAACGGCAGAGAAATTCGCCACTGGAGCAAAGCCTTTGACTCTAAATCGTTCGCGTTGATCAAGGTGCGAGTGGCAATTGCCTCTGCCTTGATTGATCGTTTTTCAGCATCGGGCTCTTCAATTTTAATACCATACGAATCAAATGAAACAACATGATAATCTGGCTGACCTGGGCGCCCCTCATACTGTGCGCCATCATGCAGCACCAAAAAACGCTCGCCGGTTTTTGGGTCGATACGCTGTGTTCCTGATTTTGCATAAATCACATTCAGAACATCCCCCTTTGATGCATTGTCAGAGATAAATACATTGAACATCGTGTTTTTATCATCGCTGAGAGACTCCATATAGGTCACTCTCTCTCCTGATTGCAAACTCTGGAATCGCCCTGGAAACAGCACTTCGAACGCAGTCACTTTTGACTGCTCCGCAAACAGTTTTTCGACTTGCTGCATCCCCCAGGGCGAGACATACAAGCTCATGGATCCAACCAGTAAAGCAACCAGAAGTGAAAAGCAAAGCGACATCCCCAACAATCGTTTTTCGCTCAGGCCACAGGCATGCAGTACCGTCATTTCGCTTTCAAGATACATCCGGCCATACGCCAATAAAATGCCAATAAAAAAACCGAGCGGCAGAATCAATTCCAGAAACCCGGGCAGCCGATAGGCCATGATCGCAAATAGAATATCAGGGGAAAGCTCACCTGAAGCGGCTTGAACCAAATACTTGATAAAACGGCCGCTCATAAAGGTCATCAAGAGCACAAACGTTACTGCCAGCATGGTCACCAGCACTTGTTTGCCCAAATATCTAAAAATGATCAATGAACGCGCCCTTATGTAGAACAGTTAGAATGTGTAGCACAGATAGAATATGCCATTTTATGCTGTTAAGGTGGCCCAGGTCACCCTGCATTTTAAGAGACGCTTAAAAAGCATTGAGTCTATCAATGCCTATAGCTTAAACTCCGGTTGCACCGTCGTGAATCAAACGCTCACCTACCCACAGAGACCATAATGAAATACAAAACCACCCTAAAGAAGCTGGACGATGTTAAATGTGACTGTATCTGCTTGCCTGTTTTTAAAGATGGCTCGCTTGGCGAAACCGGACAACAGATCGATAGCCTTTGTGACGGACAAATTTCACAGGCAATCAACAACTTTAATATCAAAAGCGAAGCAGGTAGCGGTTTTATGCTGCCGGTTAAAGGTCAAGCCTGGGGTCGAGTGCTGCTCATCGGGCTGGCACCGTCGACGCACGACACGCAAAAGAAAGCCGCGCAGGCGATCGCCAGCCATGTCAAAGACAGTAATATCAAACATCTGCTGATTGCATTCACTGACCTGTCTGATGACAACGCCAATCAAAGCAAGATCACCAGAACGATCATCGAAAGCATCGAAGGCGCACTTTATTCGTTTGATCAGTTCAAAAGTAAGAAATCACCCTCACCTTCTTTGTCTCAAGTCAGCTTTCACTGTACCACCGATAATCAAAGCGCTTATAAAAACATCATTTCGATCAGCCAGGCAATGGTCAGCGGCGTCAACATAGCAAAAGATCTGGGTAACCTTCCCGGCAATGTTTGCACCCCAAGTTATTTGGCCGATACGGCGATGAAATTAGAGAAACAAAACAAAGCCTTTCAGGTAAAGGTGCTTGAAGAGGCCGAGCTGGAAAAACTCAAGATGGGCGCCTTCCTTTCGGTATCAAAAGGCAGCGTCGAACCAGGTAAGTTAATCGTTATTGAGTATCAAGGTGGTAAAAAAAGTGACGCGCCGCATGTGCTGGTGGGTAAAGGCATCACCTTTGACAGCGGCGGTATCAGCTTAAAACCGGGCCCACAAATGGACGAAATGAAATACGATATGTGTGGCGCTGCCAGCGTACTTGGCTGCATGACGGCCATTGCCGAACTCAAGCCGAAACTGAATATTATTGCCATCATCGCCACCGCTGAAAATATGCCTGCCGGTAATGCATCGAAGCCCGGCGATATTGTCACCACCGCATCAGGCCAGACCGTCGAAATCCTCAATACAGATGCAGAAGGTCGCCTGGTACTATGTGATGCACTCACCTACGCAGAACAATTCAAACCCGCCTCGGTGGTTGATATCGCCACCCTCACTGGGGCTTGCATTGTCGCGCTAGGGCACTGTACCTCTGCCGTCATGAGCAACAATGACGAACTGGCCAAGGAGTTACTGGAGGCTGGACAGCAAGCCAACGACAAAGCCTGGCAACTGCCACTTTGGGATGACTACCAAACACAGTTAGACAGCCCGTTTGCCGACATGCAAAACATCGGTGGCAAAGGCGCGGGTAGCATTACCGCCGCCTGCTTTTTATCACGGTTCGCTAAAAAATATAAATGGGCCCACCTGGATATTGCCGGCACTGCCTGGGTCTCCGGCGGCAAAGACAAAGGTGCGACGGGGCGCCCCGTGCCATTACTATTACAGTATTTGTTAAACAAGAATCCTAAGTAACGCAGCCCAATGAAACGCGCTGACTTCTATCTGTTAAACGGCAGCACCTTCTCTGACCAGCTCAACTTTTGTTGTCGACTGGCAGAAAAGGCGCTATCGAAAAATAACAAAATCCATATTCAAACCACCGAATCAATTCAAAACGAAGCCTTGAATGAGGCTTTGTGGGCTTTTAAGGCAGAAAGCTTTTTGCCTCACGCGGTCGGCCAGGATCAATTCAAAGATTATCCGATCACCATTGATACGGGGTCCGACAAATTGAATCTCAACCCGATGGAAGAGGAAAACAGAAACCTGCTGATATTGCTAGCAAATACATTACCCGCAAACTATGCCAGTTTTGAACGCTTGAGCCTGGTGATTATCAACCAGAAAGAGCTCATCCAGGAATCCCGCGAGCTTTATAAGCGGCTTAAAAACGAGCGCTACGAAGTGCATATTCACGATCAAAGACGCCAAGAGACTTAATACCGGCTCAGCACTATAGATCCTTCACTTGCGGCATGTATAATACCGCTCCTAAAATCTTTCATTCACGATGAACAAGTAATAAGCAACTATGGATAAAACCTACCAGCCGGACGAAATTGAACAATCCTGGTACCAGAATTGGGAACAACAAGGCTACTTTAAGCCCGCCAACAAAGGCACACCCTATTCAATTATGATCCCGCCGCCCAATGTCACCGGCAGCCTGCATATGGGTCACGCGTTCCAGGATTCCATTATGGATGCGCTGACTCGCTATCATCGAATGAAAGGTCACAACACGCTCTGGCAGGTCGGTACCGACCACGCAGGCATTGCTACCCAGATGGTGGTTGAGCGAAAACTGGCAGCCGAAGAAGGCCAAACCCGCCATGACTTGGGGCGTGAAGCCTTTCTCGACAAAATCTGGGACTGGAAAGAACATTCCGGGGGCACGATCACACGTCAACTTCGCAGACTCGGCGCTTCTGTGGACTGGGATCACGAGCGTTTCACCATGGACGAGGGCTTCTACAAAGCCGTTCAGGAAGTATTTGTTCGGCTGTACCAGCATGACCTGATTTATCGCGGCAAACGCCTGGTTAACTGGGATCCGAAACTGCATACTGCAATTTCAGACCTGGAAGTCGAGAACAAAGACAAGAACGGTCACATGTGGCACTTTCGCTACCCATTGGCCGATGGCGCACTCACCTCGGAAGGTAAAAACTATATTATTGTTGCCACCACGCGCCCTGAAACCATGCTGGGTGATACCGCCGTTGCGGTTCATCCTGACGATGAACGTTATCAGGCGCTGGTCGGCAAGCACATCATGCTGCCTTTGGTAAACCGACGCATTCCGATCATTGCGGATACCTATGTCGATCAGGAGTTCGGCTCGGGCTGCGTCAAAATCACACCGGCACATGACTTTAACGATTACGATGTCGGCAAACGTCATCACTCGGCGCTGATTAATATACTGTCGAAAGACGGCTGCATTTTAAATCAGGCTCAAATTTTCAATATTGACGGCAGTATCAACACAGACTTTGACACGACTCTGCCTGCAAATTACGCAGGACTGGATCGCTTCGACGCACGAAAGCAAATTGTCGCCGAATTTGACAGCCTGAAGTTGCTGGAAAAAGTCGATGACCACGCTCTGAAGGTTCCATACGGTGACCGGTCTGGTGTCGTAATTGAACCACTATTGACCGATCAATGGTTTGTCAGAGCGAAA
>Ga0316207_10005700_pt1 | contig 10210 bp, 12 predicted proteins | sample 6weekpyrite_MG_FD_204943 | JGI IMG/M metagenome (GOLD analysis project Ga0316207, IMG submission 204943) | Microbial mat bacterial communities from mineral coupon in-situ incubated in ocean water Damariscotta River, Maine, United States -... | ecosystem: Environmental > Aquatic > Marine >...
CGGTACAACAATACACAGCTAGTACTGTAATGCCAGCTCTCCTTAATCATGAACATACTCAGTAACATCCAGACCAAAACCGGATAAGGCATGCATTTTCTTAGGCGCACTTAATACCCGCATATGGCGTACCCCTAATTCTGATAATATTTGCGCGCCAATACCAAAGGTACGTAAATCATCTTTATGTTCTGACGAACTTATATCTTCGTCATTGTCTTCCTTGCTATAACGTACAACCTGGTTAAGCACAGCATCATCTGCATGGCTAGGTCTTAAAATAACAACTACGCCAACACCTTCATCGGCAACACGCTTCATTGCATCGTGTAATGGCCAACCGCAATCCGAGCGCTTGCTGGCAAAAAAATCACAAATACTATTTTCAACGTGAACCCGAACCAGTACGGGTTTATCAGAATCTATATCACCTTTTACTAACGCCAGATGGGCACTTCCATCGTGTGCATTTTTAAATGCATGTAATTTGAAGTCACCAAAATCGGTTGGCAAACTGGATTGAGCAATATGTTCCACACTTTTTTCATTATGCAAACGGTACTCAATTAAATCGGCAATGGTGCCTATTTTTATATTATGTTCTTTTGCAAAAATTTCCAGATCAGGTCGACGCGCCATCGTGCCATCCTCATTGAGAATCTCAACAATAACGGCAGCGGGCTCTTTACCAGCAAGTCTTGCCAAATCACAACCTGCTTCGGTATGCCCGGCTCGCGTTAACACGCCACCTGGTTGCGCCATTAATGGGAAGATATGGCCGGGTTGAACAAGATCAGACGGTTTTGCATTGGCAGCTACCGCTGCTTGCACGGTTACTGCCCGATCTGCGGCGGATATACCTGTTGTGACGCCCTTGGCAGCCTCAATTGAAACGGTAAAATTTGTTCCCTGGGATTCAGTATTTTCGGTCACCATTAAAGGTAAACGAAGCTGCTCACAACGTTGCTCGCTCAGGGTTAAGCAAATTAATCCACGACCATACATTGCCATAAAATTAATGTCTTCCGCTTGCACCGCTTCAGCTGCAATAATTAAATCACCCTCATTTTCTCGATCTTCGTCATCCATAAGGATAACCATCTTTCCCTGACGAAAATCTTCAATTAATTCTTTTGTTGTATTCAATGCCATATCAATTACTTTATAAAACCATGTTGAGCTAAAAATTCTAAATTAATACTACCTGACGTTGTTGAAGCGGAATTAGCTGCATGCTCGCCTAATACTAACCGTTCCAGATAACGCGCAATTAAATCGGCCTCCAGATTAACCTTAGAACCAACCATTAATTGTTGCAGTGTTGTTTCTTCCAGAGTGTGTGGAACGATATTTAACTCAAACACCGCACCTTCCACTTCATTTACCGTTAAGCTAATGCCCTCGACACAAATCGACCCTTTTTTAGCAATATACTTGGCCAGGCTATCAGGTGCTTTTATTTTAAATTGTTCGGAACGACCTGCAATTGCGCGAGAAACAATTTCACCGACACCATCAACATGACCGCTCACTAAGTGTCCACCTAAACGAGTGGAAGGTGTCAGCGCTTTCTCAAGATTAACCACTGTGCCAACACTTAAAGATTTAAAAGTTGTATGAGCAAGTGTTTCACCCGAAACATCTGCCCAAAACCCATCGCCGGGTAACTCAACTGCAGTCAGGCAAACACCATTGACGGCAATGCTGTCACCGAGTTGTACATCGGATAATTCCAGCTTGCCGGTGGCAATACGAAGACGCATATCTTCACCCATCGGCACTATCGATTCGACCCGACCTTTCGCTTCTATGATTCCAGTAAACATAACGGACTATTATATAAGGTATATCAATTGAGTGTTGCGATAATTCGGGTATCTTCACCAAATTGACGCATTTCTTTTATACTGACAGGGATTTTCTGCTTCATTTTGTCGATAAACGGCAAATTGGCCAGACCTTTTGCCTGGTTCCCCATTAATACCGGTGCCATATATATCAACAACTCATCAACCAGACCCGCGGCTATAAAACCTCCTGCCAATTCTGCACCTGCTTCGAGCATAACCTCGTTGATTTCAATCGACGCGAGATACTTTAAAACGGCGTCCAAATCCAGACCCGCATCCGTTTTTTCGATCTGTTGAATAGTAACCCCCAGGGCTTCAAGTTCCGCTATTTTGCTGTTATCAGAACTTGCCGTAAACAGCAAAATATCATCCTGTTGTTGAATCACTTTGGCAGTGGTCGGTAACCTAAGCTTGCTATCAAGAATGACGCATAGAGGATGCTGGTAATGCTGCTGTTTCACTGCATTATCATCAAAGCGAACAGTTAAAGAGGGATCATCGGCTAAGATTGTCCCTATTCCGGTGAGTATAGCGGCACTTTGGGCACGCCAGTGCTGAACATCATGTCGTGATGCTTCCGAAGTTATCCACTTACTTTCTCCGGATGCCATCGCGGTTCGTCCATCCAAACTCATTGCCATTTTAACCCGCAGCAATGGTAGACCTCGTTGCATACGTTTTATAAAACCCGGATTAAGCTGCCTTGCCTGCTCTTCTAATAAGCCAACGTCAACATTAATCCCGGCATCGGTTAATTGTTTGAAACCCCGACCTGCAACCTTGTCATGCGGATCTTGCATAGCGGCAATCACACGACTTACTCCAGCTTTAATCAGGCTATCTGTACAGGGTGGTGTTTTCCCGGTATGGCAACAAGGTTCCAGGGTGACATACACCGTCGCTCCCGTTGCGTTAGTCCCTGCCTGTAACAGGGCATTCACTTCAGCATGTGCTTGCCCGGCTATCTGATGCCAACCTTCACCAACAATATGATTATCTTTACTGATAACACAACCCACTCTTGGGTTAGGATGAGTTGTGTAGAGACCTTTATTCGCTAAGCGAATGGCGCGAGACATAAACTCATAATCATTGGCAGTAAAGGTTGTCATACTAATAATTATTTTTCGTTATCCGGTAATAAAGACTGTTGTTTGCGTTTGTCTTCCGGTGATGGGCTATTCTTAAGTTTATCAATTTCATCCTGAAAGGCACTGACATCTTCAAAGCTTCGATAAACTGACGCAAATCTTACAAACGCGACCTGGTCAAGATCTCGTAACTCATCCATAATCCAGTTACCAATAAGCGTCGAAGATACTTCACGTTCACCCGTTGCCCGGATACATTTTAAAATGCGACTAACGCAATCTTCTATATCATTCGTATCGACCGGCCGCTTTTCCAGAGCCCGGGCAATACCTGCCGTTAACTTGTCTTCATCAAAAGGTTCACGACGGCCGCTAGCCTTTATAACTTTAGGCATCACCAGTTCGGCGGTTTCAAAGGTAGTAAAGCGCTCACTACAACTAACGCATTCCCGCCGTCGCCGCACACTCGATCCATCGTTGGTTAAACGAGAGTCAATAACTTTAGTATCATTGGCATTACAAAATGGACAATGCATTTTAACAGGTCTTTATTGAGCATTAATTTTACAGTATACACGACTGCCATGCATATCTGCGCTGGCGGTCAGGAATTGATTTATGATGCGAGCGTCTTGTACATTCGCCATAACAATACAGTGATTAACACTTGTAACCCCAATGCTGGTCATTCGTGAGTATTCCGTTCAGGATACCTTTTCTGAGCCCGACTAAAAAATTTAAAGCTTAACTGTAAACCGGCAGTCTTTTGCAAATCGCCAATACTTTTTGTTTAACCGATTCGATCACGTCCTGATTATTAATATCATCTAACACATCACAAATCCAGCCAGCTAATTCCGTCGCATCGGATTCAGTAAAACCGCGAGTTGTAATCGCAGGCGTCCCAATTCGCAGGCCACTGGTTACAAAAGGAGACTGGGGGTCGTTTGGTACCGAATTTTTGTTTACCGTAATATTTGCTGCACCTAAAGCTGCATCAGCTTCTTTACCTGTTAAACCTTTGTTGATCAGGTCAACCAGAAACAGGTGATTATCCGTTCCTTTAGAAACAATATTATAACCACGCTCAATTAATACTTTCGCCATCGCCTGTGCATTAACGACGACCTGCTTTTGATATGTAGTAAATTCAGGGGCAAGAGCTTCTTTAAATGCAACCGCTTTTGCTGCAATAACATGCATTAAAGGTCCACCTTGAATGCCAGGGAAAATAGCCGAGTTGAATTTCTTTTCTATCTCTTCATTTTTTTTCGCTAATATAATGCCACCACGTGGACCACGTAATGTTTTATGTGTTGTTGACGTAGTAACATCGGCAATCCCAACCGGGTTTGGATAGACACCAGCGGCAACTAAACCTGCGACATGCGCCATGTCGACCATTAAATAGGCACCGATACTATCGGCAATATCTCTGAAACGTTGCCAGTCAACAACTCGTGAATAGGCACTGAAACCGGCAACTATCATCCTGGGTTTGTGTTCTTTAGCCAGCGTTTCAACTTGCTCGTAGTCAATTTCCCCTGTTTCATTATTTAAACCGTATTGGACAGCATTATAAATTTTGCCCGAAAAGCTTACTTTAGAACCATGTGTTAAATGCCCTCCGTCAGACAGGCTCATACCCAGAACCGTATCACCCGGTTGACATAATGCCATGTAAACAGCCGCATTGGCCTGAGAGCCTGAGTGAGGTTGTACATTGGCATAATCAGCCCCAAACAGTTCTTTAACTCTATCGATTGCAAGTTGCTCGGCGGTATCCACATATTCACATCCACCGTAATAGCGTTTAGCAGGATAACCTTCAGCATATTTATTAGTAAGAACTGACCCTTGTGCCTGCATTACGCGTGGACTGGTGTAATTTTCAGAGGCAATTAACTCAATATGTTCTTCCTGACGCACGCGTTCTTTTTCCATTGACTGCCAGAGTTCATCATCAAAATCAGCAATATTCATTTCATTAGTAAACATTTCAGCCTCATAAATACTTTCATTTCAAAGGATTAATAACTTAACGCAATTATGCCGATGGCATTAATCGAGAGCCGAATACTACCTCATTTAGCGGAAAATTGCATAAATCTGGGAAATACCACATTTTTTATACAAGCCAAAAAAAGCATTTTATCTAATCTATACCTTGCAATTTAGTAATATTTCTGTAAAACATACTGTTGTTGTTAGATGAATTTCCTTTACGTGAATAGTAACTACAATATATTTTAAATAATGACATTCAGGAAGATACTCTCACCGCTGACTATATTGACTTTAAGTCTTGTAGACTATAGTTCAGCTCAGGCTAACGGATTCCGGCTCCCAGAGTACTCCGCTGCTGGCGTTGCAAAGTCGAATGCACTTGTCGCCGATACATCTCGAGCAAGCGCCATTGCTTATAACCCCGCTATTATGAGTTTGTTAGAAAGTGATTCTGACAATATCTTTAGTGGCAGCCTTATACATATTCAGTACGAAACGGAAGTATCAACGAATAATAAGACCACTCAAAGTATTGGCGAGTCTAATTTTGATATACCAGGCTTTTTTATTGGCAATCGTATCTCTGATAAGCTTTCTTTTGGCCTGCTAGTCCATAGTCCATTTGGTCTTGAAACTGAGTGGCCAACAGCTACATTCTCACCCTTTTTAGGTTCTACTAGTCTTGAACCTAAACTAAGTCGAATTAAAATGTATAACGCAAATTTTAATTTTTCTTATAAAACCAATGAAACATCAGCCATTAATTTTGGTATTAACCGATATCGTTTGCTCGATTTACAGTTCAATTCACAAGCAAGCAATGTTGAAGGTAGTGCAACTGGTTACGGCTGGAATATAGCGTATATCAATAAGCTCAGCCAAGATACCAGTGTCGGCTTACACTATCGTTCAGCTGTACAGGCAAGAGCAACAGGGACTGCGGCAGGAGTACTCCCTATTGTTCTGGATGTAACCTTTCCCGAGATGTTGATAGTCGGTTTAAATGTCAATGTCACTCAACATTTAAATCTTGAGCTTGATGTTGAACATACGGGCTGGAGCGTGTTTGATAATTTAAATATCCGCAACGGACTTAACAGCTCAACCGTTATCAGTAGCACAAATAACTGGAATGATACCCTTACTTACCGTGCCAGTGGCCAATACACTATAAACAAACATCAGATATTATTCGGTTACTCCTATGATGAAACACCACAGGATGATGCACACTTTTCTGCACGTATCCCGGATGCAGATCGGGAATTATTTTCAATTGGTTACCAATATGATTTTGGATCATTCCAGCTGGAAACCGGCCTGATGCTGGTAAAATTTAAAGATCGACAGATAAATTCGACCACAACCTATGTCCCTAAAAATGAACCGAATGGTACAACCGCCTATAACGGTAACTACCAGTCTGATGCCACAATATTTAGTATTGGTTTGAACACCTATTTCTAAAATAAAAAAAGCCCTGAAAATATTCAGAGCTTTTTAAGTTGTTTAATCAATCTAAAAATTACTTAGATATATAAACTGATATCTGACTCACCAGCAAATTCAAAAAATGTCGCTGCACCACCAAAAGTAACACCTTCGATAAAATCTCTGGGATCTAAATCAAAAAGATCAACGGTCATCTGACAGGCAACCATTTTCACTTCCGCTTCCAGGCAGAGATCACGCAGCTCATCCAAACTCGCGACCCCCTTAGATTTCATTTTTTGTTTCATCATGGCCGTCATGATACTTTGCATACCAGGAATTGCCGTTCCTATAACAGGAAACCATTTATCCATTGCCATTGGCATTGGCATACCGGGGTTACCCAGTGGACTGACAGAAACATTCATATCTCTTTTTAGTAGCTGCAAGCCATAAAAAGTAAAAAATATTTCGACATCATATCCCAATGCAGCACCTGTTGAAGCCAGGATAAAAGGGGGATAACCCCAATCAAGGGTACCCTTTGTTGCAATAATCGCGAGTTTTTTATTAGACATAGTTAACCTTAAGCCATGCTTATTAAAATTTACGCGTTCCTTGTAAAAATATATGCAAAAAAGAACAAGTTAAAACTAGCTCTTTTTAATCAAGAATACGAACTTGCCGCCTTCTTCTTTGGACTCCATTAGCTCATTACCCGTTTGCTTGGCAAAAGCTTCAAAGTCTTTTACAGCACCTGGATCAGTGGCAATGATATGTAATACTTGGCCTGCTGACATACCCGCTAAACTTTTCTTAGCTCGTAGAATGGGTAGTGGGCAGTTTAAGCCGGATGCATCGAGTTCTTGATCAAAATTAGCCATGATAGCTCCTTCGTTTATTTTAAAGTATAGAACTTATGTTTTAAGAATCATTAAGATAGAACATTTATAAGTTATTTAAAGCAGAATAACAACCCAATAATGTTCTAATATAAGATTTAAATGATATTAAATATAACCCTGATTTCGCACAATGGATAACCTTAATTATAGATTATCCAAATTAAATTAGTCAGTTAGCGTATTACGCTAACCCACTCGCCTGCCAGGCTTTAAAACCACCTCGCAGCGTAAAAACATTATCAAACCCAGCATTTTGCAAGTACTGACAGGCTTGCATTGAACGCACGCCCATATGGCAAAACAAAATAATAGGGGTCTCATCCGTCAACTCAACGACCAGGCTAGGGATGACATGCAGTGGCATATGCCGAGCTTGAGGGATTGTACCACTACTTACTTCATTGGTGCTTCGTACGTCAAAAATTTCTAACTTGTTTTGACTATCGCTCAATAATTCGTGTAATTCTGAAACTTCAATTTCGTTTACAAATGACATTACCGCTCCTGTGTTCAGTCAACGCTTAATTCCATATAAGAATTTAATTATATATCATTTAAGAAAATTTACCTTATATTCACTGAAACTTTGTAGGAACTGATTGTCATAAACTGAAATAAATAAAACATAACAATAATATTGAATGATAAGATTTACCCATGCTCCCACTACAAACTAACGTAAATAAAAAACTTAGAAATACCCCTATCTTACTGATAACACTGCTTTTTTTAAAAGTAACCCATTTATCCGCTGAAGAGTTGAATTTACCTGATATTGGCGATAGTGCCGCCACTGCGCTCACTATAATTGATGAAAAACGCATGGGAGAAGCCGTTGTCCGTAATATTAGGCGTGCGGGTAAATTAATCGACGACCCACTTTTAAACCAATATATCAATAACTTAGGAAACAACCTGGTTTCTGTTAGTAGTAATCAGTATTACCATTTCAAGTTCTTTATCGTCGATGACAAATCGATTAATGCCTTCGCACTGCCTGGTGGCTATATTGGTGTTCATTATGGATTAATCCTTGCCAGCCGCAATGAAAGTGAGCTAGCCTCGGTACTTGCCCATGAAGTCGCCCATGTTACTCAAAGGCACCATGCCCGAGCGTATAACCTTGGTCAAAAATATGAAACACCGGTACTCGCTGCGCTTATTGCCGCAATAATCCTCGGTGCAAATGGTAGTGAGCTTGGCCAGGCCGCACTGGCAAGTATCGCAGGCGGTACTGCCGAGCTGGCGGTTAATTTTACCCGCCAAAATGAGAAAGAAGCTGACAGGTTGGGCATTCAAATGCTTAGCAAGGCTGGCTTTGACTCACATAGCATGGCGAGTTTCTTTGAGCAGATGTATCATGAATCACGTTTATATGGTTCACAAGGCCCTGAGTTTTTACGCACCCACCCCGTCTCCCAGAACCGGATGGCAGAAGCCAAGCTGCGTGCCAACCAGATGCCACTACAGCAACCGCCTTCTTCTGAAAACTACCACTTAATGAAGGAACGAATTAACATTATTAATATTAATGATGATAAGAAGTTACTTGATAAATACGCTGAACAACTCAAGAATAAAACTTATACAAGCAAAAATGCCGCACTATATGCTTACTCCATCGCCCTTAGAAACAATAACCAAATAGATAAAGCACAAAAAATTTCTAAGCAATTACGTAAATCATCGCCATCTAAAATTGCATATATCATCAACGAAGCTGAAATTTTCGAAAAATCCGGCAACCCGCAAAAGGCTACCATGCTTTATAAAAATGCCCTGGATGATTTTCCTGCTAATGAAGCACTTGTCATTAACTATGCAAAAATGCTGCTTAAGCTCAAAAATTACAAACAGGCCAGCCTGCTGCTCAACCAACACTTACGACAGTCAACCACGCACCCTATCCTTTATAAGTATTTATCTCAAAGTCAGGCCGGGCTGGGTAAAAAAGCCGAGCTCCATGAGTCGATGTCTCACTATTACTATGCCATTGGCCAAACTCATCAGGCGCTAAGCCATATTAATATGGCACTTAAAGTACCAAATCTTGATTTTTACTCTGAGAGTCGACTCAGCTCCCGTAAACAGCAACTACAATCAGAAATAAAAGCGCTTAAAAAAAGTAATATCTAACTTTTTTTTCGTTCTAGTATCATATTCAGAGCAATATCAAAGCGATATCGAAGCTTTTTAATTTCAATACTTTCTAATTTACTAAATTAATAGTAAACACTTGCCATAAATTTGCGTTCATGTATGCTTGGTTGCAGGTGTTGTTGCCAAGTGTAAACGGCACCCGCCAGTTATAATTGGCAACAAAACAAAAATATTATTTAGTCTATGTAAGATTAACTAACTACCGATTACTTGAACGAGGAGGAAAACCATGCGGAAACCCGTCATGATCGTCGCTGCCGCAAGTGCTATTGCAGTCGTTTTAGGCTCTATGAGCATGGCACCTGTAGCATTAGCTGATTCTGAGCTAGTCGCTAAAGGTAAAAAAATTGCCGAAAACAGAAAAAAAGGTAATTGCTTTACATGCCACTCATACAAAGGTGCACACTTAGCCGGTAACATCGGCCCGCCATTTGTTGCGATGAAAGCTCGCTTCCCAGATAAAGCGAAGTTAAAAGCTCAAATTTATGATGCGACTAAAGCAAACCCACATTCAATGATGCCTCCATTTGGCAAATACGGCGTACTTTCAGGAAAAGAAATTGACGCTGTTGTTGAATGGGTACTTACACTCTAACGTTTTAGATGACAAGTACAGACATAATAAAAAATTTAGGAGAATCAAATATGCAACGCAGAACCTTTTTAAAAGGCAGCCTGGCAAGCAGCACCGTGGCCGTGGCCGTGGGGGCGGGCTTAATCAGCCCATCGACTGTTTTAGCCGCCTGGCCTAAAAGCGCGTTTAGCG
>Ga0316207_10005701_pt1 | contig 10209 bp, 8 predicted proteins | sample 6weekpyrite_MG_FD_204943 | JGI IMG/M metagenome (GOLD analysis project Ga0316207, IMG submission 204943) | Microbial mat bacterial communities from mineral coupon in-situ incubated in ocean water Damariscotta River, Maine, United States -... | ecosystem: Environmental > Aquatic > Marine >...
CCATTGATCGCCTTGGTCGGATTTAAATTTTTAGGACAAACATTGACACAATTCATTATCGAATGACAACGAAATAACTTATAAGGCCCTTCAAGTTCAGCTAAGCGTTGTGCAGTATTTTGATCCCGACTATCCGCCAAAAAACGATATGCCTGTAATAATGCTGCCGGGCCTCTAAATTTATCCGGGTTCCACCAAAATGATGGACAAGATGTTGAACAACAAGCACATAATATACATTCATATAATCCATCAATCTTTTCGCGTTGTTCAGGCGTTTGTTTAAACTCGACTTCAGGGATTGGTTCTTTCACCGTTAAATAGGGTTTTATCGAACGGTAATGATGGAAAAATTGTTCCATATCAATAATAAGATCACGAATAACCGGCATGCCTGGTAATGGCCGAATTTCTATGGGTTGCTTTAATTCTGTCACACGGGTTAAACAGGCAAGTCCATTTTTACCATTTATATTCATTCCATCCGAACCACAAACACCTTCTCCACAAGAGTGCCTGAATGAAAGTGTTTCGTCTTGCTGTTTTATTTTTATTAAAGCATCACGCAACATCATATCTGCAGTCACATCCAGACTATAATCCTGCATATGTGGTTCGTTGTCTGTTTCAGGGTTGTAACGGTAAATTTTAAATTGCATTGTGGTGGCATTGGTTGAATTCATAGCTATTTACCCGTTAACTTAAATAAGATGCATGTCAATATAACGGCCTAATAAACACGTTCTTTAGGTGGGAAAGTTTCTACTGTCATGGGTTTTAAACGAACTGGTTTGTATTCCAGCCGCTGGCCTTCTTTATAATATAAAGAATGTTTTAACCAGTTCTGATCGTCACGTTTCTGAAAATCAATTCTGGAGTGTGCACCCCGACTTTCTTCCCGGTTCAAAGCAGAAGTGACTGTTGCTACGGCAATATCGACCAGGTTTTCCAGCTCCATGGCCTCGATTCGAGCTGTATTAAACACTTTGCTGTGATCTTTTAAGCGGACATCCTGTAATCGTTTTTCTATTTGTAAAACTTTATCCAGACCTTCCTGCAAAACTTCTTTGGTACGGAAAACACTACAATTTTGTTCCATAATCGTTTGTAGCTCAGCCTTTAATTCAGGAACGGATTCGCCTTCGCCTTTTTTATCCCAACGATGTAAATGTGCCATGGCTTTGTCAATACTCGCTTTATCCATCGCGCGATGATAGCGATTTTCTTTTAAAAATTTAATCACATGATTCCCGGCAGCACGGCCAAAGACAACAATATCGAGTAAGGAATTCCCTCCTAAACGGTTAGCACCATGGACTGAAACACAGGCACATTCACCAACTGCATATAACCCAGGGATGGCTTCTTCGCCAGTATCAACTGGCACAACCACCTGACCAAAACGATCAGTCGGGATCCCGCCCATGGTGTAATGCGCGGTTGGAAAAACCGGGATGGCTTCCTCAACCGGATCGATATGCAAAAAGGTTCGACTGGTTTCGCAAATACCCGGCAAACGTTTATCAAGCACGTCTTTGCCAAGATGATCCAGCTTTAACATAACGTGATCGCCATCAGGGCCGCAGCCACGCCCTTCCCGTACTTCGGTTGCAATAGAACGGCTCACTACATCGCGACTGGCCAAATCTTTGGCGTGTGGCGCATAGCGTTCCATAAAGCGTTCACCGTCTTTATTAACCAGGTAGCCTCCTTCACCTCTGGCACCTTCGGTAATTAACATGCCACGCCCCGCTATCCCTGTCGGGTGAAACTGAAAGAATTCCATATCTTCCAGTGGAATACCTGCACGTAAAGCCATGGCAAGTCCATCACCTGTGTTTATTTTTGCATTGGTGTTGGTTCTAAATAACTGACCGGCGCCACCTGTCGCCAGTAACGTTGTTTTAGCTTCAATTAACAAGGGTTCGCCGGTTTCAATTTCAAGTACCAGTGCGCCAAGAATAAAGCCGTCCTGGTCTTTTATTAAATCAATCGCAAAGAATTCATCAAAAAAATGTGTTTTGGCTTTTATATTCTGTTGATATAGTGCATGTAAAATGGCATGGCCGGTTCTATCAGCTGCCGCACAAGTTCTTGCTGCCTGTTCACCACCGAAATTCTGACTTTGACCACCAAACGGACGTTGATATATTTTGCCGTTATCCAGTCTTGAAAAAGGGACTCCCTGATGTTCCAGCTCAATCACTAAGTGTGAGGCGGCACGACACATATATTCAATCGCATCCTGATCACCCAGATAATCACTACCTTTAATGGTGTCATACATATGCCAGTGCCAGTTATCCGGTAATACATTAGCTAACGCGGCATTCATACCTCCCTGAGCGGCAACGGTATGAGAACGTGTTGGAAAGACTTTCGAAACAACCGCCACATTGGCATCTGCCTGAGACAACTGTAAAGCAGCACGTAAACCACCACCGCCTGCACCAATAACTAAGGTATCAAATTTTCTGATTGCTATACTCAAAGTTTCACCAATGTAAATAAAATATAACCTGCCCAAACTGACATACTAATTAAAAAAGCCATTAAAAGGTTAAGTACTATAAGACGAAGTACGACACTATGAACATAATCCAGGACGACATCACGAATACCAATCCAGGCATGCACCATGATGGCAATAAAAAACAGTAGTATTAGAATATTTGTTACCGGCGAATAAAAAAAACTGCGCCACTGCTCGAAGGAATTTATCGGGCTAATACAGATAAAACCGATAATAAACAGTAAACACAATACAATATACAGAGCTGACACTCGTTGTAAAAACCAGGCGCGATAACCATGTGCCTGCCAACTCATAGCACTACCTTCACAACAAGATAAATTAGGGTGATGAATACGAGAAGATTAACCAGCCATGCTATTTTAATCGTTGCTTCGCGACTAATACCAACATTAAGGTCGAGTAAAAGGAAGCGTAAGCCCGCATAGAAATGATGTGTTACGGCCCATAAGAGTACAATATTGATTAACTGTCCACTGGTAGTATTAAAAAGTGTATTTACACTCTTAAATCCTTCAGGTGTGGTAGTAGATTGAGATAATAGCCACAGGATATATGGGATTGACAAAAACAGTATAATTCCAGAAACTCGATGTAAAATCGAAACCACCGCGGATACCGGCATTTTGATTTTTAGTAAGTTAAGATGTTTTGGTCTTTTATTATTAAGCGTATTCATTTGTAACCTAATTGTAGAACATATCAGTGATGCGTCCAGTAAATAATTAAGACATTTCAATATCTTGAAATCGATACCTCAGGCAGTTTAAAATTGGCCGAATTTCATTCAGAAACGGCTCAAATAGTGGATTAAATATTATGTTAGAAACCTGGCAAGCATTCCTGCAAAAACAAGGCGCTTCGATTGAAAATAATCGTGTTGTCTCATTTAAAAATTCTGCCAATAAAGTGGATACCAATGAGCAAATGACTGTTTTATGCGACTTATCACATTATCGCTTATATAAAGTCAGTGGTACTGATGCTGTCGCTTTTTTACAGGGACAATTAAGTAACGATATTAACCAGGTTTCTGAGCAACATTCGCAGTTAAGCTCTTACTGCAGCCCTAAAGGTCGCGCCCTGGCTCTTTTACGAATTTTCCAGATCGATAACGACTATTTTATTAGCCTGCCGGGCGAAATTGCCGATAAAACCGTAAACCGCCTGAAAATGTTTGTTTTGCGGAGTGACGTAGTCATCGATGATGTGACTGAGCAATACTTTCATTTTGGCATTGCCGGTAGTGCAGCGGATGAGCCCATAAGTACTGTTTTTGGTTTTACCTCTTTACCCGATGAAACCGATCAGGCAGTAGTAAGTAACGGAGTCAGCTGTCAAAAACTTCCCGGCTCTTTAAACCGCTACGAATTATTTGGTCCTGTTGATCAGGCAATAGAAAGCTGGACTCAATTAAGTGAAAGCTGTGTTACCGTAGAAGAATCTTATTGGAACCTGCAACGTATTCAGGCAGGCATTCCCGAGATACTGACTGAAACTAGTGAAGAATTTGTTCCTCAAATGCTCAATTTACAACTCATCAATGCAGTCAATTTTCAAAAAGGCTGTTATCCCGGCCAGGAAATTGTGGCTCGAACCAAATATTTGGGCAAGCTTAAGAAAAGACTGTATCTTATTGAAACTAATGAAGAAATTGGCATTTCAATTGGTGCTGACCTATATGAATCAGGTGATAACCAGCAAAGTGTCGGAAAAATCGTCTCAATAGAGCCGACCAGAACTAATGTCCAAAATGGACTGGCGGTACTGCGTATTAGTGCCGTTGATAATCAGCCAATTACCGTGGGCAGTAAAGATGGCAGCCCTATTAAGCTACTGGATATGCCCTACGCTTTCGAGGAATAAGTTCTTAAGATCTGACTTTTTCTGCCGATAAATCCATCTATAGAACTTTAATTGTAGGTAAGAATGGATGTCTGAAGCCATAGCAAGAAAATTTATTGAAGATTTACTCAGCGATCTTGAAAACGAAACTCTGGTTTTACCAACGTTACCCGAAGTAGCATTAAGAGTTAGAGATGCTTTGGCCGATGAAGAGCAATCTCTTTCAGATGTGAGCAAGGTTATCACCACTGATGCAGCATTATCTGCCCGGCTCATTCAGGTCGCCAATAGCCCGTTACTACGTACTTCCCGAGCGATAGAAACTGTTGAGTCGGCCGTGACTCGAATGGGCAGTAATATGATCCGTAACCTGGTAACCAGTATTGTTATGGAACAAATGTTTCAAGCAACATCCGATGCCACAGATAAACGGTTACGCACTTTATGGGAGCACAGTACCCAGGTTGCTGCGATAGCAAGTGCCTTAACCAGCCAGTTCACAAAATTAAAATCAGATATCTCCTTACTTGGTGGACTCGTTCACGATATTGGTGCCCTACCAATTTTAAGCCGCGTGGAAGATGTTCCAGAAATTCTTAATAACGTGGAATTACTGGATAAGGTTATTGCCGAAACGCATTGCCGAATTGGCCAGCAAATCCTGGCAAAGTGGAACTTCCCACCTGAGCTGGTTGCCGTTGCAGCAGAACATGAAGACTTAAGCCGTAATTCAGGTGGTGATATTGATTACGTGGACATTATTACTGTTGCCAATTTACAAAGTTTAATTGGTACCGATCACCCACACACCAAGCTCGACTGGAATACCATTCCAGCCTTTAAGAAAATGGGCCTGACCGCTGATGTTAATGTTATCGAAATGGATGAGACCAGCGAAGAAATATCCGCAATGCAGGATGCTTTAAACAACTAATAATTATTACAAGCGCATATGCGGAAACAGTAGCACATCTCGGATAGATGGTGAATCAGTAAATAACATTACCAGTCGATCAATACCAATTCCTTCGCCCGCTGTTGGCGGCAAACCATGCTCTAAAGCCACCACGTAATCTTCATCGAAAAACATAGCCTCATCATCACCCGCTTCTTTTTCCTGCACCTGTGCTTTAAACCGTTCAGCCTGGTCTTCAGCATCATTTAATTCCGAGAATCCATTTGCAATTTCACGTCCACCGACAAAAAATTCAAAACGATCGGTAACAAAGTGGTCATCATCGTTTCGTCGTGCTAATGGAGAAACTTCTGTTGGGTAGGCCGTAATAAACGTTGGATCCATTAAACGATGTTCAACGGTTTTCTCAAAAATTTCAATTTGAACCTTACCTAGACCATAAGAATCTTTTAACGGAATATCCATCCGTGTTGCAATTTCTTTCGCTTTGTCCAGGTCATCTAATTCATTTTCAGATATGTCAGCATTAAAGTGTAAAATAGATTCTTTAACCGTCATACGTGTAAACGGTTTAGCAAAGTCATAAATATCATCACCATATTTTATCTGTGTAGTACCAACAACATTCTCCGCAATAGAACGTAACATACTTTCTGTGATATCCATTAAATCTTTATAGTCAGCATAGGCCTCATAAAATTCAATCATGGTGAATTCAGGGTTATGGCGTGTTGATAACCCTTCATTTCTAAAGTTGCGATTTATTTCAAACACTTTTTCAAAACCACCAACCACTAAACGTTTTAGATAAAGCTCGGGGGCAATGCGCAAATATAAATCCATGTCCAGCGCATTATGGTATGTCGTAAATGGTTTTGCCGTCGCGCCACCCGGAATGACCTGCATCATAGGTGTTTCAACTTCGAGGAAGTCTTTCTGAATTAAGAATTCCCGGATATGCGAAACAATTTTAGAACGCATCTGAAAAGTCTTACGTGATTCTTCATTCATAATCAAATCAAGATAACGCTGACGATAGCGAATTTCCTGATCGGTTAAACCATGAAACTTATCCGGTAAAGGACGTAATGATTTAGTTAATAAACGAATATCATCTACTTTAACAGACAATTCACCTTTATTCGTTTTATACATGGTACCTTCAGCAGCAATAATATCGCCCAGATCCCATTTCTTGAATTGCTGGTTATAAAAACCTTCCTGAAGTTCATCACGTTGAACATAAAGCTGAATTGAACCCGACATATCTTGCAGGCTGGCAAAACTGGACTTACCCATAATACGTTGCGCCATCATGCGACCGGCAACCTTTACTCTGACAGGGTTTGCCTCCAGTTCTTCTTTAGTTTTTTCACCATACTCAGCATGCAACTCGCCGGCTACAACATTACGACGAAAGTCATTCGGAAAGGCATTTCCATGTTCGCGTAAAGCACTTAGCTTTTCCCGGCGTTCAACAATGAGTTTATTTTCATCTACATTCACTGACTGGTTTTCTTGTGTTTTAGTATCCGACATTTTACTTCTCGTTAATCTATCTCTTGTAAGGTAACTTTTGTTTGTAAATACAGCGTTAAATTCTATAAGCCACTTTTTAAGCTGGCTTCGATAAACATATCTATATCTCCATCCAGTACTGACTGGGTATTCGATGTTTCAACATTTGTCCTTAAGTCTTTTATCCTTGATTGGTCTAAAACATAAGAACGAATCTGACTTCCCCAACCAATATCTGTTTTTGAATCTTCCATGGCCTGCTTATCTTCATTCTGTTTAAGCATTTCCATCTCATACAATTTTGCACGCAGTTGATTCATCGCGTTATCTTTATTCTGATGTTGTGAACGCTGATTCTGGCATTGTACAACAATACCCGATGGAATGTGGGTTAACCTGACGGCTGAATCTGTTTTATTAACATGCTGGCCGCCCGCTCCACTGGCCCGGTAAGTATCAACGCGTACGTCCGACATATTAATCTCAATTTCTATATTTTCATCAACTTCCGGATAAACAAACACCGAGGCAAATGAAGTGTGTCGTCGGCTACCCGAATCAAAAGGTGACTTTCTGACTAAACGATGTACCCCTGTTTCGGTTCTTAATAATCCAAAGGCGTATTCACCAGTATATTTAATCGTGGCACTTTTGATCCCGGCAACGTCACCATCGGAGACTTCCATTAATTCTGTTTTAAAACCTTTACGTTCACCCCAACGAAGATACATCCGTAACAGCATTTCTGCCCAATCCTGCGCCTCTGTGCCACCGGAACCTGATTGAATATCCAGAAACGCATTGTTTGCATCCAGCTGCCCGGAAAACATTCGTTGAAATTCCAGCTCAGCTAATATTTTTTCCTGGCCGTCCAGATCAAGAACAACCGCATCGACCGTATCGGCATCATTTTCTTCCTGTGCCATATCTAATAGTTCAGAAGCATCGAGCAGACTTTCATCAATTTTCCGCAGGCCATGAACCACTTTTTCCAGACTAGCGCGTTCACGTCCTAGCTCCTGAGCATATTCAGGTTTTTCCCATACTTCTGGTGCTTCAAGTTCTCTTTCAACCTCGGTTAATCGTTCACTCTTTAGATCAAAGTCAAAGATACCCCCGAAGTGCTTCATTACGCTGTTGCATTTCTTTTATTCTTGTTTTTATGGCATTCGTTTCTAACATTCAATTTCTCTGTGTTGTTTATTTTCAACTCTCAACTTATGAGAGGTTTTACGTTTTTTGATTAAATAATTGGTTCAATATGTTCGATTAAGAGCTGCGCTGTTCTTGCTCCTCGAAACTCGTTGACATCCAGACGGTAAGCCGTATCAACCTGACTGGTATTTTCAGGCCAATATTCATCGGTCGTATTAAACGCAATGGCATCAATTTCGTCCAGGGTATTGACTGAACGTAAGACCAGTTTTAAATGTTTTTCTGCTACGATACGTTTATTAACCAGTTCAAATTTACCATCAAATACAGGTTCGGGAAAATGCTGTCCCCAGGGACCCGCATTTTGCAATAACTCTGCAGTCGTTAAATTCAGCTCAGTAGCTTTCAAACAACCATCTGTTAGTAAAATATTTTGCAGGCTATCTTCGGTCAAATGTTGCTTAACCTGTTTAAGAAAAGCCTGCTCAAAAATTTCGAAGTTTTGTTTTTTTATAGTCAACCCGGCCGCCATTGCGTGCCCACCAAATTTTTCAATTAATTGCGGGTATTTTTTAGAGACTTCATCTAAAACATCACGCATGTGTAATCCTACTATTGAACGCGCCGAACCTTTAATTTCATCATCACCCGACAATGCAAATGCAATAACAGGTCGATGAAAGTGCTCTTTTATTCTTGCGGCCAGAATCCCTATAACGCCTTCGTGCCACTCTTGCTGAAACAAACAGAACGCAACGGGTAGCGATGCCTGAGTGGTATCTAAATCTTTTAGCAACAGCTTATCTAAAATTTGAAATGCCTGTTGTTTCATTTCATTTTCAATTTCCCGGCGGGAATGGTTAAGCGAATCAAGCTGATTCGCAATTGCCAGCGCATGCACATCATCATCCGTTAACAGGCATTCAATTCCGATCGACATATCTTCCAGACGACCGGCTGCATTAATACGGGGCGCTATTGAAAACCCCATATCAGAAGCTTTTAGCTGTCGAGCATTTCTACCGGCCACTTGAATAAGCGCATTTAAACCTGCTGATACTTTACCTGCTCGAATACGCGCAATACCTTGAGCCACAAAAATTCGGTTGTTATGTTCCAGGGGGACAACATCTGCAACTGTTCCTAAGGCGACTAAATCAAGCAGTTCAGCCAGATTCGGCTCAGGACGATCGTCGTTAAACCAGTCGTGATTTCGTAATTCTGCACGCAAGGCCATCATAGTATAAAAAATAACACCCACACCGGCTATTGATTTACAGGCAAACTCATCACCAGGCTGGTTTGGGTTAATAATTGCATCCGCATCAGGCAAGGTATCTGCCGGTAAATGATGATCGGTAATAAGTACTTTTATACCATGTTGTTTTGCTCGTGCCACACCATCAATACTTGCAATCCCATTATCCACCGTAATAATTAAGTCCGGACTGGATTGTTGTGCAACATCAACAATGGCGGGCGTCAGACCATAACCATAATTAAAACGATTTGGAACAAGGTAATCTACATTAGTATGCCCCATCAACTTTAAAGCACGAATCGCCACTGCGGTGCTGGTCGCGCCATCTGCATCAAAGTCACCGATGACGATAATGCTTTCATTATTAACTAACGCCTGAATCAGTAACGATGTTGCAGTCTCAATACCTTTTAATGCCTGATACGGTAATAAACCTTTTAATGAATTATCCAGCTCTGAAGCAGACTGTACATTACGCGTGCTATAAACACGCGCAAGTATGGGTGAAATATCCGTTAAAAACCCTGGTAATGTTTCGGGCAATGGCCGTCGACAGACTGTTCGTTTTGCTCTGGATATTTCGAGTGACACGATAAGAAATTAATTACCCATATTTTCCAGAATAGCTTTAGTGACTTCTTCTCGTGTTGCACTAACCGATAATACCGGTGCGCTTTGTTTAATGGCAGTATCAGGATCTTTTAAACCATGACCAGTCAGGGTACAAACAATTTTACTGCCTTCGGCAATTTTACCCGTTTCAATATCTTTTAATGCGCCAGCCAGTGAGGTTGCTGATGCAGGTTCACAAAAAACACCTTCGTGCATGGCTAACATTTTTTGTGTCTTTAAAATTTCTTCATCAACACATTCATCAAACCAGCCATTAGATTCTTCTTTCACTTTCCATGCTTTGTCCCAGCTTTGTGGGTGACCAATACGAATCGCAGTTGCAACGGTTTCAGGGTTATCGACCATCTC
>Ga0316207_10005703_pt1 | contig 10208 bp, 7 predicted proteins | sample 6weekpyrite_MG_FD_204943 | JGI IMG/M metagenome (GOLD analysis project Ga0316207, IMG submission 204943) | Microbial mat bacterial communities from mineral coupon in-situ incubated in ocean water Damariscotta River, Maine, United States -... | ecosystem: Environmental > Aquatic > Marine >...
CCTATCCCAGTCATACAAAAGCTTGCATTATTCTATGCCATTGATTGAATATTGACCATATATGCAAAGCCTGTGGTTTTAAAAGGCTGAAGGGTTAGTGATGTGAATTCACTTTGTTAGAAAGCACATAACTTTAGTAAGGACTTGCCTGGCGTGGGGATATTAAACGGTGGATTGACGTATGACGCCTGTAACTATTCCGAGGATTTGAACATCTTCGTTACGCAAGTAGATTGGATCCATTTCAGGATTGGCTGGCTGGAGTCGAATGCCATCTTTTTCGACATAAAACTTCTTCAACGTAACGGTTTCACCATTAATCATGGCAATGACAGATTCGCCATTACTGGCTGATTCGCGTTTTTCGATGACAATCACATCACCATCTTCAATATTGTCGTCAATCATTGAATGACCGCGAACACGCAGTGCATAGCTATTCTTTTTGACCATGCTGGCCGGAACCGTGACATGTTCATTTTCTTCATTAAGATCAACAGGTTGGCCTGCTGCTACCCAGCCAAGTAAAGGGATTTCGGTCATCTGTGTCGGGATGAGCTCAAGCTCATCGAGTGTTGGTGTGTAAACTGGTCGATTTTTCTTAGGAATCAGGTAGTTAACATTCGACATTAGAGTATCCCCTTAAGTTTTAACTACAATACGCCCTTCCGCTGACGATTTCAAACTGAAATTAACGCTTTAAAGGAATTTTGACAACGAATTGAGTCCCCTTGCCTGGCTCTGATTTGAAACCAACATAGCCACCATGCTCCTCGACAATATACTTGACGATGCTCAGGCCCAAACCTGTACCACCTTTGTTTTTATTTGAAGCGGTTTGCGACTGGGTAAACTTGTTAAACAAGGTATCCTGAATATCAGTACCTATACCGGGTCCATTGTCAGTGATTGTTAATACAGCTCCCTTATCATCACGAGTCAGCCGTATAGTCACCATATCATAATCAGGTGAATACTTAATTGCATTTGTTATGAGGTTTGTCAGAACTTGTTGTAATCGTTGTTTATCTATATCGGCATGCAGTGGTTCCATCGATTCAAAATGCAGTTGAACATGATTCATCTCAGCAAGACGTTGGTTTAAATTAATAACATTCTTGATGAATGCGTTTAATTCAATATTTTCATATTCGAACGACATCATGCCTGATTCAAGTTTTTGTATGTCAAGCAAATCATTAAGAAGATAAAGCATATGCTCACAATTAGAAACGGCATCGGATAACATTTTTTTTGTGACATCATCCAGGCTGTGTTTGTCTGCTTCCATTTCGATAAGTTGAACAGCACCATAGATGGAAGTTAGTGGTGAACGAAGGTCATGACTGAATAACGAGAACATTTCTTCTTTGGTTTGCTTTAAAGCTATTCTTTGCTGTTCTGCGCGCCAGAGAGTGCTTGCCATAAGTATGCTGCCTGTTAGAAACAGTAAGAAAATAACCAAGCCAACAGAGTAAACTTCATATTCATAATCGCTGAACAGGTTTTCATTATGGAAACTGGCCAGGCGCCAGTTAGTTCCTGCGATAGGGATGGAGAAGAGTGTTCTAGCCTTCTCTTGGGCTGTCAGGGTGTAGTTGTTTCTGTCTAGCGTAATACGTGCACCCTCTTCTGTTATTTCTATAAGATCAGGTGTTTTAGTATTAATTAGCATCAGGCTTTGCATGTTAGGGCTAGATAATTTTAGTAATCGTGAAAAAACATTTGTCCTGAAACTGGCAAAAAAATAGCCATCATTGTTTTTATCGCCCACCTTGGCGATGGTGTCTGTATGGTAAATATAGGGGTTGGGGTGAACCTGGATGCTTTGATTTTTTGTTTTGGCGAACGTTTTTATATCAGAAAGACATATATCGCCGAGATAACCGTCGAAATCATCAATTACTGGTTCTCCATCATTATTGACAACAGTAAAAGTAAAGTAATCTGGAAAGTAATTTCTTATCTTGTCTTCAATAGCTTGTTTCAGATTATCATCATCTGGGTTGGCAATAAGATTTATTATGTTTTCGCGTTCATGACGAATGAAAATATCTACGAGCCGCTTGTTTTCCGTTATTAGGCGGCTTGTTTCATTCGCGACAGAGTTAACGATGGAGGTAGCAATCTCCATTTGATTGTTTTTGAAATCATTGATTCTGTAATGTGAAACCCACGCAATTAGTGCAAGCACAATAACAGGTATGAGCAATAGATAGATAATGGATTGCTTTACTGATACTAGTAGTCGCTGTCTATTTGGTGTTGGGATATCCATGTTTCTTATAATTATTTATACGTTCAGTACTCACAATACTATATATGACGAGGTATACAAGGGTTCTAATATATTAAATTTCGGCTCCTGTATAATTTATGAAATTCCATTGCCACCAGTATAACAAGAGAAATAGCAAATAAATGCAGCCAATGTTGGAGGCTAACAGGTTGTATGCTAAGTACATCGCTTAACCAGGGAGTGTACATGGCACCTATATGTATAGCCTGGGCAGCCAGGGTGCCCAATATCAATATTGGGTTAGATAGAAATCTATGTTTGAATACAGAACGGGTTTCTGAACGACAATTCAAAACATGAATATTTTCAAATAGCACCATAAGTAATAACGTGCTATTTCGTGCCTCATCAATACTAAAGCCAGCACTGATAAGTGAGTTAAATAATATAAATGCAGTTACACCTATAACTATGGCGGCACTTATAACACGCTCAATCATTAAGCGATCGAAGATAGGTTCGGCAGGTGATCGAGGCGGTTTGTTTAATTCCCCACCTTCTGCGGGCTCAAAAGCCAGGGCAATATCCTGTATGCCATTGGTTACCAGGTTTAGCCAAAGTAAATGAACTGCCAGTAATGGTAGTGGCAATCCTGTTATTAATGCCAGGCTAAACAGTACCAATTCGGCTGCACCGGTGGATATAAGCAAGAAAATTACCTTTCTGATATTCGCGTAGGCGATCCTGCCCTCTTCCACACCAGCAACAATTGATGAGAAGTTATCATCGGTAAGTATCAGGGCCGCTGATTCTCGTGCAACGTCAGTCCCGCTTTTCCCCATGGCAACACCTACTTCTGCCGATAATAATGCTGGGGCATCATTGGCGCCATCACCACTTACAGCAACAAAATGGCCATTCCTCTGAATTGAACGGATAATATCAAGTTTCTGGCGTGGCTCGACGCGGGCATAAACCCGGGTATCACGCGTAAGTGAATCTAGCTCGGTTTCATTTGTAATGCGTTTTAGCTGGGTTCCTGTCAGTATCTGATCCTCGTTAGAGGCTAGGCCTAATTCGCCGGCAATTGCCATTGCAGTTGCAGGATGGTCACCCGTTAGCATGGCAACTTCAATCCCTGCTTTACTACAACTGGCGATAGCTTTACTTGCTTCTGGCCGTAATGGATCGATCATACCAATGAGACCAACCAGGTTAAGGTTGGTAAGATGTTCTTCAGAAAACACTTCGCCACTTGATAATTCAACGTTACCGCTTAACAGTGCTAATACACGGTGCCCTGATTTTGCCAATGCTTGTGCACTCTTTTCTATCATAGCCGTATCGATGGTCTGCAGGCCTTGTGAAGTATGCATGTGACTACACATGGGTAATAATCTTTCAACGGCCCCTTTTACAAAAGCGTACTGTTTACCATTCCTGTTATTAAGACTGGCACAGAACAAACGTTCAGACTCAAACGGGATGAAGTCAATTGATGGCATAGTCGTACTTACTTTGGTACTTACGTAACCTGCCTTGTACGCCATCATAAGCAAGGCTACATCGACAGCGTCACCGTGTGATACCCACTCGCTATTTCGCCTGCCAAGGAAACCTTCATTCGGTAAAATAGCCGCATAGCAGATCTCTTTTAAAATCAAATTATCTTTATTAATGTTCTTTTTAGATGTGTTTACTATTTCACCGGTTGGTGTCAGGGTTTGTCCAGTTACAGACCATTTTTCATTATCAGCCGTGATGATTTTACGGGCAGTTAATTGATTTATAGTTAACGTTCCGGTTTTATCGGTTGCAATAAACGTACAAGAGCCGAGTGCTTCTACAGCAATTAGTTTGCGCACAATGACATGACGCTTTGCCATACGTCGCATACTGATCGCCAGTGCAACGGTTAAAGCAACAGGCAGCCCTTCAGGTATCGCCGAGACGGCTAGCGCAACAACCAGTAGAAATATTTCAGTAGTTGGTACGTCCTGGGACCAGGCAACGGTGGCCATCAGCAAGGCAAGCGAGAGCACCATAATGGCGACCCAGTGAGTAAACCGTTCCATGCGAATTAATAAGGGGGCCTTGGCTACAGGCTTATTCAGGATCTCATTGGCTATTGCCCCCAACTCAGTATTCATGGCTGTGGATGTCACGATACCGCGCCCGCGCCCTCTGTTTACCATGCTGGCAGCATGAGCCATGTTTAACCTGTCTGCAGGTGGACTATCACTCTCAGCCAGGATAGCTGGATTTTTTAAAACAGGTATAGACTCGCCGGTTAATAATGATTCGTCGATCTCAAGGTCATGACTTGTTATCAGTCGGCAATCAGCTGGTACGCGATCCCCAGATTCAAGTAACACAATATCGCCAGGCACTAATTCTTGTGCATCTATCTCGTAGCTATCACCTGCACGTAGTACACGGCAATGAGTCGTTGTCATTTCACGTAACGCCAGCGCTGCTTTTTGTGCTGAATATTCTTGTACGGTACCAATTATGGCATTGAGGAATAAGACAATCGCAATAAAGATTGCATCTGACCACTCGTTGATGAGCAGCGAAATAATCGCTGCGAAAATGAGCACATAAATAAGGGGGCTGGCAAACTGATGAAGAAATACACGAATGAGTCCAGGTGCCCTGGAACTGGGTAAACAGTTAGGCCCCCATTGCTGTTGACGTGTTTGTACTTCTGCATGACTTAGCCCATGAACAGAAGCATTCAGGTCAGCGATGACATGTTCAGATGAAACTGAATAAGGAGCTGATGCTGCTACATGATGTGATTCAGTCATACTATTCAATCCAGCCTTCTATTGTTGACTCTAGAATGGCACTTCAGATGAAACGTTCATAGTTTTATTAGTCACAGGGTGTTTAAAAGAAATATTCGCTGCGTGTAGTAATAACCTTTTTGCTGCAACATCGCCATAGAGGGGGTCGCCAAGGATAGGATGCCCTATTGACTGACAATGCAGACGCAATTGATGAGTACGTCCAGTTATCGGCGTTAATTTAAGTCGACTGGTGTCACTTTCTTCGTCATATTGAAGGAGTTCATAGTGAGTTTGTGCCGGCTTTCCCTGCTTTACATCGATTATTTGCCTGGGACGATTCGGCCAGTCGCAGATCATGGGTTTATCAATGCAGCCCCTGTTCAATTCGAGTCGGCCAGTAACGACGGCGATGTAATGCTTTGAGACTTCTCGTTGCTGAAACAGCCCGCTCAGTTGGCGATGGGTATCTTTATCGAGTGCCAGCACCAGGATGCCAGATGTCGACATATCGAGTCGATGCACAATCAGGGCGGTAGGATATTGCTCCTGAGTACGAGAAATCAGGCAATCTTGCTTCTCTGGGCCCCTTCCTGGCACCGAAAGCAGGCCTGCAGGCTTGTTTACCACCAGTAAATAATCGTCCTTATACAGGACATCCAGTCCAGTATTAGTTGGTGGTTTATAGTGCAACATGAAAAATCTCGTCTATCCTCATCTGTATATGGAAATTAGTATAACTTCTAGAGTGTTAGCTGCCTTTAATGCACTACCAAGAAGCTCAAATTGATTACTAAAAGCTGCAAAATAGTAAGATATGACTACATATAATAGTAAAACAGCATGTTAAAATACGCTAACTAAATGATATCGCTTCCTGGAAGTTTATCTACTCAGCGAAAATATCTAATAATAACTATATATTACAATGGTTTGTAGTTTTAAGGGATGTAACAGGCGTGACCACAAAAACGATTAATAAATGTCTCTTTCCTGTAGCTGGCTACGGGACCCGCTTTTTGCCTGCAACCAAGGCAATGCCTAAGGAAATGCTGCCAATTTTAACCAAACCGCTCATCCAGTACGGGGTTGAAGAAGCCCTAGCAGCTGGAATGACCCAGATGGCCTTTATTACGGGTCGTGGAAAACGCGCCATTGAGGATCATTTTGATACCAGTTATGAACTGGAGCATCAGATTAAAGATACGGATAAAGAACCGTTATTAGCGGGGATTCGAAACCTTATTGAAAAATGTACCTTTTCTTATACACGCCAGGTTGAGATGCGAGGCCTTGGTGATGCGATCAAGGAAGGTGGAAAGCTCATCGGTCATGAACCCTTTGGAGTCATCCTCGCAGATGATCTGTGTACCAACGGTAATGAATCAGTCATGTTACAAATGGCCAGGCTCTACGAAAAACATGCTTGCAGCATTGTTGCTATTGAGGATGTGCCTAAGCATGATGTGAGTAGCTATGGCATTATCGAGGGTGATGAGATCGATGATGGTGTGTTCCAGGTAACACGCATGGTAGAAAAACCCAGCCCGGAAAATGCGCCCTCCACGATGGGTATTATCGGTCGCTATGTACTGGCACCTGAAATTTTTGAGATATTAGAGAACACACCACCAGGTAAAAATGGTGAACTACAAATAACCGATGCGCTAAATACGCTTGCCAAGCAAGGTAAAGTGCTCGCCTACCGGTTTAAAGGACGCCGCTTTGATTGTGGTAGTCTGCCTGGCTTTGTTGCAGCAACCAATTACTTCTTTGAAAAAAGTATTAAAGACTAACCAGCTGTGGTGGATGAGAAGACACCGTAATTGTTCTTATCTTGTATAACCTCGTCAACCAGGTCAGTATCGATTTCATCTGCATCTGATGAGAAACCATAAACCAGTACGGTATCGCATAGTGTGTTAATGCTGCGTGGCACCCCGCCACTGGCATCGGCAATTCTAGAACAGGCAGCATCAGTAAATAATGGTTTGTCTCTGCCCGCAACTTTAAGACGATGGTTAATGTATTTTTTTACTTCTGTAGGGGCCATAGGCGGCAAATAAAATTCAACTGAGACACGCTGCATGAATTGCTTTAAATCAGGATGTCTTAACGTGTCGCGTAACTGTGGCTGTCCGACGAGAATAATTTGTAACAATTGATCCTTGTCGGCATTGATATTCGATAACATCCTTAATGATTCTAATGCGGCTGGATTAATATTTTGTGCCTCATCAACAATCACAACGTTGCGCTTTCCCTGGCCGTATTTATTGATCAAAAATTTTTGAAAGGCATCATACATGGCTACATATGACATACCGTCATACGGTTGGTCAAAGGCCAACATAATCCAATCCAGCAGTTCATCGGTATTCTTATGGGTGTTGGATATTAAGCCGACCTCATACTCAGGCCCGAGGTTATTAAGTAAATGACGAATCAATGTTGTTTTACCCGAACCAATTTCACCACAGATAACAGAAAAGGCAGCACGGTTTTGTATGCCGTATTCCAGCATGGCATAAGCGAGACTATGTCGCTTACCCATGAACAGGAAGTCAGGATCGGGCTGAATTGAGAAAGGTTTCTCGGTCAGCCCATAATACGTTTCATACATTGCTACTCACCTTAGTATCAAATAGATGAATTATAGCTTATCCAACACAGCGCGTATTTCATCGGCCTGCTCAAACGGCGTGTCACCGGCTAAATCCAGTGCTTTTTCAAGCGCTTCTCGTGCTTGCGCCTTATTTTCGTTAGCCAGGTAATTCATACCCAGGTGATAATGAACGATAGGAAACTGGGGCAACCCTTCTGCGGCGCTTTTCAACAAAGGGCTTGCATCAGAAAATTTACCGACACGATAGCTCGCCCAGCCAAAGGTATCATTGAATTGAGGGATCTCTGAACCTTTAAAACGTTGTGATAAGGAATAGGCTCTATCAAGACTTGCCTTGTCTGTCCTGTTATCAGTCAGTAGACTAGATAAATTGTTTGCAACAATGTCTGCATCAGGACGTTCCTTTAACAAATCTTCATATAGCGCTATCGCTTCTTCAGGTTTTTTAAGTGCTTCATAAACCCCGGCACGCGTTAATCGAAGCAAAAAACTGTCCGGCGCTGCAGAAATCCCTTTGTCTAAAGCAATATTTGCTTGTTCATAATCCTTGGAACGCATGTAGGCCACCGCCAGATTATAATGTGCCGCAGTATTCTTGGGTGCTAATGCTATAGTTTCTTTGTAACTGGAGATCGCCTGATCAATTTTCCCCTGAGAGGAGTAAACCTGCCCACGTATTATGCGAGCGTTAACATTGTCAGGACTAGCATTAATGACCGCATCAAGAAAACTGCCAGCTTCATCTGGCTTGCCAGCCAGTAAGTAGGTGCGAACTAAGGCAATAACCGGTTGAATATTGCCAGGCGATAATTGATAGGTTCTCTTGAGCAACGAAATGCTTTCATTATAGTCTTTCTTTCCAATTAATATGGCATTTTGAATCCGTTCAGATGAATTGTTTTTATCACCAATTTTCTTGATTGTGTCAGCTACTTGTTGAGCACCAATCCAGTTACCGAGATTTAAACGTGTTTGCGCTAGCAAGCGAAGAGCAGCGACGTTTGAGGGCGCAGAAGCTAATATATTTTGCAAAACTTTCTCGGCACGATTCTGCTCGTTGCGTTTTAATAAAAACTGTGCGTAAGGGAGACCATAAACAGGCTTATAACCACTGACTTTGAATGCTTTAAAATATTGTTCATCTGCAAGTTCAGGCGACCCTGATAAAAAATACGCTTTAGCAAGGAAAAATAATGCACGACCAGAATTGGGTGTGTCTCGAAGCACAACGCGCAGATCTGAAATTGCTGAGTCATATTGCTGGCGATCAATATTAATACTAGATTTAATAATTAATGCGTTTTCGTTTCTCTCATCCTTGGTAAGCATATCCGATACAAGCATCTCGGCAGCTTTCTTATCGCCTTGTGCTAATAACAAACCCGCCCTGATCCCCATTGATTTAATCACTGTATCAGTATCAGGCGCGCTTGATGAAATATTAAGCAATAAATCATTCGCTGCATCAAATTGTTTATTTGAAGTGTAAAATTGCACTAAAGCAAATTTAAGATCGTAGTTATCAGGTTCCTGGTTAGTAAAGTCAATTAACTGGGCTTTAGCCGCTTCTTTATCCTTTATAAAGCCGATTAATTGAATTAATTTTATCTTTGCACTGAGATCATTCGGCTTATTGCTAATAACTTTCCTGAACTCTTTTTCAGCATCATCTTTTCTATCATGCTTAAGATAAAACTGTGCTAATGAATAATTAAAAGCAGACACTTCGGGGTAATAAGCAATTAATCGTTTTAAAACCTCTTCAGCCAGGTCAAGTTTAGATAAATTATCAAGAGCTTTAATTTTAATAAGCTGTAAGACAATATTTTTATCATTATTTGCTAAGCCTTGATCTAAGTATTCAATGGCTTTTTCAGCATCTTTGGCGGCAAGTCGCTCAATTGCCAGTACGATCAAGGCATCAACATAGCCTGGGTCTTTAGCAATAACTTGCTTGGCCAGTTTAACGGCCCGAGGTGTATCATCCAGTTTGAATAAAACCGAGGCACGCAAAACCAATACTGCCAGATCATCTGGTGCAATCTTTATTGATTCGTCACTTTTTTCAAGTGCTTTATCAATTTTACCTGCAGCCAGGTATAAGCGGCCTAGTTTTACATTTGCATCCAAATGCGTGGGTTCATTCAACAGTACCGCATTAAGCAATTTATACATTAGTTGATGCTTGCCCTGTTTTTCTGCAACAAGCACCTGGCCCCATATAGCCTGAGTCAAAGAACGGTCAAGCTGTAAGGCATTTCTAAATTCAATATTGGCTTTGCCCAGCTCGTTTTGTTCAAGCAATTGCATGCCATTTTCTAAATAGCTTTTAGCTTTATCCTCAGGTGACGAACACGCGGTGAGCCCTAATACAATGAGTGCCAATATGGCACCGATACTCAAGCGTTTTGTCTGTAAAGAAGTAATTATTTTCATATTATCACCTGGATATTCAATAAGGATGAATGTTTATCTAATCGGGTACGAAATCAGAAAGTACATCAAGTAATTCTGTAGCCAAATCATGAAGTCTTGCATCAGCTGCTTCAATACT
>Ga0316207_10005704_pt1 | contig 10206 bp, 7 predicted proteins | sample 6weekpyrite_MG_FD_204943 | JGI IMG/M metagenome (GOLD analysis project Ga0316207, IMG submission 204943) | Microbial mat bacterial communities from mineral coupon in-situ incubated in ocean water Damariscotta River, Maine, United States -... | ecosystem: Environmental > Aquatic > Marine >...
TGTTACAGCTGAACCTGTTTGATAAACGAGATTTATTAATGCTTCTCAGGTCCGAACCGGTGGGGCGATTATCGCCCCATGAAAACCAAATGGTTTTATTGTAAAGTTAACGGGACACCAGTGATATTCAATATGTTATATGACTATACCGCATCAACATTATACTGAGCATGCCATAAATACTCATTCGATAAAACACAACCTCATAACGTATTTGGTTTAAACTTTAATACTAAGCTTTGTTTTTAGCACGGTAAGAACAGGCGCCAGGCTGTTTACATCACAAAACTTTCCATGCGCAAACGTTCCCGGTTTAACTGTAGCCACTGCAGCGCGATAAGGGGAATGGCGGCGCATACTCTGCCAGAGACCATCAGATCGTGAAGTTGATCATAATCGATAACGAAAACCTTGATATCTTCGCCCTCATCGGCGACGCCATAAATACCCGCAGTCTGATCACTATCAACCAGCGCACATAATACATGAATTTTTTCAGAGCAACCGCCGGGACTAGAATAGAAACTGTGTATAGGTTCAAAACTGTGCACCTCAACACCCGACTCTTCGAGACACTCACGACGAGCCACATCGGTAACCGACTCACCGGGTTCAACCATGCCCGCTACAATCTCTAATAACCAGGGTCCCGCTTCATCATCAATGGCCCCCACTCGAAACTGCTCAAGTAAAACAATTTTATCTTTTGATGGGTCATACATTAAAACCGCCACCGCATCTCCGCGATGGAACAGTTCCCGCTGTACTTCGATTTGTCCTCCCTGATACGTTTCATGCTGTATATGACATAAATCTATTTTAAAAAAACCGTTATATTTCGGCTCAGACTTAAGCAATTTCCATTTCATAATTTTTTTACCTGCAGCATTAATAACTGATATTATATAAAAACCATGTATACGCAACTACACAATTTAATTGGTCAAAAAATCACACACAATAACCAGTTGTGTATTTTAATCGAAGTTATCGATAGTGGTCCGCTACTGGTTTTTCAGTGTCAGAATAAAAAACAAATTCAACATGACCAGCATGGCAATGCCAACCGCAAATCTCTACCCACGTTTACAATTCAATGCGTCAATGAACTTAACACCGATTTACACCCGATCCTCAAAAGCCTGCTTGATGATCAGTATCATGCCGCCTTACTAAAACAACTCAGCATTGCCTGATTTAAATACGCTCAACACAAGCATGCACCAGCGCGGGGCCCTGATAAATAAAACCGCTATAAATCTGTACCAGGCTGGCACCCAGTTGTATTTTCTTTTGTGCATCATCCGCACTGCTAATTCCACCCACAGCAATAATCGGAATTTTTTTACCTAGATGCGCAGCCATTACCTGTAATGAATGATCTGCTCTATCTTTTAAAGGCACACCACTCAATCCGCCCTGCTGTTCTGCTCCGGGCAAACCTTCTACCCCTTCACGTGACACTGTCGTATTACTTACAATAACACCATCAATAGCAAACTCAATAAAGGTTTTAGCCAGTGATTCAATCGCACTGTCATCCATATCCGGTGCAACCTTTACCACTAATGGAACGTACCTGTCCAGTTGCTGGGTGAGTTCACGTTGTTTAAACTTTAAATCCCGTAGTAAATTATTGAGTGACTCGCCAAATTGTAGATCGCGTAACCCGGGTGTATTGGGCGATGAGATATTTATGGTAATATAATCCGCATGGGCATAGACTTTTTGCAAACAGATTAAATAATCATCCACTGCGTTTTCTTCCGGGGTGTTTTTGTTTTTGCCAATGTTAATTCCCAACACACCTTTAAACTCAGAGCGCTTTACGTTCGACAGCAAATTATCTACGCCCTTATTATTAAACCCCATACGATTAATAATCGCCTGCGCAGAAGTCAGCCTGAATAGCCGTGGCTTTTCATTACCCTGCTGTGGCAATGGAGTAACGGTACCAATTTCGACAAAACCAAAACCACACTCGGATAAAGCCTGAAAGTATTCACCATCTTTATCCAGCCCGGCAGCCAGCCCAACCCGATTAGGAAAACTGATACCCATTACCGTTACGGGTTTTAATTTAGTTTTACCAAATAAAAAACTGACTAATTTTAACCGATGTACATAGTTCAAAGCTTTTAGAGACAACTCATGCGAGGTCTCCGGATTGAACATAAACAAAACTTTTTTTACGATACCGTACGGCACTAATGCCATAATTGCTGATCCTCCGAAATTTCTATTTTCATTTATCTTTTCTTACAGTGAATAACAGTCAAAAAATATAAAATCTAAATCGACTCAAAATATTCGACTATTAACTGAGCAGATTTCTTATTTCTGAACTCATTGACATCAAGCCGATAAGCCGCATGAATATACCCATCACTTTCCTGCATTAAAGCTGCAGGCGCATTAAATGCAATAGCAGATATAGGTTGCTCTGCATCCGGCGACTGCAATTCCATTTTCAGATGTTTTTCGCCAACAACGCGCCAGTCAATAACTTCAAAATCCCCATCAAACGTTGGCTCCACAAAACACTGCCCCCAGGGCCCAGCATTTCTAATAGACTCGGCCAACGGCAAACCAAAATCATCTGCCTGCAATTCTCCATCTGACTCTATCACACCCTGTAATGCATCCTTATTTAGCTGTTTCCTTGCCTGCGCATTAAATTCACTTTCAAATTTTTTAAAATCCGTTTTTTTAATCGTCATTCCTGCCGCCATTGCATGGCCACCAAATTTAATGAGCAGTCCTGGGTTTTGAGTTGAAATAGAGTCCAGCACATCTCGAATGTGCAACCCTTTAATCGAACGAGCCGAGCCTTTTATAAGCGTTTCATTGTCATTCGCAAAGACAATAACCGGACGATTAAATTTATCCTTAATTCTTGATGCCAATATCCCAATAACACCCTGGTGCCAGTCACCATCATATAAGCAAATTCCATAGGGCAGTTCAGCCTGCTCCATAGACGTCTCTAAATGTTGAAGGCTTTTCATTGCCTGGTGTTGCATTTTCTGCTCAATTTCCCGGCGACTTTTATTTAGCTGATCCAGTTGTTGAGCAATACCCATTGCGTGGCTGGCATCATCGGTAATTAAACATTCAATACCTAATGACATATCCTCGAGTCGACCCGCTGCATTTAAACGTGGGCCAATAGCAAAACCCAGGTCGCTGGAAACCACACGTTTAATATCACGTCCAGCAATATTTAAAATAGCCTGAATTCCCACACACGCCTTACCCGACAGCATTCGTTTTAATCCCTGAGCAACTAAAATTCGATTATTAGTATCGAGTGGCACAACATCCGCGACGGTTCCCAGTGCCACTAAATCCAGCAACATCCCCATATTTGGCTCACGGATTTTGCCATTAAAATAATTATTTTTTCGAAGCGCTGCTCGCACTGCCAGCATTACATAAAAAATAACGCCAACACCTGCTAAATTTTTACTTGGAAAGTTACAGCCCGGCTGATTAGGATTCACAATTGCATTGGCATTTGGCAACGCTGCACCGGCTAAATGATGATCGGTTACCAGCACATCAATACCCGCATCACGTGCGGCCTGCACACCCTGCACACTTGAAATTCCATTATCCACGGTAATCAGTAAATCCGGTTTATCCTGACACGCCACATCAACAAGCTCAGGACTTAATCCATAACCAAAATCAAAACGATTGGGTACCAGATAAGCCACCTCAGTATGTCCAAGCATTTTTAATGCACGAACACAGACGGCGGTACTGGTTGCACCATCCGCATCAAAATCCCCAACCACTAAAATTTTCTGCTTCTTTTGCAACGCATCGAGAATCAATGCAACTGCTGCATCTATGCCCATTAACTGTTCGAAGTTTGTTAAATTAGCCAGTGAATATTCGATCTCTTCAGGCGAATGTATTTTTCGATTACTGAGCACTTTTTGTAGAACCGGATGTAAATCAGATTGCATTAGTGAGTCGGATACTTCACTGAAAATTCGTTTTATTTTCTTTGCTTGCATGATGCCCTTAGGCTCCAGTTACTTTTGATGCAATTGCACATAAAGATTTAAAAAACACAGTCATATATTGTTGAGCTATAACGCTATTCATATATAAGAGGCTATCAATAAATTCTTTTTCCAGAATTTCATTAACTGCATTCGGTCAATTTTGTACACCCGCCCATTACACGGATAGATCTGTATTTCATCAATTTTTTTCGAATACAACAGATTCATTACACGCTGTAACGGCTCAGCGCAAAACTCAGTGAGTGCCTCAAGCCATGCATCAACATCGCCATAACAAACCGATTCGTACACAGTATCAAGCACTAAGACCGCGGATGAATCAATCATTTCAAACTCATTTGCAGACCGTTTCATTATAGCTGATTGCTCTGGCAAACAACTTGCGAGAGCAAGTGCCATAACTTCATCGGCGAACAGCTGGTTCACCTGTATTTTTTCATCGCCTGATGAACTAGCCGGCACATCCCATAACCATAATCCATTAATCGCCAACGCTCCCCTCGCTTCCCGGCGCTGGTTTACTTCATGCTGAAAGAATAACATCTGTGCTTCATTAAGAATTTTTCGCCACCACAGAGCGTCTCCAGCTTCAGCTGCGTCCTGTGGCATGAAATGCTTTATATCTCGACCCAGTGCATAGTCCAGCGAAGTGAACGCTAGCGCCAATGGCCTGTTACTTTTTAAATACCAGCGATTTTTATCTGTAAAATGTAAACTTAATTTTTCTTCTAAAAAATGTCGATTAAAGCTATCAATTAATAATGCTGCCTCATCGCGGGTCGGCGAAACTATATCTGCCCCTATCAAAACAGCGTGATCCGACTCGGCTTTAAAGTGCACTGGATCCGCTTTATAATAAAAACCTTCAGCGAGATCAATTTTATCAAAAGTGGCAGTTAGCTGACACAGGGATAGCTCGCATTGCGGACATAGTAAATGCACAAGCGTTTCGTAGTAGCTCTCGGCCTTAACATCAGAAGACTTAGAGCGGGATAAAAGCTTATTAAGCTGATTAAATTTGACCTGTTTAAACTGTTGTTGAATATATGTGGGCAATTCATCCGCAAACGGCCCAAGCAAACCCGGTACAACAAGGTGTAATTGTTTCATTAAATTTTCGAACGTTGCCGAACTGCTTCAAACAGACAGACACCGGTTGCCACGGAAACATTTAAACTTTCAACCTGACCCAGCATGGGCATTTTAACGAGCTGATCACAATTTTCTCGGGTCAGGCGTCGCATACCTTTTTCCTCTGCCCCCATTATTAAAGCCAGTTTTCCGGTTAGCTCAATATCATACAAATTATTTTCAGCTTCACCCGCCGTGCCGACAATCCAGATTTCATTTTCATGTAACTGCTTAAGTGTTCGTGCTAAATTAGTGACCTGAAAAAACGCCATACTCTCCGCTGCACCACAGGCCACTTTACGCGCTGTTGGAGTAAGCCCGGCGGCACGATCTTTGGGTACAATAACTGCGTCCACGCCCGCTGCATCTGCAGTACGTAAACAGGCGCCTAAGTTATGCGGATCGGTAACGCCATCGAGCACGAGCAAAAAAACATTCTCTTTTTGTATGATATCTTCGAGGGATTTTCCTTCAACTTTTGCAGAGGACTTATAACGAACGGCAACACCCTGAGTTTTATGACTGTCTGCCTGCTTCTGTAAATCGGTCTTCTTGAGATATTCAACGGAAATGCCCTGGGATTCCGCATAATTAACAAGCTGTTTAATGCGCTTGTCATGGCGATTTTTTTCAACCATTAACTGAAGAATATTAACTGGGTCATTACGAATGATAGACTCGACCGAATGAAACCCAAAAATAATTTCAGATTGTTTTACTTGCATTTTCAGTTTGCTTTTTTGAAGATTCTTTTATCTGCTTATGTTGCAAAGTAGAGCCAATAGCTTGAGAATTTAGATTCAGAGCCTTTAAGGCCTGGTCGATATGCTTATCCAATGTTCCACCAAAATAATAAACATTACCCACGCCCACCAGTCGTTTCGCCAGTTCCTTACCAGTCGGACTCAAAAACAGGATCGTCGGTGTCACATGGATATTATATTTTAGTGCAAACGCATCGCCTGAAATCTCTTCACCTTCTATATTTCGCAATTGTTGGTAACGATCAATATAAATCTGTTTAATTAATATTTTGGATTCGTAATCACCAGACTTGATCATTGGCAACAAGAACTCATCTCGAATAATTTCGCAATACCCACAATGCTCCGCAGTAAACAGCATCAATACCGGCAAACTCTTTTTTTCGGCCTGTCGCTTTAACGCACCCAGATCGACTACCGTGTCAATTTCCACATCGATCTGATGATCATCAAGATCATCATCAGCCTGCGCCACGTTAAAAAACATCATTAGATAGACAATAAACAACAATCTGATATGAATTAAATTTGAGCTCATCTTTGAAACTAACCACTATTTCTTTTTAATTTTCTTCTTAACTTTTTTCTTTGGGGCCGCCTTTTTAGGGGCCGCTTTCTTAATCACCTTTTTCTTTGGCGCAGCCTTCTTGGGCGTTACTTTCTTAACGACCTTTTTCTTTGGCGCAGCCTTCTTCGGCGCTACTTTCTTAACGACCTTCTTCTTAGGTGCGGCCTTCTTAGGCGTAACTTTCTTAACGACCTTTTTCTTCGGCGCGGCTTTTTTAGGGGCTACTTTCTTAACGACCTTTTTCTTCGCCGCGGCTTTTTTAGGTGCTACTTTCTTAATTACCTTTTTCTTAGGAGCCGCCTTCTTGGGTGTTACTTTCTTAACGACCTTTTTCTTCGGCGCGGCCTTCTTAGGTGTTACTTTCTTAACGACCTTTTTCTTCGGCGCAGCCTTCTTAGGTGTTACTTTCTTAACGACCTTTTTCTTCGGCGCAGCCTTCTTAGGGGCTACTTTCTTAACGACCTTTTTCTTCGCCGCGGCCTTCTTAGGGGTAACTTTCTTAACGACCTTTTTCTTAGGTGTCGCCTTCTTGGAAGCTACCTTCTTAACCACTTTTTTCTTAGCGACAGCTTTTTTTGGTGCGGCTTTTTTAGCTGCGGCCTTTTTCTTCACCGCCTTCTTTTTAGCAACCTGCTTTTCAGGTTTACTCTTTTCAGGCTTTTTCTTTTCTACTGTCTTTTTAGGCGAATCTTTTTTAAGCGACTTTTTCTTCGCTGCTAACTTGCGCTTCTTACCGCCTGTTTTTTCAACTTTTTTATCGACTTTCTTCGATTTCTTTTTCTTATCTTTCGATTTTTTAGCCGATTCGATTGAAATCACCGGTGCCAGCTCTCTATCTTCGTCATGACTGATTAATTCAAAATCAATCTTACGCTCATCCATATTTACTCCGGCTACATTTATCGTTACCGCATCTCCTAACTGGAAGACCTGACCTGAACGCTCACCAAATAAACGGTGTGTGACCGGCTCATACTTATAATAATCTTTTGGCAGGTTTGTAATATGCACCAGACCTTCAACAAATATTTCATTAAGCTCTATAAACAGGCCAAAGGATGTCACCGAAGTAATGGTGCCTTTAAAGCTTTCACCAATGCGTGCCTGCATAAAGTCACATTTTAATGATGACACCGCATCACGGGTAGCCTCATCAGCCCGCCGCTCATTGGCAGAGCAATGCTCACCAAGGTGCACCATGTCACTTTCGCGATAAAAATACTGGGCAACTTTTTTACCCTGTATCACATGGCGGATCGCCCGATGCACCAGTAAATCCGGGTAACGGCGAATCGGCGAAGTGAAGTGCGCATAATTTTCTAATGACAGCCCAAAGTGCCCATCATTTTCCGGTGAGTAAACCGCCTGTTGCATTGAGCGCAGTAAAACTGTCTGGATTAAATGAAAATCGGGACGATCTTTTGCCTGGTTTATAATGCTTGCATAATCCAGTGTACCCATTTCACCTTTGCGTTTAATTTTTAAACCCAGACCGTTAATAAAGTCGATAACATCATCAATCTTATCGACCTTTGGCCCCTGATGAGAACGGAACAAACCGGGAATTTCATGCTTGCCTATAAACTGTGCCGCCGCAATATTGGCGGATATCATGCATTCTTCAATGATCTTGTGAGCTTCATTTCTGGAGGTAGGCACTATTTTTTCAATGCGCTGATTTTCATCAAACACAATACCGGTTTCGGTGGTTTCAAAATCGATTGAACCCCGTTTTTGTCGCGCTTTAATTAATTGCTTGTATAACGAATAGAGTGTTTCCAGGTGCGGCAACACGTCTTTATATTCTTTACGTAACGCCTGATCGTTATCTTCCAGCATCGCAGAAACCTTGTTATAGGTTAAGCGTGCGTGGGAAAACATAACCGCTTCAGAAAAATCACTGCTGACCATCTTGCCCGACTTGTTAAAGTGCATTTCACACACCATACACAGCCGATCAACCTTGGGGTTTAGTGAGCATAAGCCATTGGATAAAACCTCTGGCAACATGGGAATAACCCGCTCCGGAAAATATACCGAGGTCGCACGATTATAAGCTTCTTCATCGAGTGCTGTTGTACGCTGAACATAGTGGGACACATCGGCGATAGCAACTAATAGTTTCCAGCCTTTGGCAGTTTTTTCACAGTAAACCGCATCATCAAAATCACGAGCATCTTCACCATCGATTGTAACTAACGGTAAACCCGTTAAATCAACCCGGCCTTTTTTATCGGCCTCGGTGACAGAAGTATGAATTCCCTTAATTTGCTCTTTAACTTCATCAGGCCATAAAAACGGAATATTGTGCGCGTGAATCGCAATGTCAATTTCCATGCCCGGTGCCATGTGGTCGCCAATAATATCGGTAATCTTACCAATGGCCTTATTGCGGAAAGTTGGCTGCTGGGTAATTTCTACTATGACGATCTGCCCATGGGTAGCTTCCCCGAGCATATCCTGGGGCACCATAACATCCTGGGTAATACGTTTATTATCCGCCACCACAAAGCACACACCGGATTCAATAAACAAACGCCCAACAATGCGATTATTAGCGCGCTCGATGACATTAATCACCGCACCTTCACGACGCCCCCGACGGTCGATGCCGGAAACCTGAACGACTGCCCGGTCACCGTGCAACAGGGTACGCATTTGACGGCCGTGCAGGAATAAGTCTTCGCCACCTTCATCGGGCACCAGAAAGCCAAATCCATCGGGGTGCGCAATGACCCGGCCACTAATCAGATCTTCCTCATTCACCGGTACATAGCCATCACGACGATTTCGAATCAGTTGACCATCCCGCACCATGGCATTCAGGCGTCGCCGTAGAGCTTCTTTTTGATCCGGTGTTTGCATCTCAAGACGCGACAGTAAATGATCATGGGACATTGCCCCTTCTTCGTGAATGACTTCAAGAATCAGCTCGCGACTGGCAATCGGGTTTTCATAGTTACTGGCTTCACGCTCACTTTGTGGATCTACAAGTGCTTTCTGGGGCTTGCCCTGAGATGCGCTGGAATTTGATTTAGATTTGTTACGTGACTTTTTATGACGCTTTTTATTCTTCTTATTTTCACGCCCAGAATCTCGTTTGGAGTCTCGCTCGGAGCCACGATTAGCATCTTTTTTCTTACTGTCGTTCTTTTTAAATTTTGACATCATTCAGGGTTCTAATTTTTTCGAGGCCCAATTGTACACAAAGCCGCCCAAGAATGCGCCAATTAGATGCAGTCTTAATGCTTTTGATTGACAAAAACCCGAACAATAGGTAAAGTTCGCGCCGTCTCGGATCAATCGATCCATACGCACCCACATGCCGAGGTGGCGGAATTGGTAGACGCGCTAGCTTCAGGTGCTAGTGAGCTTTGGCTCGTGGAGGTTCAAGTCCTCTTCTCGGCACCATTTAAGACCTTTTCCCCCGACAACACCAGACAACTCAGAACCATCTGAGACACTGCTACATCAACATTTCAGACTGATTACGTACCAAAACCACCTTATCTCGAGTTGTCCTGAAATGTCTCGAAAATATCACTCGGTTAGCACTCAAAGCTCTCAGTACTAAAATTATTTGTAAACCTCCCTGTTTTAGTTACAGTTTAAATTAGAGTTTTCCGGTTTATCATGCATCGCCAAATACTCCCACGGAGTGAGATCATTCAGTGAGTCATGGGGTCTTTCATCGTTGTATTCTTTC
>Ga0316207_10005705_pt1 | contig 10205 bp, 10 predicted proteins | sample 6weekpyrite_MG_FD_204943 | JGI IMG/M metagenome (GOLD analysis project Ga0316207, IMG submission 204943) | Microbial mat bacterial communities from mineral coupon in-situ incubated in ocean water Damariscotta River, Maine, United States -... | ecosystem: Environmental > Aquatic > Marine >...
GATCCGGCAAAGATCCTCAACCTGTTCGGGTTGTTGCCCTTCGACCCGCCGGGCTTCCTTGGCATCGGTATTCTGGCCGTTCTTCTGGGTGTGACGATGTGGCTTACCTTCAAACTCAACCCGAGCGCGATGGACCCCATGCAGCAACAGATATTCAATCTGATGCCGTGGATCTTGATGTTCGTGATGGCGGGCTTTGCGTCGGGTCTGCTGATCTACTGGGTAACCTCGAACGTGCTGACTTTGGCACAGCAAACCTACCTCTACTCCCGTCACCCGCAATTGCGTGCGGCAGCGGAGAAAGAGAAGGCAGAGAAAGCCAAGCAAAAAGCCCGTGACGAGGCGGACAAGGGCGAGGCCTAGGCTTTGGGCGAGACAACAGACGAAGAGCGAGCGCAAAGGTTTCGCGAGGAAACAGCGTCACGGCTGTTTTCTGGCCGCGTCGACTTTTTGTTGTCTGCGCCGCAGCTTAAATTTCTGCCTGATCCAGCTGTGCCGGAAATCGCATTTTGCGGGCGATCAAATGTCGGCAAATCGAGCCTTCTCAACGCGCTGACCGGAAGAAAAGCAATCGCGCGCGCTTCGGTAACGCCAGGGCGTACGCAGGAATTGAACTTCTTTGAAGTTGGGGACCCGCTTCTTTTCCGCTTGGTTGATATGCCCGGCTATGGCTTTGCCAAGGCGCCTGTAAAGGTGGTTGAGAAGTGGAAGAACCTCGTCAAATCATACCTTCGCGGGCGCGCTGTGTTGGCGCGCAACCTGGTATTGGTCGATAGCCGTCACGGGCTCAAAGATGTCGACCGCGACATGATGAAAATGCTCGATGAAGCGGCAGTGGGCTACCGCGTTGTTCTGACCAAGACTGACAAGATCAAAGCGAGCGAGCTGGAACGCGTGACCAACAAGGTCGCTGAAGAGGCGCGCAAGCATGTTGCAGCCCATCCCGAATTGCACCTTACCAGCAGCGAAAAAGGCATGGGCATTGCAGCCCTGCGCGCAGCAGTGATTGAAGATGCTCTGGGCGAAGCGGCGCCTTGGAACCAGCGCTGAGCGCAAATCATCGGCGCAGGCGCGCGCCTGAAACTTGCAATTTTCGCTAATCCCCTGTTCAAGCCTTCGCATCGATGAACGCGAGGACAATGATGGGCCTGTGCCCGCTCGCGCTCCCACAAGATACGAAAGCGACCAATATGACCGCCCGCAAACTTGCAACAATCCTCACCACCGTTTCCGCCACCGCATTGCTCGCGGGTTGCGCGACCTATTCGCAAGGGACAGACATGGACCCGATCGCAGAGGCAGAGGCTGCCGCAGACTACAACCCTGTGATCCCTGAAGGCACCGGCTATTTCGCCGCCGACAGCGCGTTGCCGTTCCACGCGCCCGACTTTACCCAGATCAGCGAAGCCGATTACGTGCCGGCATTCGAGCAGGGCATGGAAATCCAGCTCGCCGAAGTTCAGGCCGTTATCGACAACCCCGCCGCCCCCAGCTTCGACAACACTATTGTCGCGCTTGAAAAATCGGGCGCGATGCTCGGGCGTGTGGCGAGTGTTTTCTTCCAGCTCACCGGCACAAATACGACCGAAGGGCTCGATGCGATTAACACCGAGATTAGCCCGCGCCTTTCTGCGCATTTTGATTCGATCACCTTGAACCCGGCGCTGTTTGCACGGGTAAAAGCAGTTTATGATGCGCGTTCAAGCATGACCATGACGGTCGAGGATGCCCGCCTCCTCGAGACGACTTACCGCGATATGGTGCAGGCCGGCGCGTTGCTGTCCGAAGCCGAGGTGGAGCAGGTCAAAGCGATCAACACCCAGCTTTCAACGCTGACTACAGAATTTGGCCAGCTTGCACGCGATGCGATGGCCGATCAGCCACTTATCGTCGAAACGCGTGAAGAGCTTGCTGGTCTTTCGGATAGCGATATTCAGGCCGCTGCAGATTTTGCCGCTTCGAAAGGGCATCCGGGCAAGTTTGCCATCGCGCTTCAGAACACGACACAGCAACCACTGCTCCCCGTGCTCGAAAACCGCGCAACGCGTGAAGCTCTCTTCAAGCTCAGCCACGACCGTGCCGATGGCACGACCGGTGTCGACACGCGCGATCTGATCGCACGTATCGCGCTGCTTCGCGCAGAAAAAGCCGCGCTGTTCGGTAAGCCAGATTGGGCGAGCTACACCATGTATGACCGCATGGCGCAGGAACCGCGCACCGCGCTCGACTTCATGGAACAGATGGTCCCCGCGCTTGCCGCGACACAGCGCCGCGAGGCGGAAATGCTCAACGAAGCAATTCGTGCAGATGGCGGTGATTTCAGCGTTCAGCCGTGGGATTGGTATCGCTACGCCAACAAGATCAAGGCGGAGCAATACGACCTCGATGAAGATGCGGTGATGGAATATTTCGTGCTCGAGAACGTGCTCGAAGATGGCATCTTCCACATGGCTAAAGAGCTCTACGGCATCACATTTGAACGTCGCACCGACCTGCCGACCTATCACGAAGACGTGTGGGTCTACACTGTCTTCGAAGAAGACGGTTCAGAGCTTGGTCTGTTCTATTTTGATCCGTTCCAGCGTCCCTCGAAACGCGGCGGTGCGTGGATGGGTAACTTTGTCGATCAAAGCTTTATGACGGGCAACAAGCCTGTGATCTACAATGTCCTCAACATTCCCAAGGCTCCCGAAGGCGAAGTTCAGCTGGTCAGCTTTGACTGGGTGAACACAGCATTCCACGAATTTGGCCATGCTGCTCATGGCCTGTTCGCCAATCAAAACTATGAAAGCCTGTCGGGAACCGCAACGGCTCGCGACTTCGTTGAGTATCCCAGCCAAGTTCACGAGATGTGGGCGACCTGGCCATCGGTTCTGTCGAATTACGCCAAGCATTATGAAACCGGTGAAACCATCCCGTCAGAGATGATTGACCGGATTGAAGCGGCGGCGAAGTTCAATCAGGGCTATGATTTTGGTGAAGTGGTCGAAGCGGCCCTGCTCGACATGCAGTGGCATGCGCTTAGCCCCGAACAGGCACGCGAATTGATCGGAAACCCGGATGCTGTCGATGCGTTTGAGCGTAAGTCACTGACTGATCTCGGCCTTGAGATTGATCTGGTTCCGCCTCGTTATCGCAGCACCTATTTCAACCACATTTTCTCATCACCTGCAGGATACTCGGCTGGCTACTACAGCTACCTGTGGACCGAGATGCTCGACCGTGACAGCCGCAAGTGGTTCCGCGAAAATGGTGGTCTGAGCCGTGAAAACGGGCAGCATTATCGTGACACAGTGCTCAGCCGCGGCGGCACGATGGATTACTTCGAAATGTTCGAGAACTTTGCAGGGCGTCAGCCCGATGTTCAGCCGATGCTCGAAGCACGCGGCCTGACCGGCGAATAGAACTTTAACGGTTTAGGGGCAGCTCTTTCACCTAACTGGCGAAGAGCTGCCCCATATCGGCAAATGCTTTAAACTCGAGCGCATTGCCTGCCGGATCGCGCAGGAACATTGTGGCTTGCTCTCCGGGTCGATCACGAAAGCGCAGCGTGGGTTCGATAACGAATTGAGTGCCTGCGGCGCGAAGCCGATCGGCCAGCGCCTTCCAGTCATCCATCGATAAGACCAGCCCAAAGTGCGGGACCGGAACCCCGTGCCCATCGACATGATTGCTTGTAGCATCTCCGGTTTTTCCGGGCGACAGATGCGCAACGATCTGATGGCCATGAAAGTCAAAGTCGATCCATTCGTCCGAACTGCGCCCTTCGCGGCAACCCAGCAGCTGTCCGTAAAACTCGCGCGCTGCATTGAGGTCATCGACGGGAAACGCGAGATGAAAGGGCGGTAGGGACATGGGATCGGGCCTCTTTTGCTGATTCCGGTATCCGTAAACCGTTCAGCCTCGACAGCGAAACACTGAATATCTACGGAAGGTGCAACTCGCACAAGATCAGGTGGAGCAAGGCGGACCCATGAAGCTAATCATTGGCAACAAGAACTACTCAAGCTGGTCGCTGCGCGGCTGGCTCGCTGCCAAGCAATCGGGATTGAGCTTTGACGAGATCATTGTTCCGATGCTGGGCGAGCAATGGGAGCAGCGTAAACAGGACGAGGAATTTCAACCCTCGAGCGGAAAGGTTCCGATCCTGTGGGATGGCGACAATGTCATCTGGGACAGTCTCGCCATTCTAGAACACCTTAGCGACAAGGTTGGGCGCGACCGGTTCTGGCCAAAGGACGAAGCGGCGCGCGGAATGGCGCGTTCGATGGTTGCAGAAATGCACAGCTCGTATGCTGGACTGCGCGGCGACATGCCGATGAATGTTCGCCGCCGGATCCAACTTCAAAATGTGTCGGAGCAGACCAAGGCTGACATTGTTCGTATCCTCCAGCTTTGGGCAGAGGCGCGCGCAAGGCATGGCAGCGCGGGGCCATTCCTATTTGGCACTTTTGGCGCGGCCGACATCTTTTATGCGCCGGTGGTTTCGCGTTTCATCACCTACGGGATTGGCGTGCCGGGATTTGCGCAAAGTTATATGCAAGCGATCTGGGAGCATGCCTGGATGGAAGAATGGATCACCGCCTCGCAGGACGAGGAATGGGTGATCGAACAATATGATGCAGTTGGAGCGAAATGATGGTGCGCCAAATTATTGCTGCGCTGTGCGTAATGGCTTTGTTGATGCCTGCGCCGGTTTCGGCGTGGGGGTTTTACGCGCATCGCACTACCGCTGATATTGCAGAGGAAAACGTCTCACCGGCAACGCGTGCAAAGATCCGTCAGCTAATGCGTTCAGAGCGGCTTTTGGGCACGCCCGAGTGCGAGCTTTCATCAATTCAGGACGCAAGTGTTTGGCCCGATTGTGTGCGACGCAACTTCTGGCGTTGGGGCTATACTGCCGCATGGCACTATCGCACCACTCCGATTTGCGAGGCATACAATCCGCGTGCCAATTGCTCAGGCGGGAACTGCGTGACTGCACAAATCGAACGCAGCCATCGGATCCTTGCTGATGAAAGCCTGCCCGATCATATCCGGTTGGAGGCGCTTGCATTCATGGTTCATTTTGCTGGCGACATTCACATGCCGTTGCATTCGGGCGACCGCGACGATCGTGGCGGCAATGATCGCGAAGCCGACTATGGAATCGTGCCAAGCCTCAACCTGCATTGGATTTGGGACGGGCCGCTTGCAGAACGTGCGATCAGCGATCCGGCTGACCCTGTCGTGCGGCGTTACTCTGGGGCAGAGCGCGTCGAACTCGCAGGTGGCGGCGCGGCGGATTGGGGGCGTGAGAGCTGGGAGATCAGCCGCAGCTTCATCTACCCGACTGCCTTTGACACCGACGATGTATGCGGGGCCGAATTGCCTGCACAAACCGCGCTTAGCCAAGAAGACATTGTGCGCGGGGTTCCAATTGCCAAACGCCGCGTTCAGCAGGCAGGCCTTCGGATCGCCGACTTGCTTGAAAGCGCTTTTGCACCCGGCCCGCTGCCCGAACCTGCGCGCTAGGGAATGCGTTTCGTTTCGTAACGGGTGCCGTCTTTGCGGGCATAACCATCACTGTCAAAAACCATGTCGATATCTGGATACTCACCAGAATCCGCGTCACGCGATCCGGCGCTGATTGCGACAAAAGTGCATGGCTTATCCGCGCGATTGTGAAGGCGGTGGCCATTCTCAATTCCGGCTGCCCAAGTGAGAATATCGCCCGCCTTAACAATCACTTCGCCTTCATCCTCGATTAGAACCGCTTCACCATCGAGCATCACCACCAATTCATCCTGGCCGCGATGCCAATGTCTTTGCGAGGAGAAGGCACCCGGCTCCAACACGACATGACTTGCGCCCATCAGCTCTAGCCCTGCAACAGGCGCTATCCGGCGATACCAACGCCCGGCAACGTCCGCATCGAAGGGCGCTGGATAGCCTGTCGCATTGGTCTGTGTGATTGTGCCGAGATCGAGCTTGGGCATTTGACGCTTCTCCTGCTAGCCATGCAGGTTATGAGCGACACACTCGAATACGCCAAGCAGTTGATCGCACAGGCGAGCGTTACACCGGCCACCGGACCGGTTTTTGATGCAATGGAGGCGATGCTGGCACCGCTTGGCTTTGCCATCCATCGTTTTCAGCGCGGCGACGGCGCCCAAGGGACAGATGAGGCCCCGGTTGAGAACCTGTTTGCCATCCGCAAGGGCCCCGAAGGATCAAGACATTTCGCATTTGCTGGGCATTTGGACGTGGTGCCGCCGGGTGAAGGTTGGGAGTCTGATCCCTTCGATCCCACCGAACGCGGCGAGTTGCTCTATGGTCGCGGCGCGGTTGATATGAAAAGTGCAATCGCAGCGATGGTGGCAAGCGTGAAGGACGTGCCGCAAGAAGCGGGCACCATTAGCTTTATCATCACTGGCGATGAAGAAGGGCCCGCTCTTCACGGCACCCGCGCGCTCATCGACTATATGAATGCCGAAGGTATCAAACCCGATCTGTGCCTTGTCGGAGAGCCGACCAGCGTCAATCGGTTGGGTGATATGATGAAGATCGGCCGGCGCGGCTCGGTCAATATCTGGCTGACTGTCGATGGCACGCAGGGCCATGTCGCCTATCCGCATCTTGCCGACAACCCGATCCCCAAACTGGTCGCAATGCTGGCAGAGCTGGACGCGCTTGTGCTCGATACCGGGACCGATTGGTTTCAGCCTTCAAACCTTGAAATCACCGATCTCGAGGTTGGCAATCATGCGCACAATGTTATTCCTCAACAGGCCAAGGCGCGCATTTCGATCCGTTTCAATGACCTTCACACCGGCAACACCTTGTCAGAGCGTGTTGTGGCTATTGCTGAAAAGCATGGCGGACGCGCGCTTCCGATCATTTCGGGCGAACCGTTCCTGACCGAGCCGGGCGGATTTTCGCAAATGTTGGCCGAAGCGGTCGAGGCCGAAACCGGCGTAAAACCAGAGCAATCAACCAGCGGCGGCACGTCTGATGCGCGTTTCTTGCGCAATGTTTGCCCGGTGATCGAGTTTGGCCTGTGCAACGCAACGATGCACAAACGTGATGAAGCGGTAGCCATTGCGGACTTGGATAGGCTAGCTCGTATCTACACACGAGCCGCGCTGGGGGCGCTGGCGCTCGATACATAATAAGAGAGAGGCGTTCGCGCATGAAATTCTGGTTTGCAATTCCGCTGTGGCAGCGTGTTATCGGCGCGCTAATTCTGGGTATCGCGCTGGGCCTTTACTGGGGTCCTGAATCAGAGAGCATCAAGTGGATCGGCGACTTCTTTATCAAGTCGATCAAGATGCTGGTCGTGCCGCTGATCTTTTTCAGCCTCGTTTCTGGTGTCGCGGCGATTGGCGACTTGCGCAAACTTGGCGCGGTTGGGGGAAGGGCGCTGCTGCTCTTCATTGTAAGCGGGCAAATTGCGGTTTGGCTCGGCCTTGCGCTAGGCACTGGCGCGATCAATCTGGGCCTTTTTCCGAGCAAGGAAGAGCTGGGCACGCCCGAAGTTCCCACCCCTGAACCCAACGAAACCACCGCTGTCGATATGATCCTTTCGATCGTGCCGGAAAGCCCGGTGCAGGTGATGGCCGATGTCGCGGTGCTGCCATTGATCGTCTTCTCGCTGTTGATCGGCATCGGCATCCTGATGGCAAAGGAAGAGGGCGAGCCGGTTCAGAAAATCTTCGATAGCGGCGCGGTCATCATGCAAAAGGTCACGATGATCGTGATGGAGCTGACCCCGTTCGGCGTCTTTGCGCTGATGGCTTGGGTCGCTGGAACATTGGGCGTCGATGCGCTCAAAGCGCTGAGCTGGCTGGTTGTGCTCAACTATCTTGGCTGTCTGCTGATTATCGGCGTGATGTATTCAGCGATGATCAAACTGATTGCGAAGCTGCCGGTGATCGACTTCTTCCGCGGGATCGTGGACGCGATTGCGGTGAGCTATTCTACCGCCAGCTCCAATGCGACCCTGCCCGTGACCTTGCGCTGCACGCGGCGCAATCTGGGTGTGTCGAACTCTGTGGCGAGCTTTGTCGTATCGCTGGGCGCGACGATCAATATGAACGGCACCGCGATGTATCTGGGCCTTGCGACCCTGTTCGGTGCGTCGATCTTTGGTGTGGACCTCACATGGGGCCAGTATTTCCTCATCTCGATCCTCGCGACCTTGGGCGCGATTGGCGCGGCGGGTATTCCGGGCGCGGGCCTCATCATGATGGCGCTGGTCTTTGGCGCGGTTGGCGTGCCGCTTGAAACGATTGCCTTCGTGGCAGGCGTTGACCGGATCATGGACATGATGCGCACCACCACCAATGTGTCAGGAGACGCGGCAGTGGCGACGACAGTGGCAAGCATGACCGGCGAGATTGATCGGGCCGAGATGATCTCGGCGGATGATGTTTAGGGTACTCGCCGCGGGCGCTCTGACGCTGGCCGGACTACCAGTCGCCGCAGATGATGGGGAGGCGTCAGCGGCGACCGAGACACTTGCTGTCTCTGCCTATGTCGATGCTTACAATGCCCGTGATCTTGAAGCGATGATCGCGCTGATGCACGACGATGTGCAATGGCTAAGTGTTGAAGGTGACACCGTTTCTGTCTTCGCTAACGGAAAATCAAACCTGACCGAGCAGATGCGAAGTTACATTAGTTCGCCGATAGCTACGACCAGCGAAATCGACGGCGAAGCTACGGTGGACGGAAGGTTCGTTGCAGTGCGTGAGATTGCGCGGTGGACCGGTCAGGATGGAGCGCTGAGGTCGCAATCTGCGCTAGCAGTCTACGAATTCGAAGATGGCCTGATACGCCGCGTCTACTACTATCCTGCGACCCGCTAATCACCGCCCCTTCGGCTTCTCCAGCACCTTCTTCCTGAAGCTGCACAAATCCACCTGACCACACCGCCAGCATTCCGGCGTGCGTGCTTTGCACACATAGCGCCCATGCAGGATCAGCCAGTGATGCGCGTGCAAGCGAAACGGTTGGGGAACGCGCTTTTCCAGCTTTGCCTCGACATGATCGGGCGTTTTGCCCTTGGCCAGACCCGTGCGGTTGCCGACGCGCAGGATGTGGGTGTCGACGGCGAAGGTTTCCTGTTTGAACCAGCAATTGAGCACGACATTGGCCGTCTTTCGGCCCACTCCGGGTAGCCGCACAAGGTCTTCGCGTATGTCCGGCACCTCGCCGCCATAATCGTCGATCAGCAATTGCGAGAGCGCGATGACGTTCTTCGCTTTGGAGTTGAACAGGCCAATCGTCTTGATGTGGCGGGTCAATCCCTCAAGTCCCAGATCGAGCATTTGCTGCGGGGTTTTCACCTTGGCAAACAAAGCGCGCGTCGCCTTGTTCACGCCGACATCAGTGGCCTGCGCGCTCAAGGCAACCGCGACGACGAGCTGGTAGGCATTGCCATATTCCAGCTCGGTCTCGGGTTCGGGATTGTCTTCGGCCAGACGGCGGAAGAACTCGAATATCTGGTCTTTGGTCACTCGGTGTCAGTAGCGCGCGGATTGGCCGCTTTCCACTCCATTGCCGAACGCACGCGGTTTTCAACCGTGGGGTGCGTGTAGAACAGCGTCTCTTCCAGATCGCCAGCCAGCGGATAGCGATACTCAGCCGTCTTCACCAATGCACCTGAAAGAGCATCAGGCAGGTTTACCGTGCGCAGGGAATAGGCATCGGCCTCGCGCTCTCCTACGCGCACAATGCCATTTAGTGCAGGCTGGGCGAGGGTGAAAAACAAGCCGATCACAAAGGACAAAATCGCCAAGCCGCGCACATCGGATAGTTCGGCATCCGAGCCAAATTTCCGTGCGAACCAGCTGTAGGTTTTGTCGGTCAGGAAGAAGGCGATAAGTGCCATAACGCCAACGATAGCAATCATCCGCCAGACATGGCCAAGAACGTAATGACCAATTTCGTGTCCGGTCACTGCCTTCACTTCATCGAGCGAGGCTTCGTCCATGGCAACGTCTGATATTGCGATGCGAGCAGAGCCGCCGATGCCGGAAACATTGGCAGTAAAATTGTTCGACTGGCGCGAACCGTCATACATGAAGATGCGGCTCTCAGGGATGCCTGCTTCTGCTCCCAACGCATGGACAGCATCGCGCACTTCGCCTTCGGGAATAGGCTCAAATTCGTTGAAAAGCGGCTCAATCACCGCAGGCGCTAACAGCATCGTGAATGCAGTG
>Ga0316207_10005706_pt1 | contig 10204 bp, 10 predicted proteins | sample 6weekpyrite_MG_FD_204943 | JGI IMG/M metagenome (GOLD analysis project Ga0316207, IMG submission 204943) | Microbial mat bacterial communities from mineral coupon in-situ incubated in ocean water Damariscotta River, Maine, United States -... | ecosystem: Environmental > Aquatic > Marine >...
AATCACTTCAACATTACGCTTTTTAAATTCATCCAGACGATGATCAAATGCAATTAGTTCTGATGGACAAACAAAAGTAAAATCAAGAGGGTAAAAGAAAACAACTACATTTTTACCTTTAGTTGCACTCTTAAAATTAAAATCTTCAACAATTTCGCCATTGCCTAAAACTGCAGCTGCATCAAAATCCGGCGCTTCACGACCTACTAGTACACCCATGTCAGGCTCCTTAGTTATTATTTCTACGACTCTTCACAAGTACTTACCTGTGATTCCGTAGAGGTTTTATAAAAATTCAGACAGGTAAGATAAAGTTTATTGATAAAAATTCAAACTCTTTTCTTTCAATATTACGCAAATAATATCTATCAGTACGATAGATAAAATCAATAGATAATAGAATCAGGAAATCACGGCTGTCCCGTTAACCACCATTAACCACTAGAGACATGAGTTGGAGGCGCCAGCCTAAGACCGTCACCCGCATGGACGCGGGTGTCGAGCCACCAGGGAGGGTTTTACGGCGCGTCTTAGGCTGGCGCCTCCAATTCATGTCTCGAACAGGGTGTAGTGAGAGTTGTAGTGGTTAACGGAACAGCCGTGTCAGGAAATATAAAATAACCAGGGCTATTTGGACTTCGGACGAAAAACCTTAATCACGTCTTCATTATTCTCCAGATACGGCCCTTCTATTAAATCCACACAGTAGGGAATCGCAGGAAAAACCGCATCCAGGCACTCACGAATAGACTTTGGCTTGCCCGGCAGGTTGACTATCAGGCTCTGCCCCCTGATACCCGCAGTCTGGCGAGATAATATGGCCGTGGGCACATATTGCAAACTAACCTGGCGCATCAACTCACCAAAGCCCGGCATCATTTTTTCGCACACTGCAGCCGTCGCCTCCGGCACCAGATCTCTTGGCGCAGGCCCTGTGCCACCGGTAGTCACGATCAGGCAACAGGCCTCTTTATCTGCCATTTCAATTAAAGCCGCTTCTACACCGGGCTGATCATCGGGTATCACCTTATAAACAGGTTCCCACGCCGACACCAGATACTCGTTTAGGGTATCAATGATGGCCTGACCGGAAAGGTCTTCATACACACCGGCACTTGCTCGGTCAGATGCGGTTAGTACTCCTATTTTGATTTTGGACATAGTCAAACCCGTCATTAATTATAAAAGTGCCGCATTATATCAAGCTTTCACACGGCTTATTATTTCATTTAAATTTCTTCAATAAGCGACTAAACTAATAGTATATGAGTAAACCTACCGAAATAGAGTTAAAGACCGCCCTCGTCGCAGCGGCCACCATGAAAGAGCATGATAAAGACCCTTTCTTTATTGCCAAGAGCCTGCTCAACCATAATTTCCGCCTTAAGCATTATGAAGAATTACTGAAAGCGGCTGACCGTTACATGAATCATGGCCAGGCTGAGCGAGAGCGCATGAAATTATTAAAATGCATTGAACAGGTTAAAGATGCTGAAAACAAAATAACCAATACTAGTCATGAGAGTTTTGGTCTGGAATAATTTTCGCTTTACCCTGCCCCCGCTTATCAGACGCTGCGGTCATTTTTTTATTTTTCTTATCCCATACAACAAGCTGCATGTCTCCCCAACTGCGTTTAGCCTGTTTTAATCTGTGCTTTTTATTTTTTAAAACCATCACGGTTTCATGAGTAAAAGCATCGGGCTCATAGGAAACCCGATCGGGTAAATACTGATGATGGAACCTTGGGCCATTTACAATACTGCTGGCGTCTTCACCAAAATAAAACCGTAGGCTCCCTAATAACACCATGGTAATAATACGACTGCCCCCCGGCGTTCCAATTACAGCCATTCGCTCATCTGTTTCCAGAAAAGTCGGCGACATACTGGACAACATACGCTTACCCGGTTCAATAGCATTAGCCTGTGCACCAACCAGGCCATAGGCATTAGCCACCCCTGGTTTGGCAGAGAAATCATCCATTTCATCATTAAGCAAAACCCCCGTACCCGGGGCGACAAAACAGGAGCCGAAGGGATAGTTAATTGACAGGGTTGCGGCTACACGATTTCCCTGATGATCGATAACAGAAAAATGCGTGGTATCCTGGCTATTATTGTCATGCACTACACCGGGTAGTAAATGACTTGGCATCGCTTTATCTGGATGTATGCTGGCAGCCAGACCCGCCGCATAGTTTTTACTAATTAATCGCTCAACCGGAACAGAAACAAAATCGGTATCCCCTAAAAATTGCGCCCTGTCACGATAGGCTCGGCGCATCGCCTCTACAGTTAAATGAATGGCCTGGGGTTTATCTAAACCACTTAATGAGTAATGGGATAACTGATTTAAAATTTCCACCATGGCAATGCCACCGGAAGAAGGCGGTGCTGCAGATGTAATTTTCATCTCATGAAATTGTCCGCTAATCGGCTTACGTTCTACAACCGTATATTTTTTTAAATCTTCATGACTCCAGATTCCCCCAGCCTGTTTCACCCCACTAATAAACTTTTCCGCCAGTTCACCCGTGTAAAAACCAGCAGCGCCTTTTTCAGCCATTGCGCTTAATGTTTTTGCCAGATCAGGCTGCTTAATAAGCTCACCTTCATCCGGCACATCATTATCTTTTAAAAAGACCTTTGCCGCAGCGGGGGATGCCCTGAGTGCATTTAGGCGAAAGCCCGCCATGCGTTGGTAAATAGGCGTAACCTCAAAACCCTTTTGTGCATATTCAATGGCGGGTTGCAAACTTTGTTTTAAACTCAAACGCCCATATTTTTTAGACAGGTGCGCCAGTGCGGCGGGCACACCCGGAATTCCCGCGGACAAGGCACCATCCATTGAGGCTTTAGGAATTACATTACCGTTTTCATCAAGGTACATATCTCGATGGGCTTTTAAGGGTGCTTTTTCCCTACCATCAATCATGGTTTCAAAACCATCACTGCTGCGATGTAGCAACCAGAAACCACCCCCACCCAAACCCGAACTATAGGGCTCAACAACCGCCAGTGCCGCACTAATGGCAACCGCCGCATCAAAAGCATTTCCACCCTGGGCGAGGATTTTTTCACCGGCCTCTGTTGCCAGCGGGTGCGCAGTCGCGATACCTGCTTCTGCATGCAGATTTGTAGAGAAAATGAACAGTAACAGGATTATGGCTTTTTTCATTATTGTGTCCTTTTTTAAAGACGTAAGTCTTAAGTCAGAAGTCGTAAGTCAAAGCGGTCAGGCTTCGCCTGTTTTCTTTATTTTTTGCTTTTGACTTACGACTTACGACTCAAAAAAAAGGCCCCATAAAGGAGCCTTTCTTAAAACAGGTAAAATTCATTCCCCGGTAAGAGCCTTATATTTCTCCATCAGCTCATCCTCAGTTTCCTCATGATCCGGGTCTTTTGGAATACAATCGACTGGACAAACCTCAACACATTGGGGTGTATCATAATGCCCTACACACTCCGTGCATTTATTTGGGTCAATTTCATAAATTTCATCACCGGCTGAAATCGCCTCATTTGGACACTCAGGTTCACATACATCACAATTAATGCATTCGTCAGTTATGATCAATGCCATTTTTTAGCCCTACATAGAAAAATTAAAGAGTCTCGCGGGGAGACTGGTAATATTAGCGGGTGATTATACCCTAAAACGGGTTATTTCGTCCTTACTTGCAGCATGTCTTTTATGTTGAATACTTCTTACTCAGCTCTTTCACAACCAATGAATGCACAAATTCAGACACATCACCTCGATGGGAGGCGATTTCTTTCACCAGTGAAGAGGAGATAAAACTGCTCTTTTCAGAGGGCGTTAGAAACAGGGTCTCTATTTCAGGTGCCAGATGACGGTTCATACTCGCTAGCTGCATTTCAAATTCGAAATCTGAGACCACACGTAATCCCCTGAGAATCACATTTGCCTGGCGCTTTCGTACAAAATCCACCAGCAAATCAGAGAAGCCACAAATTTCGACGTTATTATGTTTATCCAGCACCTGTTCCGCAAGTCGAATTCGGTGCTCTAAATCAAATAAAGGCGCTTTAGACGGGCTTGCGGCTATCGCCACAATGACCTTATCAAACAATCCTGATGCCCTGGCCACCAGGTCGCTGTGACCATTGGTAACAGGATCGAAGGTTCCTGGATAGACCGCGACCACTGACATGCTGTTTCCTCTTAATATTGTTATGGGCACCCCTGATCTTTAGCTGGCGATCGGGGTTTGACAATTTTTATTCAGCAACAAAATTCCGCCTGACCAGATAATAACTCACCTGGCCCGCTTTTTTCTCTCTCACCACACGCCAGCTTTCTGGTAACGCTGGTAATGCCTGCTTACTATCCATCTCCAGATAAATGCAGGCATGCTCAGATAAACACGGTAGATTTTCCAGCAACGCTATGGCTTGTGCCAGGTAATCACTATCAAAGGGCGGATCGATAAAAACAATATCAAAAAGACCCGATGGCTTCGAATTTAACCAGCTTAAAGCATCACATTGCAAGAGCTTAATATGCTCTGCTTTTAAATCATTAATGTTCGCAGCTAAAATTTCTGCTGCCTGCTTCTGCTTTTCAAGCAGGATTACCGATGCGGCACCCCGGGATGCCGCTTCAAAACCCAGGGCACCACTGCCGGCAAATAAATCAAGACAATGTGCACCGGGCACATCATTCTGCAACCAGTTAAACAGGGTTTCACGCACACGATCGGTGGTAGGTCTTAAACCGGGTAAGTCAACTACGGGTAAAAATCGGCTACGCCATTTGCCGCCGATGATGCGTAGTTTACCTGTTGATTGTTTTGTTTGCTTTTTTGCCATTATACATTTCTTATAGGTGCTCCTTTAGGTGCACACTCTCGTTCCCACGCTCTGCGTGGGAATGCATACTGAAACAACCCGTTTGTATTTAATGTCTTAATATAGATAGGTATAGGTATGCGTTCCCACGGGGGACCGTGGGAACGAGGAGTAACCCATTTGAGCACCTAAAGGAGCACCTACAAGGTAAAATAACGCTATTCGCTCTTCGCACCCACTATCACCGTCAACATTTTATCCGGGTGAAGACGGCGTTTTAGTGCATCATCTACTTTTTTCTTATCCTGTTGATTAACACTATCCACAAACGTATCTAAATAATCCAAAGGCAGGTCATAAAAACCAATCACAGATAAATATTCTACTATTTTTTTATTACTATCAATTCGTAACGGGAAACCGCCGGTAATATTTTTTAAACTATCCCCAAGCTCGCCTACCTCGGGCCCCTGCTCAACATACTTGTTTAATTCAGCACTAATAATACCCATTGCTTCATCAAGCTGGTCATTACGTGTTTTTAAACCAATAATAAATGGCCCCGAGGCATGCATGGGTGAAAAATAACTATATGTGCTGTAAGCCAGGCCTCGCTTTTCTCTCACTTCATGCATTAAACGCGAACCAAAACCACTCCCACCAAAGGCATGATTAGCCAGGTACAGGGCATAATAATCCGCGTCACCTCGGGCCATACCTACCTGCCCCATTAATACATTGCTTTGCTTTGAGGGAAAATCAATATGAATTGTTTTCGATTCACTTAAGGCTTTAACCTCAGGTAATTTTTTAGCGTGTTGCCCTGATGGTAAATTAGCCAGCAAATCTTCGGCCATTTTTTTGGCTTCTTCAGTCGTCAACTGCCCGACAATAGAAACCACCGCATTTTTTGCCACATAAAATTGCTTATAAAATGTTTTAAGATGTTTAAGTTTTAATTTTTTTAAACTTTCTTCCGTGCCCTGACTCGGCTGCGAATATGGGTGATCTCCATAAAGTTCAGCGTAAAATCGTAATGAAGCAATGCTTGATGGGGATTGCTTACCCGCTTTTACAGAAATTTTTAATCGTTCTAACTCACGTTTAAAAGCGGTTTTATTAAACTCGGGAAAACTTAAAATATTTTTTAAATTAATCAGTGCGGGTTGCAAATATTTATCATCACGCAAACTACGCACACTTAACCAGGCCATATCCTTTAAGGAACCGTTACCAAATGATGCACCGACGGCCTCAAACTTTTCAGCTAATACCTGTGCATCATCTCCCGCTGCACCTTCCGCTAACAAGCCATTTGTCATTAATGCGGTTCCAGCTAAATTTTTACCTACTTCTACATCCCTGGCACTGCCCGCATCAAAAACAACCCGCACATCAACCATGGGAATATCATTAGAAGGCACAAAATAAACTTCAGCACCATTACGGGTTTGCCAGTGTTGAATATCAGGTGATGCGAAAACCGATGTACTGAGACCATTAATAAGCAGCAGGCCGAACGCAATTAAACTTTTTTTAGTGACCACGACGACCTCCTGTAGCACGACGAACGCTTCTTTGTTTTGTAGTGTCAGTGGGTTGTGGCACCAGAACAGCAACCGTCAAACTATCATCCAGCAAATATTTTTTTGCCACCGCCTGAACCTGTTCGGCCGTTACCTGTTGAATTTTTTTCAAATAATCATCTTTTTTCTGCCAGCCCACACCGACCGTTTCCAGGGTGCCAAGCTGCATTGCCTGATAAAAAACAGAATCTTTTTCATACACAGAAGATGCCATCACCTGCGCCTTCACTCGATCGAGCTCCTGCCTGGATGGGGGCTTATTTTGAATAGCGACAATTTGTTTTTTAATCGCGGCTTCAAGTTCTTTAACACTATGGCCATCACGGGGAGAGCCATCAAATAAAAATAATGTCTGCTGCCTGGCATAGGGGTCATAACCCGCACCTGCGGATGTGGCAATTTCAGCCTCACGCACCAGTCGGCGACTTAAACGACTGCTATCACCTCCATCAAGCACACCCGCCAGAACCTCTAATGCATAAACATCATTAACACTTTCACCTTTATCCATAAGTGATTTGAGCACGGGCACTTTATAGCCCATTAACAGATAAGGCACTTTAGCCGGCAGCTTAACCGTTATACGTCGCTCTCCCATTTGCTCTACTTCACGGCGCGGCTTAGGTGGAATTATTTTTGAAGGCTGTAAAACGCCAAAATATTTTTCAGCCCATTTTTTTATCTGTTGCGGATCAACATCACCCGCCACCACTAAGGTCGCATTATTGGGCGCATACCAGGTTTTATACCACTGGCTTAAATCGTCTAAATCCATGCTATGTAAATCTTCCATCCAGCCAATAATCGGCTGCTGATAACTTGAGTTAATAAAGGCGGCGGCATTGAAGCGCTCATAGGTTAAAGAGGTGGGTTTATCTTCAGTGCGTGAACGGCGTTCTTCTTTAATAACTTCAATTTCTTTTTTAAATTCATCTTCGTTAAGCTGCAAATGACGCATGCGATCTGCTTCATGTTTCAGGCAAAGCTCCAGGCGATCGCTGGAAATGCGCTGAAAATAGGCCGTGTAATCTTTACCCGTAAAGGCATTTTCACTGCCACCATTAGCCGCAATAATTTTTGAAAATTCACCGGGTTCCAGGTTCTCTGTACCCTTAAACATCATATGCTCAAGCGCATGGGAAACCCCGGTCACCCCATCATATTCATAAGAGGCGCCCACTTTGTACCACACCTGGGAAACCGCTACAGGTGAACGGTGATCCGGCTTAACCAGCACTTTCATGCCATTTTTCAGCATAAAACTGTGAACGCCCGAGTCGCTCACACGGCTTTCCTGTTTGCCCTGTAAGGCCTGGTCAGCATTATTTACCGATGGATTAGTCTGGCATGCGGACACGCCTGCCAATAAACCGGTAAGCACAAACAAAGCACTGTATTTCTTTAATATCATTCAATTTCCTGATTAATTTTGATTTTCACCCCCCTTAATGACCAGGAGACTTAACCTTAGTTCTACGCGATGATAGGATAAGCCTCTCCTGATATACAAGTTATTTAATAAAATTATGTTTGGTTTTTTACGCCGCAATAAAGAAAAATCTGAAGTCACTTCCGAAAAGAGTGATAAGCCATCAACAGGTTCTGTTGATGAGGCCACTGACACAGCTGTTGTAACTTCACAGCCTGTAGTAAAAGGCGGCGCCTCTTTTACACCCGCAGGTGCTAGCCCTCAACAGGCATCCCCGGCTCAGCTTGAAAGTGAATCCATTGCTGATCGACCTCAGCAAAATCATCGAGGTCTGGAGACAGATAGCACTGACACACAACAAACCAGCATAAAATCCGGCACCTCCTTTACCCCACCAACCGCTGAAGAATGGGCCAAAGCAGATGAACAGAGGATGTTTATTCACCTCAAGGACCGGCTGGGCAAAACCCGTGCGGGTTTAACCGATGGAATGGCCGACTTACTGTTAGGTAAGAAAACCATAGACGAGGATTTACTAGAAGAGCTGGAAATGCGCCTGCTCACAGCCGATGTGGGTGTTGAAGCAACTACGCGCATTATTGCAGACCTGACCAAACGCATTTCACGCAAAGAGCTGCAAGACCCCGTCGCCCTGTTTAATGCACTTTGTGATGACATGGTGGAAATTTTACAACCGGTTGACCAGCCCCTCATCATAGATGGAACAAATACACCCTTCGTTATTCTTGTTGTTGGCATTAATGGCGCGGGTAAAACCACCACCATCGGCAAACTGGCCAAACGCTTCCAGAACCAGGGCAAATCCGTCATGCTCGCCGCCGGTGATACATTTAGAGCGGCAGCGGTTGAACAATTACAAACCTGGGGTGAGCGCAATAATATAAACGTTGTAGCCCAGGGTACCGGCGCCGATTCAGCCTCGGTCATTTACGATGCCATTGAATCGGCCAAATCTAAAAATATCGATGTGATCATTGCAGACACCGCTGGGCGCTTACACACGCAAACCAATTTAATGGATGAGCTTATAAAAATTAAACGGGTAATGGGTAAATTAGATAACTCTGCCCCCCATGAGACACTATTAGTCATGGATGCGGGATTTGGCCAGAATGGTTTAACACAGGCCCAACAGTTTAATGACGCCATGGGCCTGAGCGGCCTGGTATTAACTAAACTGGATGGCACAGCAAAGGGCGGTATTTTATTTGCCATTGCAGAAAAGCTTGGCATCCCCATTCGTTTTATTGGTGTTGGTGAAGGTATTGATGACTTACGTGAATTTCATGCGGGTGAGTTTGTCGATGCACTGTTAGATAAGATACCGGATTAAAAAATAGTCTTAAGTCGTAAGTCGCAAGCGGTCAGGCTGCGCCTGTTTGCTTTTGACTTATGATTTACGGCAAAATTTTACGGGCTTAAAGAAACTGAAATGAGAGCAATAATATTCGCAACCGCAACCATACTGCTCACCGCCTGCCAGTCCGTTAACTCGAATGACCCATCATCCCTCAGCTTTGATATACCCGACGGCTCAACACTTACCCTGAATAAAAACCTGCCAGTTGAGAGCGGTAAAACCCATGCTGTTATTCAATCTGGAAAGTTAACAAGCTATAAAGAAAAAGACTTATATAAGATAAGTTGTAGCTTTGAAATGAAAGCGTTCGGGCCACGCACCGTTAAACCGGACACATTCATTATTAGTCGCACAGAAGATTGCCAGGAGCAGGCATCCACCCCTAGCATCATTCGTTATTACACCGAGGTCTATTTATATTCAGACCATAATTCGGACATTATTAAACTGGTTTGCTCAGTTTGGGGCGACAGACTGGATGGTAATTTTCCTGTTTCTGAAATGCAAAAAGCACTGGGAGATTATTTTAGCTTCGCCTTTGCTAAAGCAAACCATTAACTCGGAGAGGCCTGATACAAACCATAGTCTCAAAAAGTAATAACCCACATTCTAAGAGCGTGATTTTGATTCCACAGTATAAAAACGCATAAAAAAGCAGCAAAGACATCGTCATTCCCGAATGCTTGTGTCGGGAATCCAGTGACTTTGAATTACTTATAGTCGCTGGATCCCCGACACAAGCATTCGGGGATGACAAACTTTTCTTATGGCAGTAGCTTAAAACCTCTTCCACGTCCTTAGGATGTGGTTTTAATATTTAATGAAACCTGAAAAGCCTGATCTGCTTAGCCCGATCCAGCCTGCATTTTAGTAATTAGCTGAGACAGTAAATAGAAATAAGCCCACTAATTCTTTTCACCATCAATAACTTAGTGCAAAATAGCCCCCATGATCCGTTTTGATAATGTCTGCAAACGCTACCCCGGTGGCCACG
>Ga0316207_10005707_pt1 | contig 10204 bp, 6 predicted proteins | sample 6weekpyrite_MG_FD_204943 | JGI IMG/M metagenome (GOLD analysis project Ga0316207, IMG submission 204943) | Microbial mat bacterial communities from mineral coupon in-situ incubated in ocean water Damariscotta River, Maine, United States -... | ecosystem: Environmental > Aquatic > Marine >...
TCAGTACCATACCGCCTCCTATTAATCCTCGGTAGCTCAGTTGGTAGAGCGGGTGACTGTTAATCACTAGGTCGGCGGTTCGAGCCCGTCCCGAGGAGCCATATTTAAGTAAAAAGGTGCCTTTTTGGCACCTTTTTGCATTTCTGGCCACCAGTATGGATTATCCACAGCCCAGATCGTCACCACTTGGACGGTTTCTCGCTAAACGCGGGCGTCCCAAGTTTGAAAGTATGATGGCACGGGCATATTCAGGATAATCAGGGTCACAAAACACATAGGTTCCGTTGGTACCGGGAGAGGTGCCATTAGTCTGGTAGACGATTCGGCGTCTTCGTCCGGAGGTGATCGCAATCCCGTTATCGAAGCCCTGTTTGACCTGGAGCAGGTCATCCCGACCATCAAATTCACGGTTGGCGTTGTAATCGGCAAAGATGATCCAGCCTTCTTGCCAACCCTCAGTACGTGAGCAGCTCTCGCCATCTTTGCTTCTGCACATCACGGCGCGTGCACCACGCTTGATGGCTTCACTGCGGCTATAGTGCAGGTGGGTGACAAATGTGCTGATTTCGTTGCTGATTCGATTGCGCTGTATCAATCCGTGCAGGGCAGGGATCGCAGATGTCGTAATAATGGCAGCAACTGTCAGACTGATAAGCATTTCCAGCAGCGTGAAACCACGCCACCGAGTGGGTGTGCGGATATCCATATCCTCTTCCTCTCCATGTAAAGCGTCCAATCCTTGGACGCATACAGCTTACGGAGCTGACAGGCTGGTGCCTGTAGGATGAGGCTTAATTGTTGCTCAGTAGATCGCTGATACGGCTGACAGAAGACTCTAACATCTCCATGCTGGTTGCATAGGACAGGCGCATATGACCGGGGGCACCAAATGGTGAACCTGGGACAAGGGCGACCTTGGCGTTATTCAGCAGAAGCTCAGAAAAGGCGATGTCATCGTCACACCCGGCCGAGGCCATGGTTTCGCGCATATCAGGGAAGGCGTAGAAAGTGCCATCCGAAGGTAGACAGCTGACTCCCGGCAGGTCATTGAGAGCCTTTAATAGCCAGTCATGACGTTCCTTGAAAGCGGTGACCATATCGGTAATACAGGACTGGTCACCCTCGAGTGCCTCCTGGGCGGCGGCCTGGGCAATTGAACAGGCGCCGGAGGTGCTTTGTGACTGGGTCTTTTTCATTGCCGCAATGAGTGGCGCAGGTCCGGCGGCGTAGCCAATACGCCAACCGGTCATGGAATAGGCCTTTGAGACGCCATTCAGTACTATGGTGCGGTCATAGAGTTCAGGGCACGCCATCACGATGTTGCTGAAGGGCTCATCTGTCCAGAGGATGTGTTCGTACATATCATCGGTGGCAATCAGGACATGTGGATGACGTAACAGCACTTCAGCCAGTGCCTCAAGTTCACTGCGACGGTAGGAAACACCTGTCGGGTTTGACGGGCTGTTCAGTACCAGCAGCCGAGTACGGTCAGTAATAGCGGCTTCCAGCTGCTCAGGCAGGATCTTGAAGTTTTGCTCAATTCCGGCGCTGACAACCACGGGCGTGCCATCGGCCAGTAGCACCATGTCCGGGTATGAGACCCAGTAGGGCGCAGGAATAATGACTTCATCACCTTCATTCAGGAGTGCCTGGGCAAGGTTATAAAAGCTTTGCTTGCCACCTGAGGAGACAAGGATCTGCTCAGGGGCATAGTCCAACCCGTTGTCGCGCTGGAATTTGTTGATTGCGGCCTGTTTAAGACCGGCCGTACCGTCAACGGGCGTGTATTTAGTCTGGCCATCAGCAATAGCCTGTACCGCAGCGGCCTTGATGTGTTCTGGGGTATCAAAGTCGGGCTCACCGGCACCCAGGTTAATAATGTCTTCACCTGCAGCGCGAAGTGCCTTGGCACGTGCATCAACAGCCAGTGTTGGCGAGGGTTTAACGCGCTGTACGCGTTCTGAAAGCTTGATGTCCAAACGAGTATTCCTAACGTCTTGAGCGCTGGTAATTTTTATAAATAGCCTTGCTATTAACAGCGCGAAATTCACACGTCTGTAATATACTGGATCGCTGGACCAAAGACCACGTAAAGCACGCATGTCACGACAATTTGAATTACAGACCGAATATACCCCCTCAGGTGATCAGCCTGGGGCAATCAAGGCACTTGTTGAGGGCCTGAATAACGGCGAAGCAGGGATGACTCTGCTCGGGGTTACGGGATCAGGCAAGACCTTCAGTATTGCCAACGTTATTACCGAGGTACAGCGCCCGGCCATCATTATGGCGCCGAACAAGACCCTAGCTGCACAGTTATACGGTGAAATGAAGGAGTTTTTTCCTAATAACTCCGTTGAGTATTTCGTTTCCTACTACGACTACTACCAACCCGAGGCCTACGTGCCCAGTTCGGATACCTTTATTGATAAGGATGCATCAATCAATGAGCATATTGAGCAGATGCGCCTGTCAGCCACCAAGGCTATCCTGGAGCGCAAAGATACAATTATCGTTGCATCGGTCTCAGCAATTTATGGTCTGGGTGACCCTAAATCGTACATGGGCATGTTGCTGCACCTGGTTAAAGGTGAGCCTATTGGCCAACGTGCCATCCTTCGTCGCCTGGCTGAGCTGCAATACACCCGTAATGATGTTGAACTTCGGCGCAGTACCTATCGGGTCCGCGGCGATGTCATTGATATCTTCCCGGCCGATTCTGATAGGGAGGCCGTGCGTGTTGAACTGTTTGACGATGAAGTAGAACAGCTTAGTTATTTCGACCCTTTGACCGGTGAGGTGTTGCAACGTGTACAGCGCCTGACGGTCTATCCGAAGACACACTATGTGACACCTCGACAGGTGTTGCTGGATGCAGTTGAAGAAATAAAGGTTGAACTTACTGAGCGCCTTGGGCAGCTGCGCAGTGTCAACAAACTGGTGGAGGCACAGCGTCTTGAACAACGTACCCAATTTGATATCGAAATGATCATGGAACTGGGGTATTGCGCCGGAATTGAGAACTACTCTCGTTATCTGTCGGGGCGTAAACCGGGTGAGGCACCGCCGACCTTGTTTGATTATCTTCCTGATGACGCAATCCTGGTAATCGATGAATCGCATGTCACCGTGTCACAAATCGGCGCCATGTATAAGGGCGACCGTTCGCGTAAAGAGACGTTGGTTGAGTATGGCTTCAGATTGCCCTCGGCGCTGGATAATCGACCGATGCGTTTCGATGAGTTTGAGCGCATCTCACCGCAGACAATCTATGTCTCTGCGACCCCGGGTGAGTATGAAAAGGAACACTCCGGTGAAATCGTTGATCAGGTCGTTCGTCCTACCGGCTTGATTGATCCTGAGGTTGAAGTGCGGCCAGTGGGAACGCAGGTAGATGACCTGCTCGAAGAAGCACGCGCACGCATAGAGAAAAGTGAGCGTGTGTTGGTGACGACGCTGACCAAACGTATGTCGGAAGATTTGACCGACTACCTTGCCGAACATGGTATCCGTGTTCGTTACCTGCATTCAGACATTGATACGGTTGAACGTATGGAAATTCTGCGTGACCTGCGACTTGGTGAATTTGATGTGTTGGTCGGCATTAACCTGTTACGTGAGGGATTGGATCTACCCGAAGTATCGTTGGTCGCGATCCTGGATGCGGACAAGGAAGGTTTCCTGCGCTCAGATCGATCGCTTATCCAAACCATTGGCCGTGCTGCACGAAATCTGCACGGTAAGGCAATTCTTTACGCCGATAGAATTACCGGATCAATGGAACGTGCGCTGGGTGAAACCAAGCGGCGCCGAGAAAAACAAATGGCCTATAACGAGGAACACGGCATCACCCCGAAAAGTGTCGAAAAAGCCGTTACCGATATCATGCAGGCAGGTTACGACAGTAAGAAATCTGGTCGCAGGGAAGTGATGAAGGTTGCTGATGAAACGATCGAGTATGGCGCCATGACAAGTGAGCAACTCGAGAAGAAAATTCTTGAGCTCGAAAAAGTGATGTACACGCATGCAGAAAATCTCGAGTTTGAAGAAGCGGCCCGGATGCGCGATGAGATAGGCCAGTTACGTAATAAAACGATGGATGTTTAACACATATTAATAAAACAGGATGTCACTTTGAACCTGATTGGTGAGAAGTGAACATGTATAAGTAAAGCTGTCGAAAAGCACCTGGAGGAAGGGTGAAAGTAGGTTTATACAGTGTAGGGTGGCCATACAAAGAGTTTCCAAATGGAATTGTAAGAAACCTCGGCGTGCTTACAGAAGCATTTGACCAATTGAAACATGACTATGTCGTGTTTGCAGCTAGTGTTTCCGGGGAAGATAAATATTTAAATATTGTAGACTTGAGTACGACCCGGGATGATTTCAGGCCTACTAAAACACGTAAACTAATCAGTAAATTATACAATGGAATAATATTAGGAAAATCTGTATGGAAAGATAATTCTTTTGCCAAAAACCTCGTCCACCGCATGAGAAAGGTTGAGAAAGAGGATAATATGCCTTTCGATATTCTCGTAGTAGAGGAGACCCATGGATGGGCAGCAGACCTGGTGGAGATGCTAGACATCCCAGTTGTAGTCAAGCTTCACGGGCCATGGTTTTTAAACGGTACTGCGCTGAATATAACTAAAAATAAAAAATATTATAAAAGGGTTGATGCCGAGCGGCGTGGAATATGTGCGGCTGCGGGTGTGATTGCACCCAGTCATTGCGTGCTTGAAGAGGTAAGGCAGTACTACGATATTGAGCTGCCGAACGCGAGTGTTATCTATAACCCGATGTTGAGTGCATCTGATGAAAATAAATGGGTGTATGAAAACTGTATAAAGGACCAAATCTTGTTTGTGGGAAGGTTTGATACTCACAAGGGTGGTGATGTGGTGGTTAGCGCTTTTAATCACGTTGCGCAAATGAATGCAAAAGCGAGGTTGGTTTTTGCGGGGCCTGATAGAGGTATCGATTATGAAGATGATACTTTAAAAATACAGAAATATATCGACAAAACCATTACGGATGGAAATATAAAATCACGAATTCATTATTTAGGGGCAGTCACATCTGATAAGGCAAACCAGCTCAGGCGGGAATCAAATATAACGATAATGGCTTCGAGATGGGAGAACTTTGCCAATACTGTTACTGAAGCAATGGGGATGGGGTGCCCATTTGTTGGTACGAATAGTGGTGGAACGCCTGAAATAATTAGTCACGGTAAAACAGGTCTGTTAGTTGAACCATGTAATCCAATTGATTTGGCAGAGAAGATTTCAATGATTCTGGAAGATGGTGAGTTGGCAACTAGGTTGTCAAATAATGCCTTTAACTATATTAGTGAACGCCTCGATCCGATAATGATTGCAAAACAGAATCTCGAATATTTTATGCGTATTTCTAATAAGTAAATCTATGCCCAAAGCTATAGGTGTTCAGCGGGAAATGCGAAGCCTGTTTTAGCTGTTATACTCAAGCTATGAACAGCCTAGATGGGAAAACAGCTGGTGGAGCATTAGACGAAATTGTCTATGCCGAGCAGACACGGATGTTATATGAGGCAGTACCGAAAGGGGCAATCGCCAACGCTATCAATGCCTGCTTGCTCGTAGTTGTTCAATGGACAGTTGTTGAGCATACATTCCTGCTTACATGGCTTGCCCTGTTACTTGTTGTTACAGCCATTCGAACGGTAATGGCGTATCGCTTCAGACAAGTTAGTGATACACCTCAAACTATTATCAAGTGGAATAACTATTTTCTTCATGGCGTTATTGCAACGTCTATATTGTGGGGAAGCAGCAGTATTTGGCTCTTTCCGTCCGATCATATTACCCACCAGGTTTTTCATGCCTTTGTCATTGCCGGTATGTCCGCGGGGGCAAGCACAAGCCTTTCTTTTCAACGTTTGCCAATACTTACGTACCTGTTTTGCACGTTGCCACCGCTTATTATTCAGTTCTTGTTTTCTGTAGAAGCTATTGGTCTTGCCATGGGGGCAATGGCATTTGTCTTTTTGTTGATTATCTGGTCTACAAGCATGAGTGGCTATGCGAATACGCGCCAGAATATCCAGTTGCGTTTCGAGGCGAGTACTCGTGAACGGGCATTACGCGAAAGCGAACTGAAGTACCAGAAGATTGTTGATTCTGCGCCACTCGGGATCGCACACTATGACAAGACAGGGAGGGTGACGACTTATAACAATTCATTCTATGAACTGTCTGGACTGGACAGTGAAAACCTGGAAAAACTGAACCTGGCTAATTCCGGTAATGCAGCGTTCAGTGCTGCGGTTACAGAAGCAATCGAAGGGGGTAATGGCTACTTTGAAGGAACAATGGCGGTCATCAACCCAGGTCAAACACATGACATCCGGATCTACAGTCGAGGAATCGTCGATGCCGATCAGCACGTTACCGGCGGTGTCATGCTGGTTGAAGACATCACGGAAGATAAACGTGCCGAAAAAATAAAGAACGAATTTATCTCCACGATGAGTCATGAGTTGCGAACCCCTGTCACAGCAATCCGTGGTGCACTGGGCTTGTTAAAAGGTGGAGTGGCAGGAGAGATTGAAGGTGAGGCAAGTCGTTTGCTCGATATCAGTATGAATAATGCTGAGAGGTTATTATTCCTGATAAACGATATCCTCGATGTCGAACGCCTCGAGTCAGGCCAGGTTAAATTTGATATTGAGAAGCTGGAAGTTACCTCCTTCCTTCGTGAAGTGGTGGGTGTTGCCGAAGGCTATGCATCTGAAAATCACGCCACTCTTGAGCTTGATGACTGTACCGAAGGCGCATATATCAATGCTGATAAAAATCGTCTGATGCAGGTGATGTACAACCTGCTTTCCAACGCAGTTAAATTTTCACCTGAACACGACAGTGTAAAGATATCAGCGGGCTGTGAAGACGGGTATGTGATTATTGCGGTAACTGATCACGGTCCAGGTATACCGGCTGAGTTTCATGACAAGCTTTTTGAACGCTTCACGCAGGCAGATAGTTCTGCGGCACGAAATGTTCCAGGAACGGGTTTGGGGCTCAATATTGCTCGAGAGCTGGTTGAAAAACAGCACGGAGCAATAGATTTTGTTACGAGTGACAGCGGAACCACATTCACAATACGTTTCCCACTTAGCTGAATCTTTATATTTAAGATGCACTACGTATAAGTGTTTCTCTAATACTGCCTGTACGACCAGTGCGCATATAACTAATATCTTTCAGCTCACCTCACATTACTCGATCACAATCCTGTCATTTTTCAGATGAATAGCTTGAAGTGACATACTAAGTCACCCCCGGATTTGTTCTTGTATATTTAGGGCCGTTTTTGTTGATGCAGTGCATGCGAGGTATGTGTGTATGGGAAAACATGCTGTTAAAGGACATATTTGTTAAAAATCAGTGTGCTTACGCTTGTCGTTAAAGCCCAAATACTGTATCTTGCGCCCAACTTTAGTCGCGTAGCTCAGTTGGTTAGAGCACCACCTTGACATGGTGGGGGTCGGTGGTTCGAATCCACTCGCGACTACCAGATTTTCTGTTTACCCAATATATTGGGTGGATGAGAACCACCGACATAAAAGGCGGTTCGACTAAATTGCGTAGCAATTTAGAATGCGCGAAGCGCAGCCGGTAGGCGCAGGGCGATAGCCCGGAGTAATCCACTCGCGACTTGCCCTGAACCACCGGAGGTGGTTAGGGTACATGCAATGAAACCCGCAGGGGTTCTGCATGCCAAGAGCTAAGAACCAGAAGATTGCTGACCGAGAATTTCGGTGCGCAAGAATACATTAACTAACCCGCACGCGGCCTTTGGTAGGGGTCGCCACTGATACAGGGGGCGAGTATGCCAGTCATTACCCTGCCGGACGGCAGTCAACGCGAATTTTCTAATCCTGTTTCTATTCATGACGTCGCGGCCGATATTGGCCCCGGGCTTGCCAAGGCTGCTTTAGGCGGCAAGGTCAACGGCATGCTTTGTGATACCTCGCATGTCATGGAAGCAGATAGCGAGCTTGCCATCATCACCGATCGTGATGAAGAGGGGCTGGAAATTATCCGCCATTCGAGTGCCCATTTGCTGGCACAGGCCGTGAAAGAGCTGTTCCCGGACGCACAGGTGACTATCGGCCCGGTTATTGATGACGGTTTTTACTACGATTTTGCCTACGAGCGTGCCTTTACCCCTGAAGACCTCACAGCGATTGAAAAGAAGATGGCTGAGCTGGTCAAGCAAGATATTCCGGTCAGCCGTAGTGTCATGCCGCGCGAAGAAGCCATCGATTTCTTCGCCAACATGGGTGAGAACTACAAGGCAGAAATTATCGAGAGTATCCCGCACGGCGAACAACTCTCTTTATATAAGCAGGGCGACTTCATCGACCTGTGCCGCGGTCCACACGTCCCATCGACCGGTAAGCTAAAATCATTCAAGCTCATGAAGCTTGCGGGTGCCTATTGGCGCGGTGATTCGAACAACGAAATGCTGCAGCGTATATACGGTACGGCATTTGCGAACAAGAAAGACCTTAAGGCCCACCTGCACCGCATTGAAGAGGCCGAGAAGCGTGACCACCGTAAGCTTGGTAAGAAGATGGACCTGTTTCATCACCAGGAAGAAGCGCCGGGCATGATTTTCTGGCATTCCAAGGGCTGGACAATCTATCAGCAGGTGGTCGATTACATCCGTGCTGTGTTGGATGACAATGGTTACAACGAGGTGCATACCCCGCAGGTGGTCGATCGCACCTTGTGGGAAAAGTCAGGCCACTGGGGCAAGTTCCAGGACATGATGTTCACCACGCATGTGGAAAACCGTGATTACGCGGTGAAACCGATGAACTGCCCGTGTCATATCCAGATCTTTAACCAGGGTCTGAAGAGCTACCGTGACCTGCCATTGCGGATGGCCGAATTTGGTTCCTGCCACCGTAATGAACCCTCCGGGACGCTGCATGGCCTGATGCGCCTGCGTAACTTTACCCAGGATGATGCGCATATCTTCTGTACTGAAGATCAGATCCAGTCTGAAGTCAGCGAGTTTATCGACCTGCTGTTCAAGGTTTATGCAGATTTCGGCTTTGACGACATCATTATCAAGCTCTCAACACGACCGGAAGAGCGTGTTGGTGAAGATGCCATCTGGGATAAGGCCGAGCATGCGCTTGAACAGGCCTTGAATACCAAGGGACTCGACTGGGATCTGCAGCCCGGGGAAGGGGCGTTTTATGGCCCGAAGATCGAGTTCTCGTTGCGGGACTGTCTCGATCGTGTCTGGCAATGTGGCACGATCCAGGTGGATTTCTCGATGCCTGGACGTCTCGATGCCCATTTCGTCAGCGAAGAGGGGGACAAGCAGGTTCCTGTCATGTTGCACCGCGCAATTCTTGGTTCTTTGGAGCGTTTTATCGGTATTTTGATCGAACATCACGCCGGTTCATTCCCGCTCTGGTTGGCACCAATTCAGGCTGTTGTGGCGAATATTACCGACAATCAGGCCGATCATGTGAAAAAAGTCGAAGAAACCCTGAGAAAACAGGGCTTCAGGGTCATTTCGGACTTGAGAAATGAGAAGATCGGCTTTAAAATCCGCGAGCACACTATTCAACGTATCTCGTATATCCTGGTGATTGGGGATCGTGAAGTTGAAAATAACGCAGTGGCCGTACGTACGCGAAGCGGTGAGGACCTCGGAAGCATGTCAATTGACGCCTTCGTTGAGCACCTTGCTACTGATAACGCGAGTCGTGGTCGTTCTGCTTTGGAGGATTGAAGTATCGCTACAGATAAAAAGACGCGTCTGAATGAAGACATCACTACCCCGGAAGTACGATTGATCGATGCTGAGGGGGAACAGGTAGGTGTAGTAAAGATTCAGGAGGCGTTAGAGAAATCTAAAGAAGCAGGATTGGATCTTGTAGAGATCTCTCCGAATGCTGAACCACCTGTTTGCCGAATTATGGATTATGGCAAATTCAGGTTTGAAAACAGCAAGAAGAACCAGGCTGCACGTAAGAAGCAGAAACAGATTCAGATTAAGGAAATAAAATTTCGTCCCGGGACGGAAGAGGGTGACTACCAGGTAAAACTACGCAACCTGAAACGTTTCCTCGAAAATGGCGACAAGACCAAGGTAACCTTGCGGTTCCGCGGTCGTGAAATGGCACACCAGAATC
>Ga0316207_10005708_pt1 | contig 10201 bp, 9 predicted proteins | sample 6weekpyrite_MG_FD_204943 | JGI IMG/M metagenome (GOLD analysis project Ga0316207, IMG submission 204943) | Microbial mat bacterial communities from mineral coupon in-situ incubated in ocean water Damariscotta River, Maine, United States -... | ecosystem: Environmental > Aquatic > Marine >...
ATCATAATCAATCACAAGCCAACACCAGCACTCTGCTGAAGTTTAACTGTGGATTGAATTCAGTTAAATCTTTAAACACATTAGTTTAAATGCCTAAACCTTACTGCTCAGCAGAATAAATACGCGTCATATTTGGATTGTAAAAAATAATTTTAATAATATTTAAATGTTTATTTAAAATGGGTGTCCGGACATGTTCTCCGGACATGTTCGGACATGTTTCCGGACATGTTGTACAATAATTATTTTGTAATCGGCATCCCCATCATTGGCCAGATGATTCCCACAGCAATGGCAACAACTGCCATCAACACAAGGCTTCCCGGAATACCCGCCATAAAAAACTGCCCAGTGGTGAACTGTTTTGAATCGTAGGCAATGGCGTTGGGTGCAGCACCTACCAGTAAAAGAAAAGGACAGGCTGATACGATCAGGGATGAATAAAGTACGACTTCTGGTGCAACCCCAAGATAGGGTGCAATAACCAGCGCCACAGGTAGTGAAATGGCGATGGCAGCTACATTCATAATAAAGTTGGTCATTACCATGACAAAAAAGGAAATACCCAGCACAAAAATAAACCAGTTAGCCTCCTTAAACATGGCTAGCCAGTTTATGGCCAGCCACTTGGCGGCGCCGGTTTCCCATAAACAAAAACCAATGCTCATGGCGCCGGCAAATAACAGTACAATATTCCAGGGGATCTGTTCCAGTTCCTTGATGGTTAACACCTTGAAGACAAAAAAGATAATTGTCGACACCAGAATCACTGATGTTTTATCAACGAAGGCCATTGCCGGGATAAACGATTTAAGTGACAGGGTAACAATTACCGCGAGCACCACCAACGCCACAAAAATTTCATCACGGGTAATTGGGCCGGCTTCTTTATACAGGCGTTGAGCTTTTTCGCGTAAACCAGGTATTTCGGCTTTTTCTGGTCTGAACATAATCATCATCATGCCCCAGCACAAAAAGACCATGATCCAGCCGATAGGGAACATGTAGTAGCTGAGTTCAAAAAATGAGATATTTCGTTCGACAATGTCGTTGAAAAAACCAATGGCCACAGCGCCACGTGCAGCACCGAGCAAGGTAATCATACTGCCAGCACCTGCCACGAATGCCATGCCGATAAATAAGCCTTTGCCGAATCGAGTGGGTTTGTCTCCCTCACCATACAGGGAGTAAATCGCCATTAGAATAGGAAACATAGTTGCGGCAACTGCAGTGTGTGCCATGAAATGTGTCAGTATAGCGGTGACTAAAAAACACCCCAGATAAATCATGCTGGTTTTTTCGCCGACTATGGTTAACATTTTGTAGGAAACTCGTCGTGATAAACCAACTTTGGTAAACACCATGCCAATCACCAGTGAACCAAAAATAAACAATACCGAAGGATCCATAAAATCATTAAACGCCACTTTCGGCGGGCGAATTAAAAACAGTGCCTGGAACACACCAATGGCAAGGCTGGTAACTCCAATGGGCACCACTTCAAATACCCACCAGGTACCCGCTAGTAAAAAAAGCGCGATGGCCGCCTTACCTTCATGGCTTAATTGAAAGTGTTCACCAAGCGGGTCAACTGCATCGGGTAAGGGATCGGCCAGGTAAAGCCAGAAAAATAAAAGCAGCCCAAGTGAAATAAAACTGATACGTTTAAAATCCAGTTCAGCAATGGGCAGTTTAAATTGAATATTCTGATTGTTTTCCAGGTTAGACATAACTCACCCCTAACTCTGCTTAGGTAGCCAGGCTTGTTCAACGTTGTTGGCAATGCATTCGAATAGATCAACCAGGCGAATTACACCAATAACCCGCTGGTTTTCTACTACGGGCAGAACCAGGACATCCCTGAACAGCATGATATAAAGACACTTCGCAATCGGGTCATCCAGCGTGACCTGATCTTCCATTAGCGTCATGTAATCGGAAACGGTTTTTTTCAATTCATCTTGCAGTTTAAGGGTAAAGCCATCCTGCCAGATTAAAGACAGTGCAGTCAGATCCTGGCTCATACCTTCAAAAGGTTGATGTCCTTTAATGCCGGGCTGGGTTTTTTGAAGGTAATCCGGGCCCACGGCACGGATTAAATCCCGCAGAGATAGATAGCCTTTTAGATGGTCATCGTCATCCAGTACCAGAATGGTGCGGTACTTGGTATTGTCTTCCAGCACATGGTGCATGATATGAATGGCGTGGCCGATGGGCGCATTGAGCGTGACATTTGGGTAGTCATCTATTTTTACATAAACATCTTTGACACTTAGATTATCAAGCATGGCAATCAGCCTCCCAGCACCGACACCTGGTAGGTGTGTGCATTAATCCAGAAATGCGTCAGAATACTCGCCGCATAACCGAGCATGATTATCGGTGTCCACCTGAGGTGAGTTAAAAAAGTATACATACCCCTTGCCTGTCCCATAAGAGCAACACCGGCAGCAGAGCCTATGGACAACATGCTGCCACCAACCCCGGCGGTCAGTGTGACCAGTAGCCACTGGCCCAGTGACATATCCGGTTGCATGGTCAACACGGCAAACATAACCGGTATATTATCAATCATGGCCGATATAAAGCCTACCAATATATTTGCAGTGGTCGGACCAAGATCGATGTAGATATGTTGAGACAGCATGGAAAGATAACCAATAAAACCAAGTCCACCAACACACAGTACCACCCCGTAGAAAAAGAGCAGGGTATCCCATTCTGCACGAGCCAGGCGCCCAAACACATCAAAGGCGGGGCGGGGACGTGATTTGCTGCCGGTTGGCACAACATCACCTACACCGCCGTAGTCGAGCCTGTCTTCTGGTGTATGGATGTGGGTTTTTTTCAGGTAATAACCATAAAACTGCAGGTAAGCCAGGCCAGTCATCATACCCAGCATAGGTGGCATATGTAATGCGCTATGGAAGAAGACTGCAGATGCGATCGTACAAATAAATAAAAATATAATCACATAAGCGCCACGGCGTAGCTCAACCAGGTTGTTATCTGGCTTGGGTGTACCCTGCGGAACAAAGTGGTGCATCAGTGCTGCGGGTACCACAAAATTAACCAACGAGGGAATGAACAGTAAAAAGAATGTCTGGAACTCGATCACACCTTTCTGCCAGACCATCAAAGTAGTGATATCACCGAATGGACTAAACGCACCACCGGCGTTTGCAGCGACTACAATATTGACACAGGCAAGGCTAACAAATTTTCGCTTATGCTTGCCGACGGCCAGCACCACGGCACACATCACCAGTGCGGTGGTCAGGTTGTCGATGATCGGTGAAAGCATGAATGACAGGCAACCTGTAATCCAGAATAAAGAGCGGTAGCTAAAACCTTTATGTACCAGCCAGGAGCGTAATGTCATAAATACCTGGCGTTCGTCCATGGCGTTTACATAGGTCATCGCCACCAGCAAAAACAGGAAAAGCTCAGTGAACTCAAGCACGTTATGCCGGAAGGCGGCTAATGCAATATCATTAATGCCCGCAGTACTATACTGATAAGCAATCAACCCCCAGATAATACCAGCAGCCAGTATCACCGGTTTAGATTTACGCAACTGGGTGCATTCCTCGCATATAACAACTGCGTAGGCAAAAACGAATAAAGCAATTGAGATGTATCCGACCGGGTGCAATGTGAGGTCAAGTGAATTCACAGTAGCCGAGTTAGATGCCGCCTCAGCAGAGAACGCAAGTAGAAGGAACACAAAGATAGAGAAGCCGTAAATAGTTTTATAATTATTATTCACTGTTCAGTGAGCCTGTTTAGCTAAACAATCTTTATCATAACAAATTACAGCCCAGTTTCTATGTGTCTAACATTGCAGTTATATTGTGCCAGATCAATGAGAGTGATAAATATTAGGGCATTGTAAGTGAATCGATTCTTGAGTCGCTGGCACAACAACCATAAAAAAATAACGAACACTTTAATTATGGATTGGCTCAGTCAGCGTTAATACGAATAATTATTAACTGTAGTAGCTCAGACTTGATCTGAAAGTTACCCGGTTTTTAAGGTGGCTGTTATTTTGTTTGTATTTTGTTTGGACACCCATGCATAGCAGGTCTAATGTTAATGTGGGTGTCCGGTTATATGTCCGGTTATATGCGGTTATATGGGGAAAATCTATTGTGATTTCATACGACTGCTCATTAGGAGGGGGTTATGGGTGGGGAACAGCTTTAACATTAGTAAAATAAAAATATTTATAATTCAAAAGACAAAAAAGAGATAACGGGGTATGGGGTCAAACCTTACATTTCGACGCTGTAAATTATTCTGTGTAACTATCATGGTTAAATGTAATCCGTTAAACGTTCTTCAAATTCAATCATAAACCGATTCAGTGCAGGTTTCCAATTTCTAATGGGCATAGTCCATTTTTTAGCTGCCTGTTGAGTCGCCATATTTTGTTTGGACACCCATGTTTGACAAGCCCCGGATTATGATTGGGCACCCATGCTTAGCAGGTCTAATGTTAATATGGGTGTCCGGTTATATGTTAGAGTGATAAATATTAGGGCATTGTAAGTGAATCGATTCTTGAGTCGCTGGCACAACAACCATAAAAAAATAACGAACACTTTAATTATGGATTGGCTCAGTCAGCGTTAATACGAATAATTATTAACTGTAGTAGCTCAGACTTGATCTGAAAGTTACCCGTTTTTTAAGGTGGCTGTTATTTTGTTTGTATTTTGTTTGGACACCCATGCTTAGCAGGTCTAATGTTAATGTGGGTGTCCGGTTATATGTCCGGTTATATGCGGTTATATACGTACCTCCGCGGTGTTTGGTTTTAAACAAGCATTTATAAAACGAGAACTAGATGAACATTAAAGTAAAAAACTACCTCGATAACCTGCCATCACCACAAAAAGAAATATGCAAAAAGGTACGGCAGATAATTGTAAAATCCTGCCCCAATTTAGAAGAATCATTAAAAAATGGGGTGCCGTCGTATGAAGATAAATACTATATTGTTGGACTTAAAGATCATGTCAACATTGGTTTTTCAATCGCAGGTCTTACTCCAGAAGAACTAAACTTATTTGAAGGCAAAGGAAAACTAATGCGTCACATTAAAGTATATTCACTTGACGAGATAGATGAAAAGAAAATAATTAAGTTACTAAAAATAGTGAAATGAATAATAACAACCTAACGAATAAGGTAATTTAAATGAACCGCCCAGTGCGGATCCGCATGCTGGGTGGTGTGGGGGCTGGAGGTTAGATTCTTCCGGCTACCCGATTATATGCGTTTATCGCACATTCCTTTCTATAAAGCTATTTAACTCAGAAACCGACCGAATTACATATAGCGACTTTGTAGCCGACATTTTTTCTAACCTTTTCAAAAAGCCATCATTCCAAAACTTGGGACAAAGTCTTAACACTTTATAGCTTTCAAGTGTTCCCTTCAGCACTGAGGTCCCACCAGGCCAGCCCTCTGGCTTTAGAAATAGTCCTTTTAATAATCTCTTTGTCACCAACCAATAACTAACAGAGTAAGGTAACTCTATATAGATCAATGTATCAGCTTCTTCTAAGCGCCTGTTAAATGATTCCAATGAATTCATTGGACCGAAGCCTTCAATAATCCATTCTTCGGATGAGAGAATGCTCTCGTGGGCCTTATCGTAGCCTTTCCGGTCTACCTCCTCACCATTTGGTTTATATAAAATGGAGTCCAGGGCGTATAATTTTATACTTGTAGCTAATGCAAGCTTTTTACTTAAAGTAGATTTTCCATTGCCAGGCTTACCGAATACGGCTACTTTTTTCATTCTAACTCCTCCAGCTAGGACTAATCCCCGGAGGCAGAAACAGAAAACCCGCCTCTAGGGCGGGTTTGGTAAATTATTAACGCATCACAAATCCCACCATTCCTATGGAATGATGATAATTCGAGCTGTCCGTTGCGTAAGATTTGTATTCATTCGCTTATCTTGATATACGGGTAATTCAATGTCAACTGGATATTTAATAAGAACCTGATTACTCAAACATATAACGGCTTGCTCAGTGGTAGTTTAAAGTATTTTGTTTGGATATTTTGTTTGGACACCCATGCTTAGCAGGTACTAATACTTTGGTTTTATTATGTACAAAGTGTTGATGTTACTAATGTTTTTGTTAATGTTTAAAGTGGGTGATGGGATGGACGCCCCTTGAAATAGAGTGTCGACTTGAATCATACTATAGTAACTGTCGTATTTATTAAATACAGTCATCCATCGAGCAGAAAGCAAGATGAATAAACGGTTATACCGTCCTGGCAAGAGCCTGTTTCGGGCATGGTTCATAAAAACCGACTAGGTATTTTAGGCGGTCAGGTACGGTTCTCATTTGGGCCCGAAGGTATGCATAAGCAAAGCTTCCATTAAGAGGTCGGATATATGTCAGCACGATCTTTTCTTGTTAATGTATTTAGGGCGTTCGTTCAGCAAAAAAATAAAATATCATTGCAGCTTATGCGCAGTGAGAGGTTGGCTTGGTTGACATCATGGGGGCGTGCATATGTGTCTGCCGGTTATGTGTTTTTTTATGGCAACTCAGGGAGCTTTTACTCCAATCCAGTTATCTAGAAGACTCGGTGCTAAATTGAAAAATTCAATACGAGCAGATTTTGATAACCGATTACCATTTACATCAATAATAGATATGTCTTCACGCTCAACGAGAAGACTATTATCCACTGCACTTCGAGTACGTGTTGTCCATGTGAACTGAGCTTGGTCGTTTCCAGCATCTTCTATATTCCAGGTAATCACGATTATTTGACCAAAATTATCCTGGTAACGACCGACTTCACCTGAGTCACCGATATTTACAGTTTCTGGTATTGGAGAAGTTGAAGTTGCCGTTGTAGTCGTTGTGATACCAAATAAAATAGTGGTATCACCGATATAGCGACGATCATTAGCAAAAAGTGTATAGTTTTGAGTGAAAGAAGCAGGTGTATTCGTTCCATCACTAAACCCAATTTCACCAGTATCGAGTATTGGTATAACGCTGGTTAAGTCATACACACCTTCTGGCTGAGTAACGATAACTGAAGCATTTGTGAAAGTATCTGTCTGTTCATTTGTATCTGTTCGTTGCCGTGTTCCCGTGAAATTAAACTCCTCCCGATAGCCAGCAACAAAAAAACCAGGAGGGAAAAATTTAAATTCTAAGTTTGAAGTGGCTGAACTCTGGCTGTCGGTGCTACCGCCACCACCACAACCGATAACATTGAAGGCTGTAAATAATAATATTGTTACTATATGAATATATTTCATCAAAAATTTCCTTTTAATTAAACATTAAGTGTTTTAGTAAGACTTCAATGTTATTAAATACGCTAAATATTTTAGATTTTTTACACATAACGAGGTCGTAGAAAAAAACCAAAAAGTCAGCAATTTCACACTCTTAAATTTTATTGTTTATTTACTTTAAGTTTATATTCTCACTCATAGCGAGTTAAATATATTTGTTTTAATAAAGGCTAGCGAATATTTCAACTATATATTAGAGTCATCTAAAGCGATGTCTTTTTAATCCCGTTGTATTAACCTCTTAAGCACCGATACTACCATAGTTATTAATTTTTTCTATGTTATGAGCTATACAAAAGAGTTTAAACTGGTTCTGTATTTTTTTTTGCCACGTAAACTGAATTTGTTTAATCCTTTGTTGGTTCCTATATTTCCAAATACAGGTTCAACGACTGATATTCTATGGCTATATAAATAAGTTTACCTTTGTCACTGTCAACTCGTTCTTTCATCCAGTTTGTATAGGTGTAACGATAACCGCGATGATAGCAGAGGTCAGGTCAGAGCACAAATATTGCTAATATTAGAAACAATTGTGCTCTGACCCTGAGCTATCCCCACGACCTCAGTTGCTATGAAGCCAATATCAGAGCTAATCGTTTTACTAAAAATAAGCACTTACCTGTTGTCTTAAACAAAGAAGACGTTTCATCGGTATTAAAGTTTTTTCCTGGTTCTGCGCGTTGTTAATGACGCCTCTTATGTTCGGAAAGTTATAATTTTATAAATTAAAAAGTCGCAGACCTTAGGTGCTGGAAACACCCAAAGCCTGCTAACCACCACCAACTTATAAGGAGTTGATTATGGCTGAAGCATATTTTAAGTCAGGATACCCTATTGAAGGCGCGTTGATCTCGGGTGAGTTGGGGTATGTGGATGATGAGGGGGCGTGGTTACTTTAAAGGCGTTTAAGGAATATTTTTCGGATGTTACCTCCGATAATATTAATTCATTTTTACCCGCGGCAACGATTGAGTTTGGGCGGGTTGGTATGACGGGCACGAAATTTTTGTTTCGGTTTGATCTGAGTTAATAGTGTGCTTAATGGTTTAGCTATTAATCTCTAATTTACTGGCAATAGCCTGTTTAGCTGTACGGGCAAGTTGTTTATTTGAAATTTCATCATCTTCATTTAGATGGTGGTCTATAGGCTGTAAAAAATGCAGTTCGACTTTAAGGGGTTTTGATTTTGTCAGGCCTAATAGTGATTCCATAAAGGTCACATCATCAATATAGGGCACATGGGGGTTAATGCCTTCTTTGTAGGGGTAGCGTAAAGCAATCGGCTGGATTTTAACCTGGGCATTGATAGCGGCCTGTAATAAACGGCCATGAAAATTTCTTAAACCTGAACCATCGGTTGTTGTGCCTTCAGGAAAAACCACAACACTGCGGCCACTTTCAAGGCATTGGGTAATTTCATTGAGGGAATTTTGTGCCGCGCCTGTTACACCTCGTTGAATAAATAAAGTGCCTGCTTTTTTAGTAATCCAGCCGATTAAAGGCCAGGATTTAACTTCCGATTTAGACAAAAAATGTAGGGGTTGTTGAGAGGCTAAAACAGGAATATCAAACCAGGATATATGGTTCATAACATAGAGTGTTGCATCCTGGTTCATGTCTCCATATACAGAAATGCGTGCATTAAAAATATTACACAAACGATTGTTCCACCAGATGAACAGGCGTGAAGCGGTGTTTGAATGGTGTATGCCATTACGAACAAACAGGAGTGTGAGGGTTAAGCCAGAAAAAAGATGCAGGCTAACACGAAATATTTTCCAGCTGATTAATAATTTTTTCAATGGTGACGACTTATTTTAATATGGGTTTAAAGTGAAACATTTTTTGTAATCCAGGCTTTTAAATTTATGAAAATCGCATTGATAAATCTAACGCTTTTATGTCTTTGGTTAAAGCGCCGGTAGAAATATAGTCCACGCCGGTTTTTGCAATGGCACCAATGGTTTCTAAGGTGACATTGCCAGAGGCTTCAAGCTCGGCTTTTTTGTTAGTAATTTTAACCGCCTGAACCAGTAAATCCAGGTCAAAATTATCTAGCAAAATGCGTTCAACATTTGCATCCAGTGCTAACTGGAGCTCATCCAGGTTTTCAACCTCAACCTCTAACATTAGCTCCGGGCTATAAAAACGAGCCGCTTCTACGGCTTCAGCTATACCTCCAGCTGCAAGGATGTGGTTTTCCTTAATTAAAATAGCATCAAATAAACCCACACGATGATTATAGCAGCCACCACAATGGGCGGCGTATTTTTGCGCTAAGCGTAAACCGGGAATTGTTTTTCGGGTGTCCAGAACTTTTACCCCGGTATCTTTAACAGCCGCCGCATATTCAGTCGCTTTTGTTGCGGTGCTTGATAAGGTTTGCAAAAAATTTAATGCGCTGCGCTCGCCGGTTAAAAGTGCGCGTGTTGAACCACTTAATGAACAAAGTTGCTGGCCTGCTTCTACTGCATCACCGTCATCCACGTCCCATTCAATAAATATTTGTGAATCAAGCTGGGCAAAAACTTCTTCAAACCAGTCAATGCCACAAATTGTGGCGGTTTCCCGGCATATGACCGTGGCCAGGCTGAAGTCGTCTTCCGGAATAAGTTTGGCGGTAACATCTCCACTACCAATATCTTCAGTGAGGGCGGTGTGAACGCTTTCCTCTATATAACTGTGGGGTACTTGCATATTTAAGTCGTAAGTTAAGTCGTAAGTTAAGTCGTAAGTTAAGTCGTAAGTTAAGTCGTAAGTTAAGTCGTAAGTTAAGTCGTAAGTTAAGTCGTAAGTTAAGTCGTAAGTTAAGTCGTAAGTTAAGTCGTAAGTTAAGTCGTAAGTTAAGTC
>Ga0316207_10005709_pt1 | contig 10201 bp, 9 predicted proteins | sample 6weekpyrite_MG_FD_204943 | JGI IMG/M metagenome (GOLD analysis project Ga0316207, IMG submission 204943) | Microbial mat bacterial communities from mineral coupon in-situ incubated in ocean water Damariscotta River, Maine, United States -... | ecosystem: Environmental > Aquatic > Marine >...
TCGCATAGGATCGCTGCCGTTCATCGCTTGTGTTGCTATTCCCTGCAATATACTTGGAGATCAGATAAGTAAAATTCTGGAGCTTGGTGGTCTCAGGCTTCACTTCCGAGTTATGCCTTAACGAGCCGATCACCTCTCTATTTTCTCCATCTGCAATTGCCCCACCTGACAGAATCGCTACTGTCTCGAAGTACACTTCCATCAGACCCAACAGTGTGCTGCCCGCCGTCATCTGCATTGAGACACCGGGATCTGCTGCCTCGGTGACAATTCCGGTGAAATAGGCTTCGTTGGTCCAGTCGAATTGAGCTTCCTCTTCCTCCGTTACCCCGGGCGTATCTTCTCGGCCTTCAAAATGTTCGCCGTACCAGGTTCGTTGCAGGTTGTACCAATCTCCAAGCTCAGTTTTAAGCGCCTGGTTATTTCCGATATGGGCCTGCCAGAAGGTCAATGCATGCTCCCAGGCGGTAGCCACACCATCCAGGCCGGCTTCACTTTCCAGCTCCACATCAACTGGCCGCTGAATATACTCGACCGTGTATTTCCTGAAATAACGAGACCCATGCTCGCCACTCATCTCTCCGTCCAGAGTGACACTGACATTGCCGTCCAGATCCGCCAATTTACGCTCCTCAAACGAGACCGCCTCATCCTGAATCAGGTTTCCACCTTCTGTATCTTTAGGCGCTAAAATCTGAAAAGACCCGTCTGCCACTTCCGCTTCGACGCCGAACTTGCCAACTTTGCGCCGCTGAACCACACCACTTCCCTCACGTGAAGGAAGCGGCCCGCTATCCGTCCCGTGCCACTTTCCCTGCAAGGCCTTCGCCCCCATCGCATCCGCTTCGCGCTCCAGATTCGCATCATCATTCACCGGCACGCCTGCCTTCATCTGCAATGTGGGCTTTACTCGCCCTTGTTTCTGCTGCACAACATGCCACGCTTCGTGCGGAAGATTTTTCTCTTGCCCAGAACCTAAATGAATATCCGTTCCTTGTGCATAAGCATGTGCTTGCAGTTGCGCAGGTTTATCAGAATTGTAGTGGACTTTGACATCGTCCATCGAGTAGCCAGAAAGGTTTTCAATGCTCGATTTTAAATTGTCAGGCAAGCCAGTTTTGTTTTGTTTTCTCTGAACAGGGCGTTGATGTTTTGCGCAATAATTGTCCGCCATTTTCTGAAAAGCGCTTAGTTGCTTCGCTTGCGGGCTATTGCTTGCCATCTCTTGCAGTTTTTCTTGCGCAGTGGCTTTAGGTCGATTATCTGAAAATTGAAAAGTAGACGCTTCGTCATCCTTCTTTTGGGAGCCCTCATTAGCAACCGACTGGTTTTTACTCTCGTGCTTTTTGTCAGCGTGAGTATTCATGCCTTGTCCTATTCGGCTTTTATCATTATCAACACATAATCAAGTGTTGTGGTAGAGCCGGACAGGCCTCCGCAGCGTTTCGTTTGTACTTTGCAGCACAATCCTCACACCGCTGCGGCCTGCCGCTCACTGCTAACGTGTGTTGATGCTAACTCAAACCAGCTTAACTGGAAGCGCTAAAGAGGCACAACTTTATTAGCACATGGTCCTTTCTGGCCTTCTCCAACTTCAAATTCTACTTTCTGACCATCATTGAGGCTTGCATACGCACCGCCACTTTGAATTTCCGAATGATGAACAAATAGATCCTTGCTACCATCTTCTGGCGTAATAAAACCGAAACCTTTGTCTGCATTGAACCACTTTACCGTACCTGTACTCATACTGTGTTTTCCTTTGCCTGTTTAATGTTCACTCACCTCGACGAGCTTACTATAGATCGTCGCTCTTAACCGCTTTGTCGTCGTTTCCCGATATAGCTTGAACGCCCTGCGGCAGGCTATCCCCTGCCTTAGCCTTTTGTAAACGCTTCTCTTCCTTCTTTTTCTTTTTGGCTATTTCTTTCTGGCGCTTTTCAAAAGCGTAATTGGGCTTAGCCACTCGTAATTTCCTCTAGATAACTTCAGGATTGAAGTTCGTAGAATACGGCATTTTGCAAGCAATTGCGCTCTTCATCGCATCGAAAAACGCTATAGTCACCGTAGGGCACTGGTTTATAGTGGGATTCCCTCCCCTCAGAAACGTAACGCCGCCCTGATCGACAAGCAATCACGGAGAATTTCAACGCAGAAGCTGAATGTTTTAGGCGCAGGACATCGCCTCATGAACAAATCAGAGATTCCTTAAGCTCCCCAGAGTGAGCATATGCGATTCAAGCATGAAAAGGATGCTGCGGAATTAGCTCAGAAGCATTATTTTTCAAGCAACCAAACAAGCGACTATTTTTACGCCCCATTTTGATTTAGCTGTATTATTGCAATTCATAGCTAAACTCGAGCAGGTTCTTGTAACACCCCAAAGCATTTTCGTGCTTCGCACCCCCGACTAAAGTGCAATCAATTCCAGCCGCTGATGCACCACCAAGATCTCGGCGTATAGAATCACCAACCACTAAACACCTTTCCCTACTTATATTAAGCTCATTCATCACAAGTTCGAATGGCTTTGGCGATGGTTTTACCATGCCGTGATCTGATGAAAATGATGATGCAGAAAACAACATGTTGATGCCTGACTCTCTAAATATATTAAGCGAATAGTCTTTTGGTGCCCAGATGTCAATGACAACAGCCAGTTTATATTTTTTACTTAGACGATGAAGTACTTCGACATATTCGGAAGGAATATTCCCAGCCTCATGCTTAGCAAAAGTATTAACTAATTTTGATATTTCTTCTTCAGAAAGGTTTTTATCTACGATATTTTTTATGGCGTCCTCTACAGTTGGAAAGCGATGCCGATATTCTTCATCAGGATAGCGCTTATCTAAATACGCATAAGCAAGCCTTATCGCTTCATTCACTGCTTCTTTTGAAAGAACCCCACCAATCTTGCGATAGTACTCAGAAAAATCTTCAGAAATACCAAAGTTATCTTCGCCAAACATGAACGTACTATTCATATCTAACAGCAATGCAGATTTATTTGAAAACACGAATACTCCTTTAACAGCTAACCGCTATTAATATACGGGGTTTTGTGGTGATGTTTGAGTTGTTTGCTTTTATATTCCATTGCTTAAATTTTCCAGATGGCGGCTATTAAATACTCACCCTACGCAACAACCACACTCGCATCAAGCAACGGGCACTTGTTGAAGTCGGCGAACCTTTTCAGCTCGCCTATTAATACGGGAAAGAATTGATCCCGATCAAGTGATCCTTCTTCCAAGTGCAGGCTTAAAATCTCAAAACGTTGATCGGCACGATACGCTTTGCAGTCGATTCGGCCGACGAACTTATCACCATACAAAATTGGCAAGCAAAAGTAACCGAACATGCGCTTAGACGCTGGAACATAACATTCAATCCGGTAATCAAATTCGAACAGTGAACTTAAGCGGTCGCGGTGGATCACTGCGTTGTCAAATGGGGAGAGCACTTTCAGCTCTTCTTCGATCGGCGGCGCTTGTTCAAGCGCCCTGGTATCGACGTAAGCGGCTGACCCATTGACGTTACCCAATGCGCTCACCACTCCGGCTTCGATACGCTCATCGAGAACTTCGCGCATCGCATCCCGCAAGGGTTTTCCCGTCTTCAGGTGTAATAGCTGCTTCCAGGTGAAAACACCGTGCGCCCTGAGTGTGGTGTCGAACAAATAGGCCGCATATTCTCTCAGCGTGGGCACGCTCAGATTGATGTTCTCTGGCAAACAGCGTTCGGTGAGGTCATAGACTTTCTCCATGCCATTGCGTTCGCACACCATCAGGTCACCCTGCATGAACAGTTTTTCGAGCGCGCGTTTACCCGGCTCCATGCTCCACCAATTCCCCTTGCCCTTGTTTCCCTTATCGAGATCACGCAAGCGTAATGCCCCGTCTGCGCTCACGCGGGCCAGGATCTCTTTCATCAGATGCTCATCGACATTGGTGTAATAGCGGTTTTCACCATTGCGTATCGACGCCATCTGCGGCAATGCGTAACGGTAGTCGCGCATCGGTAGATACGAAGCGGCATGGTACCAATACTCAAAGATATACTGTTCGCTGACCAGCTGGTTCAAATGGCCAGGGTCATAGTTCGGCACTCGATTCCATAACACATGGTGATGTGCGCGCTCGACTACCGATAGTGTATCAATTTGCACATAGCCAAGATGCTCGATTGCGTTGTATGCTCCAGACAAGCCTTCGCCAAATGGCTGCTGCGACGCCAGGCCTTGCCTGAACAATGCAATGCTCCTTAATTGTGATCTCATCGCGCAGTTAGGCCTGGCAGGGCTGGACAGTAGCGGCGGTAAAAACCTTTTTGGCCGAATAAAACAATTCCACTTTTTCTATTTCCTATTTTATCAATAAGCATGTTTAGCACTCTATCAGCAAACATCAGTTTTTTTAGTGAAAGTGGACAGAGGGATTATATTTAACCGACAAAAGAACTGCTTATTTCTGAATTTCCTCGCCCCTTTTGAGTGGCTAGTCGACGCTTTCACAGCATCACCACTCGAGAATATCAGAAACAATTGCTCCCTCACCTGGATTTCGCAGGAAAAAATTTATTTTACCCGCGAAATCGATGAAGAAAAATTCATTCATTACGGTAATGAAATACTGGATGGAGTCGCTATATTCTAAACGGACTAGCGGTTCAGCGAAAGGTATTGATGGAGTCAAATACTGATTGTTATTCATAACAAGCAAAAAAACTTACTGATCTAGTTTTTCCTCTAGCGCCACAATCTCAGATCGAAAAATTGAACATTATTTTTAACAAATGAAAGAAAACGGTCACACCACTATTAACGCTTCATTACAGTTACGCATTGTAGCAGTATTTGTTTTATCGCTACTACCTGTAACACTACCTGCTACAGAATCTGAACTTCCTGAGACCATACCTAATACCACCGCAGTTAATGCTGAAAAACTAATTGCGATAGCATCAAAAGAAGATTCACTGGTACTGATCGATGCAAGACTGGAAACAGATCATAGACAGGGGTTTATTGAAGGATCTATCAGCCTGCCCGACACCATGACCAACTGTAAAACATTGAATGAAATTATCGAAAACAAAAACCAGCCTATTATATTTTATTGCAATGGACCTAAATGCAAGCGTAGCAATCACTCTGTTCTTATAGCTCAAGAATGCAACTACAAGAACATCTACTGGTTCCGTGGTGGGATAGAAGAGTGGAAAAATAAGAACTACCCTTTCATCCCACAATCACGATAAGCGTTACTCTCGATGCGATTTAGCTGGTTCTCACTACGTAGCATAACTGCCCTGCTGATGGTGCTACTCAGCATGGTGGTCGTTGTGGTTAGCTGGGACACTTACCGTCAATTAGCTTACGAGAACCAACGCCAGGACCTAAGTGAGTCACTATACAGAGAAGCCCTCAATACAGTAGAGTCCTTGACCGAGGTGAGCAGAGATATGGCGTTAAATGCACAATACTCCGTAATCTTTCGCGAGGCTTTTATACGCGGTGATTCAGCCATAATCCAGGAGGCCATCGATGACCAGTTTCGCCAATATCTCATTACAGCCGACCTGCTTAAACTAGTGCAGTTTTATGTTTATGACAGAAATTTTCGCCTACTTTCCCAGGCGAGCAAAGGCCCGCAAATAAAAGAAGCCAACCAGGCGATATGTGTTTCATTGGTCGAACAAGGCCATGTTCGTAGTGGGTCAGAACGGTTAAAAATCATATCAGAATTATGTCGTTCTGGTGGCAAGCCTTATCTGGCAGTGATGGTTCCCATCGGGGGACTGCGCCCAATCGGTTATCTACAAATAATCGTTGACCCAATCCACAGTCTGAAAATGATTGAAGAAGAACTGCGGATGCCTGTACAAATCCGCCTACCGAAGGGAGAACTGGTATACCAGTCGGATAATTGGGGAGTTCATACCGAGGAAAACACCCTTATCGGGAACTACCTGCTGATGACAACAGATCGCCAGCCTGCTCTGGAGTTTGATGTTGCGCAAGATATATCCGAATTTCGCGCAACACTAAACGAGTCCCGCAATAGAGTTATGGCCGCCGCAGGTACTGCCACACTGGTGATTGTCATGTTCACTATACTCATTCTTGAAAAAACTACATTAAAGCCGTTGCAGCGTTTAACAGAACAGTTACACCGGGTGGGCCAGAACCGCAAACGACTGAGCGAAACTGTTACCATCGAGGGTAACGCAGAAGTACGTGCACTCGCCTCAATGTTTAATGAAATGGGATCCGAACTCAGTCGCCTCTATGACCGCTATGAAGAAATGGCATATATCGATCCTTTAACAGGCCTTCCAAACAGGCGATTTTTTCAGGACTGCCTGTTAAAAACCCTTTCACAAAGCGCTCAGAAAAAACAGAAATTTACTATTCTGCTTCTTGACCTGGACGGGTTCAAAGAGATTAACGATACACTCGGTCATCATGTTGGCGATCTTTTTCTAGGTTATGTCGGCAAGCTGTTGCATGGCTCATTAAGGGCACTCGGCACCATCTCATTCGACCAGCTCAATGCGACGCCTGGCGTACTTGAAAATGAACTCGGAATTAACGGTGCAATGATTGCCCGCCTGGGGGGTGATGAATTTGCAATACTACTGCCGATCATAAAGGAATCGGATGATGCTGTTGCCGTCGCCAGATGCATTACTCAGGTGCTTGAACCAGCGGTTGAAATAGAGGGGCAGTCGATTGTTGTCTCCGGCAGTATAGGGATAGCGACATTTCCCGAGCACGGGATAGACGCTGAAACCCTCATGCGCCGAGCAGATATTGCCCTGTATGCAGCAAAAAAAACCAAAACCGATTATGCGATCTATGACCCCGTCTATGATCAGAATAGTTCAGAACAATTGACGCTTAATGCAGAGCTAAGGGCCGCCATTCATGAAGGGCAGCTTCTTCTCCATTATCAACCAAAGCTCGACCTGGTTGCCGGGCACGTTAATAGCGTAGAGGCGCTAGTGCGTTGGCAGCACCCGGAGCGAGGGCTAATTTTCCCCGACCAGTTCATTAACATTGCCGAACAACGAGGACTAATCGGTGCATTAACGGAATGGGTATTAAGAGAGGCATTAATGCAGCATAAACTGTGGTACAAGCAGGGCATTAATCTTTCTGTTGCCGTAAACGTATCACCACGTGTACTTTATGACCTTCATTTTCCAGAAAAGATTCAACAAATATTAAATGAGTTTGAATTGTCTTCAGAGGTGTTGCAACTGGAAATAACCGAAGAGGCAACGATGGTCGACCCCGAACGGGCTTTAAAAATATTACATCGCTTAGATGAGATGGGTATCCTGTTAGCGATTGATGATTTTGGTACAGGCTACTCATCCCTGGGATACTTGAAGCGTTTACCGGTCGACGAAATAAAGATAGACAAAACCTTCGTTATGGAAATAGCTGAATCTGAGGATGACACCAAAATTGTACATGCAACGATAGACCTCGCCCACAACCTGAACCTTAAAGTCGTTGCCGAAGGCGTGGAAAATGAATCAACGCTGAAAACACTACAAGCATTGGGATGTGATTACGCCCAGGGGTTTTTCATTAGTCATCCCGCACCTGCACCTCAGTTCATTGAATGGCTAATGCAAACAAAATATAAACCTAAGCACTGACTCGTGTAGAAAGGAAAGTCTTTCCTGGCAGTTGTTCGTATAACTCACTCTGCTGTTCGCTGACCAGTTGGTTCAAGTGGTTTGAGTCATACTCCAGCACCCGATTCCACAATACATCGAAATCGAGGGCAGATCAGAGCGGCACTTACTTAAGACTGAATTTTTCAGAATCACAATAGGTTAATGATTAATTTGGAGAACTTTCTTTGCCTTCATATTAAAATTCCTATTTTTCAAGGGTAGATCGATTGCGAAGTAACGCGGAGTTTTATTGTAACTAATTGATTACACAAGCCCTACCCTCTTAAGTAAGTGCCGCGCTGATCTGCCCCCAGTTTCCCGATTCCCAGCCCTCGATTTCCAAAAAAATTATGCTAAACTCATTTGCATTATTGGGTTACAGGTGGCAAACACAGGGAGTGATGCTGAATGGACTATTGTGCACAAAGATACAAACGACAACGCATAGCGCTTTCAGGCAGGATCAGAGGCCGCGGGCCGCATTACGGTCAATGCAGTTCATCTCAAATGTGGCGCCTCTGGCAAGCGGTGCTCAAAATACGGCCAGAGAGGTGGGATAGAGCAAGTCGATAATAAAGCCGATGCTCCCACATAAGATTATTGTCCAGGATAGGGTGGGACACCACTATCGATTGCATCTGCAACACGATTCCCCGCCTCGGGCGCTCATAAAACCTGAACGTTTTTCGGATGAACACCTCACCTGGTTATTTGTAACCAAGCTCAACGTGGCAGATTGGCGTTGGCTTAAGATCCTGCATCAGGTCAGTGAATCACCACCCAATCGCCGTTTAACGACATATCAATGTCAGCAAGCCATTGCAGCATTGATTCTGCGCGGTGTGATCAAGGTTTATCAACTCAAACACCTTAAGCGACAAGGCCAGCAGGCGCGTTATCCGGTCATCAGTACTTCGAGTAGCGAGCATTGCCATTTTATGCCTACTGCTGAATTACTGGTGCATGAATTCCGTGAAGCTCGACTTTTTCAACACGATCAGAAACAGGCGCATGATTTCATTGAGCAACTAGCATTGACTGACAAGCAATTGTCAGCGATTACTCCCATGTTGCTATCCTCGTTTAAAGTGCCCCCCGCACTGTCTACCGCCTCACGTGGAAAACAACTCGCTAAACTGGAGCAAGCCTTAGTTGAAGGCACGGTCGCTGTTACAGTTGAGCGCGCGAGCATGACAAGGTCTGAACAGACTGAGCCTGAATTGTTACCTGAGGAAGGCATCGGGTATCAACCGGTTTCGCTGGGGCCGCATGAGGAAGGAGAAAGTTTGGCTAGGTCTGACATGATAATTTCAGGGCTAGCTCAATATGAAACTATAGCAATAGATCCGGCCTATCAAGGTGAGAATGATTCAAATAATCCAGATCGATGGAACGATCCTTTTTTGTGTGAATATTTGGAAGATGAAGATGTGCGTAAGGATTTTGAAATAGGAGTGAGCGACGGGGCATTGATTCATTTAGGAGGCCCGAATGCTGGTAAAGTATTCGATACATCTGATGCATCATCTCATTGGGGAGGTGGCGGTGCCGCAATTTTTGTAATGAACAGTTGATTATCGAGCTGGCAAATAAAGGGATAAGTAGAACAGATTTGGATAATATAATACGATTGAATGTGTAATGTGGATAATCTAATTATAATATAGTCTTAGATGTTTATTAGGATGGTGTATTATGGAAAAAAATGAAAACTATTATAAAAGTGGATTGAAATTAATATTATTTCAATTGCAATATTTAGATCCTAATTCTCTGCCTGATTGGGATGATGCGTCTAAAAATTATTTTACACAGGCATACCCGGGTGACCGCATAAAGCGTATTGGTGATGGTATTACCTGGTATGCTGGGCATGAGGAAATTGATGTTTCTGGCTTAATACCAGATATAAATTACTCAACTGATGAAATAAAGTTTTTTTTGGAATATGTGCTTGAAGGACTTATTGATTCAGGTCTTTATCATCCTGAGTTAATCATGAAATCGTGATGGTATTCAAAACTCTGTGTCAGTGCCGATGTTCGGTCCGTATACAGTACAAAATTATAGTAATTCGACATCACTCATAGCCACACAGATCAATCGAAAATATCTGCGCCAGCCCATTCAGACGCCCTTCAATCCACTGGCGACGATGTTCAAAACTCTGAGAAGTCTCTGCATCCTCACCGCACAAAAAGGCGCCTCTAACACAACGTGAGACACAATGGTAATAAGAGGCGGCCTCAAACAGGACCTGAGCACAACGTAGCTTTGGCATCGGTCAACTCCTTTGACGCAATGGTTATTGTGCAACTCTTGGACAAAACACTATCGCTGGACGGTGGTATTGTCAATCTTTTATGGCGGGCGTATCAATAGCTAGGTTTTTAATTGCTATGAATCACTGCTGTCCCGTTAACAGGAATAAAAAAGGCTTAAATCTCAATGAATTGTTACAATGAGGGTGCGAACAAACACTGTAATAACAGGGGATTCAAGCCTT
>Ga0316207_10005710_pt1 | contig 10200 bp, 8 predicted proteins | sample 6weekpyrite_MG_FD_204943 | JGI IMG/M metagenome (GOLD analysis project Ga0316207, IMG submission 204943) | Microbial mat bacterial communities from mineral coupon in-situ incubated in ocean water Damariscotta River, Maine, United States -... | ecosystem: Environmental > Aquatic > Marine >...
TGCGTGCCGAACTTTCGCAGACTGGCGTTGGCGTTCACACCATCTATCCCGGCTCTGTCGCCACCGATGTTTCGCGCAATGCCATCGAAGCTGATGGAAGCAAGCGCGGCCGTTCTGACGATGCGATTGATAACGGCATTCCAGCGCGCGAAGCAGCGGCGATGATGCTTGATGGAATGGCGAACGGTGAACGCGAAATCATCGTTGCGCGCGGTATGGAGGTCGGTCTGGTCGAACCGCGCCGCACGCCTGATGCCTTATTCGATCAGGTCGCTGGCATGGTCGCATCGGGTTACATCGACCGGATGAAAGAAGAAGGATGACAGCGCTCGAACAGCGCCGCGTTGCGCTGGCGAACGGGATTGAACTTGATGTGGTGGACGAAGGGCCGCGCGATGCGCCGGTTCTGATTTTCCTCCACGGCTTTCCCGAAAACCACCGCACATGGCGCCATCAGATCGCGCATTTTTCAGATCGTTACCGCTGCATCGCCCCTGATCAGCGCGGTTATGCCGGATCATCAAAGCCCGTTGGCGCACAGCATTATCTGCCCGAATTGCTAATCGGCGATGTGTTCCTTCTTGCCGATGCGCTTGGCGTCGAACGCTTCACCATCGTCGGACACGATTGGGGCGGCGCGGTTGCATGGGGTGTGGCGCTTGGTGGGCAACAGGCGCGCGTAACCCGCGCCATTATCGCCAATGCCCCTCATCCGGCGATCTTTCAAAAGCTGCTCTACACCCATCACGGCCAACGCGAGGCGAGCCAGTATATTCGCGGGTTCAAGGACCCGGCCAATGACGACCTGATCCGTGACAAAGGGCTCACCGGTATCCTCTTGCAAGAGGTCAACTGGGACAGGCCCGATGCAATGCCCAAGGAGGAACGCGCGCGGCTGCTAAGCGAGTGGGAGGACCGCGATGCCTGTTTCGGGATGCTCAACTATTATCGGGCCAGCACTATGGCCGTGCCGACAATGGACGAGCCGTTCGAACTGCCCGCCGATTACACCGCGCCGACGCTGCCACGGCTGACAATTCCGACATTGGTGGTCTGGGCGATGGAAGACACCGCGCTTCCGCCTGAAAACCTCGAAGGGTTGGACGACCTGATTGATGATCTGACGATCGAGCAGGTCTATGGCTGCGGTCACTTTGTAACGTGGGAAGCGGCAGATGCTCTCAATGCGGCGATGGACAGGTTTCTGGCCGACTAGCCGCCAATCCATTCAACCCATGCGCCATGCGGGTGGGCATGGCTCAAAAGCGTGGTCGCGCCATCATCATCGCCGCCGTTCCAATACCGCACTTTAAGCTCGTGCCGGAAGGTTGCCGGATCGGTTTCCAGACTGACCCAGCCAAGCGGGCGCTCGGGCGTTGCTTTGGCCCCTGCCTGTTCAAAAGCATCGGTGATCGCATCCTGCGTTGAGGCAGGCATATATTGCCACATGATCGAATGGAACATGGCCCGCGTGGTGCCCTCTTCTTGGGGGCGCGAGAGCATCTCTGCCACGAAATCACCTGCATCCTGTTTGACCAGATCGGGCGCGCGCTCTCCCGCCAGTTGTATGGCCGCATCGATCCGAGCCATGCGCACAGGGGCATCGGGCCAGACATAAGCTTTCAGCTTTAGCGCGCTGGATGTGTTGGAAAGATCAACCGGCGCAACGTCGCATCCGCGCACCGACACTATCTCGAAACCTTCTGGCGCTGTTGGCGGCGATCCGGCATCGCTGCGCCATTCGGGTTCGATCTGCATCGGCGAATTGGCAGGGCCAACGCGCGTTTCCCCAAGCGTGAAACGATAGCGATCCAGCATCGTGTTGACGCCCGCACTTGCGCCCAGTTCAAACAGGTCAAGCCGCGGCACCACCCGCTGCGCCAGCCACAGCAGGCCCGCCATCAGGCTTGCCGAACGTCCTGCCTCATTGGTCTGGGGCGGCCCGTCCAACCACGGCAGCAACAGGTGATCGTAGGTTTCAACCAGTTCGCACACCAGCCGATCGACCTGCCCCTGATCGGTGATCTGGCCGCTATAGACCCGCGCAAGGCGATCATCCTCGCCCGACAAAAGCAGGTGATGCAATCCGCCCGCCATGCGCAGAGGCATCGCATCTTTGAGCGTCAATCCCTGCCAGTTCGCGATCCGCCGTCCGGTCGCGGTATCGCCTTGGCGCACCTTGTCGAGCGCGCGGATCACACGGGCTGTGCACGGGGCGTCATTCTCTTGCGCGTGGGTGGCCTGCCAGTCGAGCGCTGCCTCGAACTCCTTTAGCCCCATGATCCCGCTATCGCCCATCGGCCCACCACCTTTCCTGCGTTTATGTTGCCCTTTGACCGTCCAGTGCCTAAGTCCGCCCGCGCAATGACGAGCGATACAAACTTTTCCGCCACAGGCCAGCTGACATTCGCTGTGCCCAAAGGCCGCATTCTGGACGAGGCGCTGCCTGTCATGGCGCGCGCTGGCGTCGTGCCCGAGGATGGCTTCCACGACAAGTCCAACCGCTCGCTTTCTTTTGGCACATCGCGCGATGATATGCGGTTGATCCGCGTGCGCGCGTTCGATGTCGCGACCTTTGTTGCCCATGGCGCGGCGCAGGTCGGGATAGTCGGGTCGGATGTGATCGAAGAGTTTGACTACGCCGATCTTTATGCGCCGGTTGACCTGGATATCGGCCATTGCCGCCTTTCGGTAGCGCGGCTGGCCGGTGATCCGGCAGAAGATGCAAGCGCAAGCCACCTGCGCGTTGCCACCAAATATCCCAGCCTCACCCGCCGCTATTTTGAACGGCACGGCGTTCAGGCCGAATGCGTTAAACTGAACGGAGCGATGGAGCTTGCCCCCTCGCTTGGATTGGCCCGCCAGATCGTTGATCTAGTCTCGACTGGAACGACGCTGAAGCAAAACGGCCTTGTTGAAACGCAGAAGATTATCGACATCACCGCACGATTGATCGTCAACCGTGCCGCGTTGAAAACCGATCCGCGCGTTGCCGATCTGGTTGCGGCATTCCGCGAGGATGCTGAAAACCGCACAGAGGCTGTTCTGGCCTGATGCAACAGCTCGCCACCCTTGATCCTGATTTTGAACAGCGCTTCAAGCGTGTGGTCGAGGCGCGGCGCGAAGCAGATAGCGACGTTGCAGGCAAGGTGCTCGATATCTTGCGCACGGTCAAAACCAGCCGCGATGATGCACTGGTTCAATATACCCAGCGGTTTGACGGATATTCGCTGATCGATGATGCCGACTGGACAATTTCGGCAGAACGCTGCCGCGAAGCCTATGAGCAAATCGACGCCGATCAGCGCGACGCGCTCGACCTCGCTGCGTCGCGCATCCGCGCCTATCACGAAGCGCAATTGCCTCAAAACCGCGACCTTACCGACGATGCGGGCGTGCGATTGGGCGCGATCTGGCGTCCGGTTGATGCCGCTGGGCTCTATGTCCCGGGTGGACGCGCCGCCTACCCTTCATCTTTGTTGATGAACGCCATCCCTGCCCGCGTAGCAGGAGTAGAGCGGATTGCGGTTGTGACGCCCACGCCCAAAGGCAAATCGAACCCGCTCGTGCTCGCAGCAGCCCATGTTGCAGGGATTGACGAAATCTGGCGCGTTGGCGGAGCGCAGGCCGTGGGCGCGCTCGCCTATGGCACCGATCGCATCGCGCCGGTCGATGTCATCACCGGCCCGGGCAATGCCTATGTCGCAGAGGCAAAGCGCCAGCTTTATGGTGTGGTTGGCATCGATATGGTTGCCGGTCCCAGCGAAATTCTGGTGGTCGCAGATGGTCAGAACGATCCAGACTGGATTGCCGCCGATCTGCTTTCGCAGGCTGAACACGATCCCAGTTCGCAATCGATTCTGATCACCGACGATCAAGGTTTCGCAGCGCAGGTGCGCTCTGCCATCGATCTGCAATTGACCCAGCTTGATACCGGCAAAACCGCCAAGCAAAGCTGGGATGATCACGGTGTCATTATCGTCGTCAACGACATCGACGAAGAAGCGCCTGCGCTGATCAACGCCCTGGCAGCCGAACATCTCGAACTTGCAATCGAGAAGCCCGAAGCGCTGATGCGCACCGTCCGCCATGCAGGCAGCATCTTCCTTGGCCGGATGACGCCAGAGGCAATCGGCGATTATGTCGCCGGTCCCAACCACGTCCTTCCAACAGGGCGCCGCGCGCGTTTTTCCAGCGGGCTATCCGTGCTCGACTTTATGAAACGCACCAGCTTTATCGGTCTTGATGATGCCTCTCTCGGCAAAATCGGTCCCGCCGCCGCCACTCTGGCCCATGCAGAGGGCCTTCCCGCACACGCCAAATCGGTAGAATTGCGCCTCAAATGAACACTCCCGCCCGCTCTCAGGCTCGCTCCACTGCCCGCCTCGCCGCCGTTCAGGCGCTTTACCAACAGCAGATGGAAGCGACCGCGCTCAACAAGCTGCTCGATGAATTTCACCAGCACCGTCTGGGCCGCGAGGTCGATGACGAAGATCACGAGGGCGAGGTTTACGCCGATGCCGAAGTGGAGTTTTTCGATGATCTGGTGCGCGGCGTTGATGCGCGGCGCGACGAGATTGACGAAAAGCTCGCGGCAAAGCTTTCAGGCGGGTGGACCCTTGCACGGCTAGACAAGACAATGCTGCAAATCTTGCGCGCAGGCGCGTATGAATTGATAGCCCGCGCCGATGTGCCTACCGCAAGCGCGATCAACGAATATGTCGATGTGGCCAAAGCCTTCTTCGACGACCGCGAGGCGAAGTTTGTAAACGGCATTTTGGACGCAGTTGCGAAAGAGGTCCGGTCATAGACGAGGCAGGTTTTATCGCCGCACTGCGCACGCTGCCGCTTCATGAGGGCGCGCGCGGGCTTGCCGATGACGCCGCGGTGCTTGAGGTGGGTGGCGAGACGCTGGTGCTCACCCACGACACTATGGCCGAGGGCACCCATTTCCGGCCCGATGCCGATGCGCGCGACGTTGCGTGGAAACTGGTGGCGAGCAACCTTTCCGACCTAGCAGCCAAGGGCGCCGATCCTGTCGGCGCGCTGCTGAGCTATCCGATCGGCGGCGAAGATAGCGAATTTGTCGGCGGACTATGGGCCGCGCTTGATGCGATGGATGTGCGCCTGCTTGGCGGAGATACGTTTGCCGCATCGGGTCCGCGCACGCTTGGCATTACCGCGATAGGGCGCGCGACCCACACGCCTGTCCCCTCGCGTGCTGGCGCGCAGATCGGCGACCGGGTCTACGTTACCGGTACTTTGGGCCGCGCAATGTTGGGCTTTGAAGGAGACGAGGCGCATCTGGAGGCGTTAAACCGACCTTCCCCGCGTCTTGACGAGGGGCGCGCGCTTGCCCCGCTTGTCACTGCGATGATGGATGTGTCCGACGGATTGCTGCTCGATGCCTTCCGCCTTGCCGGCGCTAGCGAAGTGACTTTGTCCATCGACAGCACAGCGGTCCCCGTCGCATCAGTTGAAAGGCGCGATGATGCGCTGCGTTGGGGCGATGATTACGAGCTGCTTTTCACGTTACCTGCTGACGCAAAATGCCCCGTTCCAGCGGCCCGGATCGGTGTGGTCGAACAGCGCGGATTCGCGCCGATCATGCTCGATGGCCACCCGCTGGTGAACGAACAGGGCCTTGGATATCAGCACCTCTAGAGCGCGGATGGGCGCGATTCACTCGCAAAACTGGTGAAACGGCAGCGTTTGAGCCGTTTTCCTGCTTGCCTCATGGCGCTCAATCTCTATGGGAGATGGCCTTGCGCCCGAGGGGATTTCCACAAGCGGCGCATCTTCCACGCAATAGAGGGGATTCTTCCGTGGACCTTATACTCATATCAATCGGGTTGGGCGTTCTCGCCATCGTGTACGGTTTCGTCACGAGCCGCCAGGTGCTGGGTGCCAGCGCCGGTAACGAAAAAATGCAGGAAATTGCAGGCGCAATTCAGGAAGGCGCACAAGCCTATCTGAACCGTCAATACACCACGATCGGCATGGTCGGCGTGGTTGCAGCAATCGTGGTCGGGGTGTTCCTCGGCTGGGTTCCTGCGGTTGGCTTTATCATCGGCGCTGTGCTGTCAGGCGTTGCGGGCTATATCGGGATGAACATCTCGGTTCGCTCGAACGTGCGGACGGCTCAGGCTGCAAGCGAAGGCCTGCAACAGGGCCTCACCATCGCATTCCGCGCTGGTGCAATCACCGGTATGCTGGTGGCTGGCCTTGCACTGCTCGCAATCGCTGTGTTCTTCTACGTGCTGGTAAATTCGATGGGCCTTGCGCCTAATGATCGCACCGTGATCGATGGCCTTGTCGGCCTCGCATTCGGCGCATCGCTGATCTCGATCTTTGCGCGTCTGGGTGGCGGTATCTTCACCAAGGCTGCAGACGTCGGCGCCGATCTTGTCGGTAAAGTCGAAGCCAGCATCCCTGAAGACGACCCCCGCAACCCGGCAACCATCGCTGACAATGTTGGCGATAATGTTGGCGATTGCGCTGGTATGGCGGCTGACCTGTTCGAAACCTATGTTGTGACCGTTGGTGCAACCATGGTTCTGACCGCGCTGCTTTTCGCTGACCAGCTTGGCGATCTGCTGCTTCCGTTGATGTCGCTCCCGCTGCTTATCGGCGGCGCCTGCATCGTTACCTCGATCATTGGCACCTACTTTGTCCGTCTGGGCAATGGCACCAATGTCATGGGCGCGATGTATAAAGGCTTCATCGTCACCGCTCTCCTTGCAGTTCCGCTGATCTATGTTGTCACGCAATATGCACTTGGCGATATGAGCGCTGATCTGGGCACTGGCCCGGGCGGCGTTCCGTTCAACGGCATGGACCTGTTCTACTGCTCGCTTATCGGCCTCGCGCTGACCGGCATCATCATCTGGATCACCGAATACTACACCGGCACGAACTTCCGTCCGGTGAAGTCGATCGCCAAGGCTTCGGAAACGGGCCACGGCACCAACGTGATCCAGGGTCTGGCCATCAGCCTTGAATCGACCGCACTGCCGACAATTGTCATCATTGCGGCGATCATCGGTGCATACCAGCTCGCTGGTCTGATCGGTCTGGCTTACGGCGCAACCGCAATGCTTGCTCTTGCTGGCATGGTTGTCGCGCTCGACGCTTACGGTCCTGTCACCGACAATGCTGGCGGCATCGCCGAAATGGCTGGTCTGGACGAAAGCGTCCGTGAAAAGACCGACCTGCTCGACGCTGTTGGCAACACCACCAAGGCCGTGACCAAAGGTTACGCAATTGGTTCGGCCGGTCTGGCGGCACTCGTTCTGTTCGCGGCCTATACCGCTGACCTTCGCGAGTTCTTCCCGAACGCCGATGTCAATTTCAGCCTTGAAAACCCATATGTCATCGTCGGCCTTCTGCTCGGCGCGCTGCTCCCGTACCTGTTCGGTGCGATGGGCATGACCGCTGTGGGCCGCGCTGCAGGCGATGTGGTTGTCGATGTTCGTGACCAGTTCGCCAATGACCCAGGCATCATGGAAGGCACCAGCCGTCCTGACTATGCCCGCACGGTGGACCTTGTGACCAAGGCTGCGATCAAGGAAATGATCATTCCGTCACTGCTTCCGGTGCTTGCGCCGATCGTGACCTACTATGTGATCTACTTCCTTGCAGGCCAGGACAACGCCTTTGCTGCACTGGGCGCTCTGCTGCTCGGTGTGATCGTTGGCGGTCTGTTCGTCGCGCTTTCCATGACCGCCGGTGGCGGCGCATGGGACAATGCGAAGAAATACATCGAAGACGGCAATCACGGCGGCAAGGGCTCCGAAGCTCACAAAGCTGCGGTGACCGGCGACACTGTTGGCGATCCTTACAAGGATACCGCAGGTCCGGCTGTGAACCCGATGATCAAGATCACCAACATCGTCGCGCTGCTTCTGCTCGCGGCTCTGGCTGGCGCGCACTAAGCACCACGCCAAGTTGGCTGAAACCAAGCCCCGTCCGGAGAAATCCGGGCGGGGTTTTGTTTTGGGCGGTTACAATTTGTGCTGCGTTTTGTGCCGATCTGAACCACCTCGTGAAACCAAGGCCAAATCCTAACGCTCTGTTAACGATGCTTACGTAGCTGATGCTTTGAGCGCGCAATCTTGCGTGTTTTCGCAAAGGTTTACGCAATGGATCTGGCGGCAACGCCTTCACTTCCCAGGCTACACGCCGCACCTGATCGCTGGCCAAACAGCGATGCACAGGTGCGCACGCTTACGCCTGCCGAAATCAGATCGCCAGAATTCATCGCCGCGTGGCAAGAGCTTGCAACCCGTGCGAGCGAACCCAATCCGTTTTTCGAACACTGGTTCGCGCAAAACTCGTTTGACCATCTCGGCGCCGATGAAGCGCCCGTCCTCTTCGCGCATTTCACTAGAGGCGAACTAACCGGTCTTCTCCCGCTGGCGCGCAAGAATCGCTATTTCGGCTACCCCGTCCCGCATGTCACAAGCTGGCTGCACACCAACGCATTTTGCGGCAGCCCCTTGGTTGCACGCGGGTCAGAGCGCGAGTTTTGGCGCGCGCTGCTTACCCATCTTGACGATGCACCGGGCCGCGCATTGTTCCTGCATCTGCCCGAAATGCCCGCCGATGGACCTCTAAACGCGGCGCTCGATGCGGTGTTGGCTAAGGACGCGAGGCTGGCCGGAACGGTCGAAGCGGTTGAACGCGCAGTCCTTGCGCCTGCTCTTGGTACGCACAACCCGCAATCCTATCTCGAAGCCTCGATCAGTTCCAAGAAGCGCAAGGAGCTTAGGCGTCAGCGCAAACGGCTTGCCGAAATGGGCGAGCTTGGTTTTGAACGCCGCGATGACGGCGCAGATATCGATGCATGGATTGCCGAATTTCTCGCGCTCGAAGCAGCCGGATGGAAGGGCAAGGCCGGATCCGCGCTTGCAAGCGCGCCTGAAACCAAAGGCTTCTTCACCGGCGCGCTGACATCGGCTGCACGCGCGCAGAAACTTGAACGGTTGACCCTCCGGCTCGATTGCAAGCCGATTGCGATGCTTGCCAATTTCATCACCCTGCCCGGCGCGTTCAGCTTCAAAACCGCCTTTGATGAAACCTATGCGCGCTTTTCCCCCGGCCTGTTGCTGCAAATTGAAAACCTCGATCTGCTTGCCCGCCCGGGATTTGAATGGGCCGATAGCTGCGCTGTTGAAGGCCATTCGATGATCGAACGCATCTGGCGCGAAAAACGCCCGATCATTTCACGCAATATTGCCATTGGAGGCCGCTTGCGCCGCAGCGCCTTTCGCGCGCTGATGGCCTATGAAACCCGAGGACAAACCCGAAAATGAACGCTCCTGCACCTCTTGGGCGGGCCGGTCAGAACAGCTTTGACCCAACCGCATCAAACTGGGCTATTTTCGATAGCGAAGCTCGGCGCGATTTTGCCGCCAACTATCCAGAAACGCCGCATATCCTGAACCACGCGCTCGATCAGCACCCGCTGCTTGAGCTCGAAGCCTTGGCCGATCTGGCCGAATGCGTGCCGGAACAAAGCGTTGAATACAATTCGGGCGATCTACCCATCGGCGTTGACGGCAAACCGGGTTCAACCGGGCTTTCTATTGGCGAAACGATCCGCTGCGTGGCCGAGGCCAACAGCTGGGCGGTGATCAAAAATGTCGAACAGGCACCTGCCTATAAATCTCTGCTGCTCGACCTGCTCGATGAACTGCAAGGGGAGATCGAAGCCAAAACAGGCGCGATGCTGACCCCGCAGGCGTTTATCTTCATTTCCAGCCCGAACGCCGTCACGCCCTATCATTTTGATCCTGAGCATAACATCCTGCTCCAGATCAAAGGGTCCAAAGTGATGACCCAGTTTCCAGCTGGTGATCCGCGCTATGCGCCTGACCAGATGCATGAAAGCTACCATTCAGGCGGCCCGCGTGAATTGACGTGGGATGACAGCCTGATGGACGGCGCGCGCGAATTTGCAATCGGTCCGGGGCAAGCGGTGTTCGTTCCGGTTATGGCGCCGCACTTTGTTCGCAACGGCCCCGCCAGCTCGATTTCGCTTTCGATCACATGGCGATCTGAATGGAGCTATGCCGAAAGCGATGCGCGCGGGCTCAACCACTTGCTGCGGGGCCGCGGGTTTAGCCCTTCAGCTCCAGCTCGTTGGCCTGCAACCAACCGCGGCAAGGCGCTTGCCTTTCGCGCACTGCGCAAGCTGGG
>Ga0316207_10005711_pt1 | contig 10197 bp, 6 predicted proteins | sample 6weekpyrite_MG_FD_204943 | JGI IMG/M metagenome (GOLD analysis project Ga0316207, IMG submission 204943) | Microbial mat bacterial communities from mineral coupon in-situ incubated in ocean water Damariscotta River, Maine, United States -... | ecosystem: Environmental > Aquatic > Marine >...
CGGTTTGTACACATATTAAAAGACATCGTTAATGCTGACGCCGCAGCCGTGCGACTGCTAAACGATGATGGCACCATGGACCTGATCGCCAGCACCGGCCTGTCAGCAGAAGCTGTAGAGCGAGAGCGCAACATGCCAGCTGATTGCAGCATCTGTGGCAGCGTTATCTCAGGCGGGCAGATACGCATCATTAACAGCACTGCGCCCTGCCAGAAAACCATCGGGCATAATTTATTAGAGAATAATAATGCCGGCCATATAGCCGTACCGTTACGCTTTCAGGATAAAATTGTCGGCGTTTATAATTTATTTGTTAACTCTTCCGAGCAGTTCATCAGCACCGACACACAAAATTTATTATCACTGATCGGCAGCCATCTCGGCACCGCGGTCGAAAAAACCCATCTCGAACAAAAAGCACGCCGGGTACTGGTGATGCATGAACGCACCATGATCGCCAATGAACTGCATGATTCATTAGCACAAACGTTAGCTAGCCTGCGTTTTCAGGTTCGCGTATTGGACGAGACCTTACAGCAAAGCGGTGAATACCAGTCCATTCACGGCATTGAACAGGTCGAGCACAGCTTGGATGAAGCCTATACCGACCTGCGAGAACTGATTGCCCATTGCCGCACACCCATCGCAGAGCAGGGCGTGGTCAATAGTATCGAAAAATTAATTTCACGTTTTCGTAAAGAAACCGATATCCATATTCTTTTGCAAAACGAATGGGGCAGCGCTCGCCTGCCCGCCAATATGGAAATGCATATATATAGAATCGTGCAGGAATGCCTGACCAATATACGCAAACACAGTCAGGCCAATAATGTGCGCGTACTGCTGCAAGCCGACATACACGGTGACTACCGCATTCTGGTCGAAAATGACGGCAAGGGTTTTGAACAACCTAATAAGAGTAATGATAAAGGCGAGCACATAGGCCTTACAATTATGAAAGAACGCGCCAAACACCTTGGCGGCGAACTCGACCTTGAAAGCGACCCGGAAGAAGGCACTCGCATCGAAGTTAATTTTCATTACAATGACGAGCCAGAAATTAAGCTTGGAGCAACCGCCTGACATGCACGGTTTTACTCACAACCAACAACAACGGATTTTGGATTAATGCGCGTAATAATGATTGATGATCATGCTCTGTTCAGAGTTGGCCTGCAGGGCTTACTGGAACAGCGTAACATTGAAGTAATCGCAGCCATTGCTGACGGCGATGAAGGCATACGCCTGGCACAGGAAGAAAAACCCGATGTCATTCTGCTCGATTTACGCATGCCCGATAATAGCGGGCTGGATATCTTAAGCAAGATTCGCGACAGCAATATCGATATTCCGGTCACCATCCTGACGACATCCAATGAAGAACAAGACCTGCGCGAAGCACTTAACCGTGGCGCACAGGGCTACCTGCTAAAAGACATGGAACCGGATGAACTGGTCGGCGCATTGCGCGACATCGTAAAAGGTAAAAACGTAGTCGCACAAAACATGACCGATGTACTGACCCGCATGGCACAGGGCAAATCGGCTGAAAACACAACCGATGCCGTCTTTGCCGACCTGACCCCGCGCGAAACTGAAATCCTCAGCCTGCTAGCCGAAGGACAAAGCAATAAAGTGATTGCCCGTAATCTTGGGATCTCCGATGGCACGGTAAAATTGCATGTAAAAGCCATACTGCGCAAACTCAATATCCATTCTCGTGTAGAAGCTGCTGTTATCGCCGTTGAAAAAGGCCTGCGTTATAACAAGTAACAAATTAGCTCACTCTAACTAACAATATACGACACTATATAATGAAACGATTTATCGAACTGATCGAAGAATGCAAACAACACGTTAACGAAGTTTTTCCGTGGGATGTCGAAGACATGATGGAAGCCAACCCGGAAATATTAGTGGTTGATGTACGTGAGCCTTATGAATATGACGGCATGCATGTCAAAGACTCCATTATGGCACCACGTGGTATTCTTGAGACTTGTGTTGAATACGATTTTGATGAAACCATCCCGCAACTGGCTGCCGGCAGAGACAAAGAAGTACTGGTTATATGCCGTTCCGGAAACCGTAGCCTGCTCGCTGCACGCACCATGCAACTAATGGGCTTTGAGAACGTTCATTCATTAAAAACCGGCCTGCGTGGCTGGAATGAATCCGACCTGCCACTCTTCGATAAAGACGGCAATGAAATCGATCCGGAAGATGGCGATGAGTTTTTTGCCACCAATCTTAAACCAGAACAAATGGACCCGGCTTCACGAGGCTAAAGACTCGGCATGGATATGCCGAGCGACACACTAATATCAACCCTCAAGCTTTTCAAATACCTCCCCTGCAACCGTATAGAACTTAAGCGAGCCCAGAGACACAGAAAACAAATAAAAACGTGAGTATATTTATATACTCAACGGCAACTTCTGCCATTTTTTAGCGGTTTTTATATCTCAAAAAATAAGCTCTTTAAGCTACATTAGAAAATCAAGTGATTTTAATAAAAAAACACAGTTATCAACACAGCCCCGCTAGCACGGGCCAAAATGCTTACAAAACTTATAAAATACTATAAAAAACCTGTAAGCCTTTGATAAATATATAGATAAAAATAAAGAATAATAATTACACAAAATTTAGAAACACCGCTATAGCATGGCTTTTGGCATATTTTCAGCAGCTTACCCACAAACTTATCCACAGCTTTTGTGAATAAAATAAATATATCAAAATGCCGGATATTTAGACATATTTCAGTCATGATCTGAGTTTTACAATTCGTTCAACACAAAACAGGGATCAAACACCTTTTAAAATCAAATACAAGAGGAAAAATAAAGATTTTTTAACAATTTTTTTATTGGTTATTAACAAGGCCGTAGAAACCTGCGACAGAGCGGCTTTTTATTGTCACAACATTGTTAATATCCTATAAAAACACTATAACTAATTGAATTATATACAAATTAATTGGTGTGTTATTTTTTAACCAAACTGTAATAATCCCTGTTTTATTGCCGTTTTCAGGGTAATTTTAAGACTTTGTCCACAAAGTTATCCACAGCTTTTGTGAATAAAACCGTTTTTTTCAATAACATGAATAACTTAGACGTTTTCCCTAGAATCACTTGCAAAAGAACACCAATTTAAACGAGATATTTCAGACAAAATAAAGCAAACTATGGCACTTATCTTAACTAAAACCACTAATTTACTAATAAACCAATAATGTCCGCCAAAATACTAAAAATTGCAGTGCCTGTGCCACTTTACAAGTGTTTTGATTATCTGGCACCGGAAGGGTGCACAGAAGCGGCCACCCCAGGGACAAGAGTGGTTGTGCAATTTGGTAAAAGGCAGTTAGTCGGCATTGTTATTGCCGAGCAAAAAAATTCTGAATACCCGGTTAATAAATTAAAAGCAATCCGGCAGATACTGGATCAACCCCTGCCAGCTGAATTGCTGAATTTATTGCAGTGGGCCGCCAGCTATTACCAGCACCCGCTCGGTGAAACCCTCAATCACGCACTACCGGCTTTATTGCGTCAAATAGAACAAAAAGAAGCACTTGCCAGTATCTGGCAGCTAACTAATGAGGGCATGGAACAAAAGCCTGATGAACTAAAACGCGCACCAAGACAGGCCGAGCTGTTACGTCAGTTTCTTCAGTATGAAGAGGGAATGGATAAATCGCAGCTAGATCGTCTCGATTTCAACTGGCGAGACAGCCTGCGCGCTTTAGAAAAAAAAGGTTGGATAAAACGCCTGACCCAGTCTGAGGCCGGTGCCTTACTTCAATCCAGTCCGGCTATTAGCAATAAACCCAACTTAAATGATGAACAACGGCTTTGTGTTAATAAGGTCGCTGCCAGCCTTGATAACTTTAATGCCTTCTTATTAGAAGGCATTACTGGCAGCGGTAAAACAGAAGTGTATTTGCATCTGGTCGAGCAGGTTTTGTTAAAACAGGAACAGAGCCTGATTCTTGTACCCGAGATTAATCTCACCCCACAGTTAATCAGTCGCTTTGAAGAGCGCTTTTCTGTGCCGATTGCCGTACTACATTCCGGGCTTAATCACAGCCAGCGTTTACTGGCCTGGCAGCAGGCGCGGGATAATCATGTGCAAATCATTATTGGTACCCGCTCCGCCCTGTTTACACCTATGGCAAAGCCGGGGCTGATTATCATTGATGAAGAGCATGACGGCTCTTACAAGCAGCAGGACAGTTTTCGCTACCATGCACGCGATTTGGCACTGGTGCGCGCAAAACGACTCGGTATTCCCTTATTAATGGGTAGCGCCACACCGTCACTGGAGTCGTTATACAACAGTCAGCAAGGACGTTATCAGTTATTAACATTAACCCAGCGTGCCGGCAAAGCCACACCACCTAAATTACAGTTACTGGATGTACGCCGCAAACCAATGACCGAGGGTTTATCCGATCATCTGGTTGACCTGATTAAACAAACACTGGAACAAAAATCGCAGGTACTATTATTCTTAAACCGGCGTGGCTATGCACCGGCTCTGCTCTGCCATGACTGCGGCTGGGTCATGCCCTGCCCGCGTTGTGATGCGCAACTGACCTACCATCATTATCGCAAGCAGATGCGCTGCCATCACTGTGGCCACGAAACCCGTGTGCCCGAGAGCTGCCCGGAATGTCAATGTGAAGAACTGATCAATATTGGTATCGGCACCGAACGACTGGAAACACATTTAAACAGCATTTTTCCTGCTGCCAATATTTCACGCATCGACAGTGACACCACCAGTCGGAAAGGCAGTCTCGATAAAAAACTGGCAGAAGCACACAGTGGCGAAGCCGATATTTTAATCGGCACGCAGATGCTGGCAAAAGGTCATGACTTTCCGCATGTCACCTTAGTTGGCATCTTAGATGTGGATGGCAGTTTATTTAGCAGCGACTTTCGCGCCCCTGAATTTATGGCGCAGCAATTAATACAGGTTGCAGGACGGGCAGGACGCGCCGACAAACCTGGCCAGGTTATTATCCAAACCCATCATCCTGAACACCCGTTATTACAGACGCTTTTACATCAGGGCTATCGCGCGTTTGCACAAAGTGCACTAGAAGAACGTCAGCAAGCCTGCTTTCCTCCTTACCACGCACTGGCATTATTACGCGCAGAATCCACTCAGGCCTACCTGCCGACAAAGTTTTTAGAGCAGGCTTATGCAAGACTCAACAAGTGCAACACAAAAACAGAATTATTTGGCCCTTTCCCGTCGCCCATGGAACGACGCGCAGGACGTTTCCGTCATCAGTTACTAATACAGGCAGAGAGCCGGGCAGCACTGCAACAATGCCTGAACCAGATCGTGCCTGTATTAAATACACTACCGGATGCAAACAAAGTTCGCTGGTCAATTGATATAGATCCGCAGTCAATGCTTTGAATCAAACACTCATTCTCAAGCAAACCGTTTGTGCCATCACATTTTTATTGCTGGCATTCAAAATTAAAGAGCCCATGTATCTTTTATTGACGGACAATAGTTAAATAAGCCTTCTATCCTATCAACACATCCCCCCTCGCCTTTGCCTACTATTGCGACACTAAAACAGCCCTTCAACAAAAGACCGCCACAGGGTAAAATAGCTTCTTACTCATGAACCATTTCCCGCGGAACCGACCTTGAAAGATACTCTGATCGCTTTATTGAGCCAGACAGTTGAAAAATTGCAGGCTGACAGCCACATTCCAGCCGATTTATCGCCTAATATCCAGATCACTAACACCAAAGATCCGTCTCATGGTGACTTTGCCAGCAATCTGGCGATGATGCTGGCTAAACCGGCCGGTAAAAATCCGCGTGAAGTGGCGACTCTGATCACTGAGAACCTGCCAGAAAATGACATCGTTGCAAAAGTCGATATCGCCGGCCCCGGTTTTATTAACTTCTTTATCAAGTCCGGTTCAACGATGTCGGTGATTCAGAATATTCTGGATGCGGGCGACAAGTTTGGTTTAAGCGATATTGGTAAAGGTAAAAAGATTCAAGTTGAGTTTGTATCAGCCAACCCGACCGGACCGTTGCATGTGGGGCATGGCCGAGGGGCGGCTTATGGCGCAACGGTTTCTGACCTCTATGAAGCTGTGGGTTACGAAGTACACCGTGAATATTATGTAAATGATGCCGGCCGCCAGATGGATATACTGGGTACCAGTATCTGGCTGCGTTATCTGGAAAAGTGCGGTATTGATTTTGAGTTCCCGGTGAATGGTTATAAAGGTGATTATGTTTATGATATCGCAACCGAAATCGAAACAGAGTATGGCGATAAATTTGTCTTCTCTCGCGAGGAGTTATTGACCGATATCCCTGCCGATGAACCGCACGGTGGTGATAAAGAAGTGCACATCGATGCACTGATCAATCGTGCTAAAGAATTATTAGGTGCAGAACAATATCGCATTATCTTTGATAGCGGGCTGAACACCATTATCGGAGACATCCGCGATGACTTAAAACACTTTGGTGTTGAGTATCAGGACTGGTACTCAGAACGCACGCTTGAAGATCGCAATCTTGTTTCTCAGGCGATAGAGCGTTTAGAAAAGGCTGGTCATATCTATGAAAAAGAAGGCGCGCTCTGGTTCCGTAGCACTGACTTTGGCGATGAAAAAGACCGCGTGGTAAAACGCGACAACGGTCAGACCACCTACTTTGCATCTGACATTGCTTATCACATGGAAAAAATCGAACGTGGTTATGACACCGTGATCGACGTTTGGGGTGCTGACCACCATGGTTATGTACCACGTGTTCGTGCAGCTCTACAGGCACTGGGTGATGATGCCGATAAACTAAAAGTGTTATTAGTACAGTTTGCTAACCTGTTCCGCGGTGGTGAAAAAGTACAAATGTCGACTCGCTCTGGTTCTTTCGTTACCCTACGTGAGTTACGTGAAGAAGTTGGAAATGATGCGGCACGTTTCTTCTACGTGATGCGTAAATGTGAACAGCATTTAGATTTTGATTTAGACCTTGCCAAGTCACAAAGCAACGACAACCCGGTTTATTACATACAATATGCACATGCCCGTGTTTGCAGCGTTCTGCGCCAGTTAAAAGAAAAAGAACTGACTCACGACATGGCAAATGGCCAGACCAATATTGAGTTGTTAACTGAACCGCACGAAACCGGTTTAATTAAAAAACTGAATCAATACGCAAACACATTAGAGTCAGCAGCAACTAAGGCAGAGCCTCACTTAATGGTTCATTACTTACGTGAACTAGCCAGCGAACTACATACGTACTACAACGCACATTACTTTATTGTTGATGATGCTAATATTCGTGACGCCCGCTTAAACCTGATCATTGCCTGCCGTCAGGTCATTGCCAATGGTTTAAAACTATTAGGTGTTAGCGCACCCGAGGCAATGTAATGCCCGCTGATATGAAAAACAGGATGCAGCAAACACCGAAGAAAAAAAACATGTCTGGTTTTTTGTGGCTGTTTGCCGGCCTGTCGATTGGTTTGTTTGTTGCATTTTTAACTTATCTACAGACTCAGCCTAAAGCAAAAGTCAGCTTTTCTGAAGCGGTCAATAAAGAAATAAAAAAAACCCAGCAATTAAAAGAAACCAAAAAACAGCAGCAAGGAGAAGGCAAAACCGTACCGCAGTTTGATTTTTACACCATCTTAAAAGATTACGAAGTCTTTGTGCCTGAGTCTGAAGTTAAAAGTGATAAAACCACAGCTGAACAGACTAAAGCAGACAGCCCTGTTAGCAAAATTAAGAAAACTTATTTTTTACAGGTTGGTTCCTTCCAGGCTCACAGCGATGCTGACAAACGCCGCGCAACTCTGGCCTTACTTGGCATCAGTTCAATTATTCAGGAAGCGCAAATTAACAACGGAAAGTGGTATCGGGTAAAAGTTGGGCCTATCAATGGGAAACGCGCTTTAAATAAAGTAAGGGATCAATTAATAGACAATGACATTCCTACGTTAATTATGGTGATGAAGTAGCCTATTATTGCAGGCGAATGCAAAAAGACAAACACTCACGCCCACCATCAACCCGTATTACGATTCTATCGCTGTGAAATCATCGACATTCTTGAACGATAGATTCTTTCCAGCTCTTTAAAAGTGTATACCCCTGATCAAAATACGATGACTGGAATTTTTCATCTGTTTTCTTAAATAATTTTCCAGATCAGAACACACTATTAGCGTCAGGCCTGTTTTCAACGTCTACAGTAGAACACTTACACGTGGGATTACTAAATTCACAAATCAAGGCTTTTGTCGATTCACTACCACTTGAAAAATAAGGCACCCAGATACTTGCAAAAGGCAGTTTTTTATATTGCTTACCTGTCGCCTCCAATATAGCGGCGATAAGACACAACACCCTGCTTAGGAAAACATAAAACAATGCGCTCTGACTTGTCTTTATAAACATAATTACCAATAGTAGAAAAACCGGCACTCGCCTGAACCTAGATTGAAGAAAAAAGAACGATACTAACTACTAAAGAAAAGATATGATTTTTCATTATTATTAGCCATCACCCAAAAGGATGAAATTGACTGTTTTTTTTAAAATATTTTTAGAGAGTTTATATCGATAGATTGGTGCTTACTCTGTACACAGGTCAAGACACTGACGATGTTAGTTTTTGTTAAAATTCTTTATAAGAAGAGCGTCTTAGGTAAAACATGACAAGCCTTTGCAAGGCTATGTTAATTGGAAAATAATTAGTTGCACTTAGGCAATCACTTCAATATCTGGCAAGTTATAACAAACCTCTTCTACCGTCTGATTATTTGTCAGAGCATCCGTTACCTCTTTCAAAGGTTCACTCCATATCTCCGCCAGATCTCTTTCACCCCTCAGATTTATTCCAAATGCCAGCTGCTCATAAGGCGGTGTAAACTGTGCGTCGACACCTTCTTTATTGCCGCGCGCATCAATACGATACCAGCCGTATTCACTAAGATGGACTGCGTTCAGACCGTGCAGACTGTAAGGAGCACCCTTATCATCGATACTGAGTCGCTGATAACATAAACCAGCAGGAATATTATTGGCCCGTAACAACGCCGCCAGTAAATGGCTTTTTGCATAACAATAGCCGGTGCCATGTTTTAAAACATCAGATGCCTTACAGGTCACCGGATTCATTTTATAATCCCAGCTGTGTTTTATATTGTCTCGCACCCAAACAAAACAGTTATTAACTAATGCCAGCTCATTTGAATCTATTGCTGCTAACTGCTCCGCCAGTTTAAAAACCTCAGTATTAGTCCAGTCAACAAATTCCGATACTTCTAAATACTTTTTCATCACATTTTATGCACTTGCATTCTTCATCTTTACTTACTGCATCCAGTCAAAACAGTAACCGCTGTTTTTGTTTACTGATTAGCAGTATCTTTAAAAAGTTTCATTGTCGTACCCAGCTGTGTTAAAACCTCTTGTGAGTCCAGCCCCTCTTTCTCAAGAATGCTTAAAACACGTGGTTTTAAAAACTCTCTTTCATGAGTCTCAAGCGTTTTTGCAGTAATTACAATAACAGGTATTGATGACCAATCCGGCACCTTAGAAACTTCTTTCAGAAAATCAAAACCGTCCATACCTGGCATCATCAAATCAAGTAAAATAAGATCAGGCAAATTACTCGCCGGCTGTTCTAAAATCGACACCGCCTCAAGACCATCATGAGCTGTTGTGCACTGCACATTTGCATCTTCCAAAATCTGACATACCAGGTCTCTCGCTTCGGCATCATCATCTACTACCAAAGCTTTGTTAACAGAAATCCGTGTTAAGCGCTTTATACTATCTAAAAGAGAAGTTGGCGATACCGGCTTCTGCATATAATCATAAGCACCCAACTGATAACCCAGCGATCGGTTACCCATAAATGAAATAATAATCACCGGTATATCATGTGTTAATTCAGATGCTTTTAGTTCACTAATAACACTCCAGCCATCTTTCCCGGGCATCAATATGTCGAGTGTTATAGCTGTGGGTCTGTATTGTTTTGCTAATCTCAGACCCTCTTCTCCGCTTTGAGCAGTAAGTACACTATACCCCTCCTCAGTCAGGTAACCGTGTAATAAATCCAGTGATTCTGCTTCATCATCAATACACAGAACCAGATTCTTACTATCATTATTTCTATACT
>Ga0316207_10005714_pt1 | contig 10190 bp, 8 predicted proteins | sample 6weekpyrite_MG_FD_204943 | JGI IMG/M metagenome (GOLD analysis project Ga0316207, IMG submission 204943) | Microbial mat bacterial communities from mineral coupon in-situ incubated in ocean water Damariscotta River, Maine, United States -... | ecosystem: Environmental > Aquatic > Marine >...
TGTATAATTCTTTTTCGTACCCAATCCCTTTAGTGACATCAGGCCAACTTTAAACTGCGCCTTTAAGTATCCACTATCAGCTGATTTTTTTATCCATTCATAGGCCTTTTTCGCATCAGTAGATATGCCCTGACCTTTCAGATACATATTACCAACATCATACTGTGAACGTGATTTTCCCGCCTCAGCCTCTGTTAGTTTTTTAGCGAATTGCTCATTCCAGATATAGTCACTGGTGTCTGCGAACACCAATACCGGCAATAATGCTAATAATAGAAATAATTTTATTTTCATCTCAGGCACACTCCGATGCCTATCCAAATATCTGGTCAGGTAAGTCAGATTTTACGATAGGTGACTTTTTCCTTTTTCGCACCGCGGATACAGGTCACAACAGAACCTGCCACTTTACAATTTATAGATTCTTTCTTTTGTGGCCCATACTCCAATGGTATTACAACATCAGGATCATCAGGGTCATTAGGAAAAATCAGGGTAATGTTCATATTGTATTCACCAGTAAACTCACCCTTATTACTAAAAACATTGTAGGTTGTCTGCATGGTATACGAAATCACACCGTAGGCTTCGTCATATTCCATTTCCTGACTTTCACAAACCAGCTGTCCACCCTTATCTTTACAATTAGTCAGTTTTGATGGCAATAATAAAGCTGGCTTTCCTTTTAGCTGCCATGTGTTTTTTGTCAGAATTTCTTTAAGTGCTGTTGAACTAAGTCCTATCGCCTTAGGCAGGCGCACCCTTGCTTTAGGTTTCGGTGCAGCTACCCGTGCAGCTTGTACCGGCGCAGGGTTGAAAAGAGGTTCAGGCTTCTTTTGTGCCAACTTCGACTCAAGACGATCAACCTCGCGCTTGGCGGGATTATAGCCAGCAGCATAAGCCTTCTTGTGCCAGTTAAGTGCCTTTCTATTATCAGCAGTAACTCCATCACCCAATGAGTACAACTTACCAAGATAGTACATGGCAGGCTTATAACCCTGCCGTGCTGATTTATTAATCCACTTGAATGCCTTAGCCTTATTTCGATTGATTTTCTCACCACGATGATAAAGATAACCAAGCTTATATTGAGCACGCGAATAACCTTTTTCTGCTGCCGTACTAAACCACTTGTACGCCTCTTGCTCATTTCGTACAGTGCCCTGACCTTTAAGGTACATATTGCCAATATCATACTGAGCCTTAAGGTCACCCGCCTCGGCCTTCACCATCTTCTTATCGAATTGCTGGTTCCAGATATAGTCACTGGTGTCTGCCAGCGTCAATGGCGCAACCAGGGCAAATAATAATGCGATTACTTTCTTCATAAACTTACAACCCCTGACTCATTCACACCCCTAGTGCCCCCACTGACAGTGTGAATTTCCAAAAATAGGTAAATAATTAATTTCTAACTTATAGATTAGGTATAGACAAGAATATTGCTCGGCTCAAGGTTGATCTGGGCTCAAGGCATATAAATCAGTAATTTATCGAGGATATTGCCCGCTTGTGAAGCATAACCACCTCCAAACATATTGAAATGGTTCAGGATATGATAAAGCTTGTAGATATCACGGCGTCTCGAATAACCAGGATCCAGTGGCCAAACCTGCTCATAAGCAGAATAAAAACGTGCAGAAAAGCCACCAAATAACTCAGTCATGGCAATATCGCTTTCCCTGTCACCGTAATACACTGCAGGATCAAATATCACTGCACTATCATTCTCATCAAAGCAATAGTTGCCTGACCACAAATCTCCGTGCAGTAATGATGGTTCAGGATCATAGCTCTCAAAATAAAAGCCCAAACCTTTTAATAATTCATCACCCTTGTTCAATAAGTCCCGGCTGGCACCTTTACTTGCTGCCAGTTCCAGCTGATAACCAAGCCGTTGCTCTGCCAGGAAACTCAACCAGTCTTGAGACCAGTTATTTAATTGTGGCGTGACACCTATCGTATTGTCTCGATGCCAGCCATAACCTCGACCTTTCGAGTCAAATTGATGTAAATGCGCCAGTTGCTGACCAAACAATGTCTCAGCCGCAACACTCCCTGATGATATATGGATATGTTCCATAACAAGATAGGCGTGCTGATGAGTCTCACCGTAACAAACTGGTTTGGGGGTACGAATCACTTTGGCTTTGTCCAGCTCCAACAAGCCTTCCGCCTCAGCAATAAACATATCCAGTTTGCTGACACGATTCAGCTTCAGGAAGAATTTTCGGCCACACTGACCTAGCAGCAAATAAGTCTCGTTGATATCACCACCACCAACTGCCCGATCACTTGCCAGCACAAAGGGAGAAGCAATGCTCGCGCTTATATCAGCGCAGATAGCGTTGGAGTCAAACATGTAAAGAACTATTCTCGTTGTAGTTGGAGTCGCTCATGTAGAGGGCTACTGCGTGGAAAATGGGCGAGTAAAAATTCCATTTGATCGGCCAGGACGCGTTTGCTTTGTAAATAGACATACTCAGCATGGGTTGGGATAAAGGGCACCGCTAACAACTCCATACCTGCCTGCTCAGGCGTTCTGCCTGCCTTATGGTTATTGCAACGTTTACAGGCTGTCACCACATTACTCCAGCAATCTGCTCCCTGCTGACTCAGTGGCGTAACATGGTCTCGAGACAAGTCGCGTGCCAGCAGATGGGTACCACAATATAAACACAAGTAAGCGTCACGCTTAAACAGTGCTTTATTATTCAGTGGAGGGGTATAAATACTTCTTGCGCGGGAGCGGGCATGACTGCCATGAGTTGCGACGATCGAGTTAACATCAATGACACTACGCAAACCACTGCGTGCATTAATACCGCCGTGTACCCGATAGAGTAAACTACCACAGCTGTAAGCGACCTGGCCAAGGTGATAGAAACGCACTGCCTCCTGGTAATTTATCCACTCCAGGGGCATTCCGGCTGCATCGGTTCTTAGAACCTGTTGCGTCAAGCTAATCACAGCAACTCCTTGTTGAATCCGTTTAAGCTAAGCTACTCCCTTTGTATTCGCTTAATCAAGTTGTGGGTGAAAAAAAAACGGGGTACCCAGAAGGTACCCCGAAAGCATATATAAGGAGGAGAAACTACAAATTTGCAGACACTACGTCTTTTCGCCACTAGGCTTATGTATTCATGTTGCAATGAGCATGCCAAGCTCGTTCAACCATAAATCAACTACTTAACTGCCATATATTGCCCACGCATCGCCAGGGAATTGACCTACTACGTCAGTCATGTGACGCCATTCGACCAGTTATTCTACTTATTTACTTGAAGAGTCTGCTATAAGCTCTATGCTCTATTCATAATTTTAAAAAAATGCTCTGGAAAGCACTACATGCCCACTGACACTGACACTGACGATCTCCCTCATTTACTGGTAGTAGATGATTCTCGTCTTATGCGTCGCGCCATTGGCAAGATCCTGGGTAAGGAATACCGCATCACGGAAGCAGAAGATGGTGAAGAGGCCTGGAAAACACTCCAGACTCTCGATGATATCAAGGTTATTTTTACTGATCTCTCCATGCCTAACCTGGATGGATTTGGCTTACTTGATCGAGTACGTAGTCATGACGATCCTGCCATCAATGAATTACCCGTTATCATCATCACCGGTGCAGAAGACGATGATGAAACAAAACACAAAGCACTCAACAATGGTGCTTCCGACTTCATTAGTAAGCCATTCGAATCGGTACAGCTAAGAACCCGAGCCAAGACCCATGTCCGTCTTGATGAGACTCACAAGAAACTCAACGAGACCGAAACACAACTCGAAGAACAGGCAACCATTGACCGACTCACCGGCCTTAGTAACAAAAAAGCCTTCGATGCTCATATTGCAAAAGATCTCTCTTACGCTAAACGTCATCGCTGCGAGTTAACACTCATTTTTCTAGAAATTGATAAATTTCAAAACTTGTTCCTTAGATATGGCAAAGAAGTTGCTGACGAGGTTCTTAACAAAGTTTCTGAAATTGGCAAAAAAAATATTCGCAATGAAGATACACTGGCCAGAATCGGCCTGGCAAAATTAGGCTTCATACTGCCCTCGGCAAATCGTATTGGCGCCCGACGTCTGTCAGAACGTATTAGTGAACAGATTAGCGAACTTAAAATAGAATTTGATTCAACATTAATTCCACTGACCACGAATATTGGTATCGCCGCAATTAATATTAATAACACGGTAAGCGTCGAAGATATTATTTCTATTGCAGAAAATCATTTACAGGCAGCCACTGAACAAGATGGTTCCAGTATTGTTATTGATCTAACTGAAGCCGAAAAAGAAACTACACAAGAACCTGAACAAGAATCACAGCAGACACAAGAAACATTCAGCCCATTAGAAAAATTACCAGATCTCGATAGCGCTGCAGAAATGGCTAACAGCAATGAGGCCGATCGACTACAACCTCATCTTGGTGCCTTATTAAAAGGTATCCTGCCCATTATTAAACTATGTAATAACAAGCTCAAACTGGGTATTGATGATGCCATCACCACGATTGAAAAACACCTGGAGAAGTAATTATTTTATTTACCGCGCTGCATTTCGGCATACTGCAAAGCTAACCTTGCCTGATTTACAAATTGCACAAACCCCTGTTGCATAGCAGCATCTACGGGGTATTCTTTATCAGCATAAAAAAGCCCTACAGTACGCTCTCCAGCTCGCAATGAAGCAACCGCGAATGACGAGGCACCAACTTGATTAATAAACTCATCCGGAACCGCACCTTTCCAGGCCAAATCATTCACATCGTTTATATATAGCTCATTTCCTTCACGCAATACTTTTACAAACAAATTTCGTTTATCGCGAATAGGTAAATTAAAATATGTTTTTAGGCTATCCATCTGCTCGCCTACGCCTAAGCGGTATTGCAGTTGTGCATGATCTGCACTTAACAGACAAAGAGCCGCCCGATCAAAGCCAAGCCCCTCATGCAACCCATCAAGCACCTTTGCAAATACATGATGGACGCCCGCCGAAGTACTAATAAGTCCAGTGATTTCCTGCAATAATGAAAGCTGTATCTGCAAGTTACCTGTATCTTCTGTTTCTTTGCTAGCAGGCTTTTCTTTTTCTACAGCTTTAGTTTGTGCTGGTGATGCTGGCTCAGGTGTTTTTTTATCCTGAGTTTCAGCGACCTTAACCTTTTCGACTTTTTCTTTTTTCGCTGGTTTCTTGTTAGCGATGTCACTTACATTATTTTGCTGTTTTTCTTCTTGTACCTGTTTAACCATTTCTTCTGGCTTTTCTTCACCCGACCGGGTGCCTGCAAAAAAGGCCAATTGCCTTGAGGTCTTGTTTAGTAATGCATCTTTGCTTTCTTGCACAGGCGGCATAAGAAGTTTTACATCAAGACCATAATCACTGGCCAGTTCACAACTGTTACGAAAATTTTGCTGCATGCATTCTTCGATATCGCTTCGATGAATGCCAACGGCATCTGCCATATCCTGGAACACCTCACCAAGGCTATGATTTGGCCTGTTTTGCTTCGCATAAATAACATCAAGACTTGCGTGTGATAACGAAGATAGAGCGTGATTTATTTCGGTTTGACCTTTTAAGGCCTTGCCAGATTTTTTCCTGTAATCCTGCATAGTTTGCACAACACTCTTCGCAAAACCCCATTGCTCTGCAAGCTTGCTTCCGATCAAATGAAATGATCCACCTAACTGCTGTTGCTGAATCTTGCCCCAACTAATATCGCTTTTCTCACATAAATGTAGCATCTCGTTGTATTTTTCTGGTAATGAATAGGCAACAATAATTTCACCCAGGCCGTGCAGTAATCCACAAATATAACTTTGCTCAACATCCTTGATACCCGCCTTCTCTGCCACCTCACGCGCCATTCCCGCAGTTAGAAAAGCATTCACCAGCATCGAATTCATATCAACACCGGGGTTTTCTGTGTGAAAACTCTCAATTAATTTTAGTGTCAGGCAAAGGCTGCGAATGGTTTCAAAACCCAGTAATACCACGGCGCGTGATACCGCGGTAATCTTGCCAAGGCCGCGATTATAAAAAGGTGAATTTGCCAGCTGTAGCAATTTGGTTGTCAAATTAGCATCTTTCATGACCTCAACAGCCAGCGACATTGCATCACTATCTGCATCACTACTAACACGGCGAACCTTATTCAGGGATGCACTGAAAATCGGCAAATCTCCCAACTTCGACATGCGTTGTTCAATCTGCTTCAGCGTATCATTGCTATCCACGGCATCAATTGTCTGCGGTTTCCCTTCGATCATTCAAACTGTCCAGCTAACTGTGGTATATAGAGTATCCTTATAAAGCTTGTTATCGACGCCCAAGGCCAAATCATTAGCCTCAGGATATGCAAGGAGAGCCATGCTCAGTAACAACAGGAAAATACTGTCCAAGCGTATTTCGGCAATGGCTATAGCAGCCATCGTGCTGGCCTTTACCGAGTTCTACCTGCTCAACCTTCTGCTGGGTGTGGAATCCAATGTCAGTGATAGCTTTGTCAGCACCCAGGCGGCTGATCTCAGCCCTGATCAGGATATTATTATTGTCGATATCGACGAATACAGTCTTGACGGGATTGCTAATAAAGAGGGCTATGGTCGTTATCCCTGGCCGCGTGAGCTTCAAGGTAAGGTTCTTCAGGGTATTCTCAAGCAAAAACCAAAAGCGGTTATTTACGATATCTTGTTCTCTGATCAAGACAATGAATCAGATAGTGACGAGGAAACAAAAACCGACAGTGATGATGCCTTTGCCGAGGTTATTCGCCAGACTAATAATGTCTACTTCCCGATTCTACTACTAGACAATAGAAACGATCAGCAAAGTGAAGTCGTGCTTGGAAAATTTGGCTCAGCACTCGGTTTTACTGCTACTGAAAATGCTGATCCTACTGCCACGGTTAGCCTGCAACTACCCGGGATAGCCGAGATCATTAATACTGGCCGACTCGGTAATGTTAAATTTCTTCCGGATGAACATGATAGTGTTGGCCGTCGCTACTACTTATATAACGAAGTATATGGTTGGCAGATTCCATCACTGCCTGCCAGGTTTGCGCGCGATGCAGGTTACCCCATTCCCAAACAGGAAAGCATGCGCCTGCATTGGCGTGGCAAGAAATTATCTTATCAGCGTGTTGCCTTCTACGACTTGTACGATGATTTTTTTAACCGTCAAACACCGATACGTTCCGCCGATGAGTTTAAAGACAAGATTGTCATCATCGGCGCTACCGCGACATCTCTTGCAGATTTAAAAACCACGCCGGTTGCACCACTCTATCCCGGCGTTGAGATCCTCGCTACTGCAGTGTCGAACCTGAAAAACAATCGGCATATGCGTGAACCTCATCCTATCTTCGCTGTAGTGCTCACATTGGCCATTATCCTCAGCCTGTTTTACGCCATTAACCATATCCGAAATTCGTTTCGGATTTTTATCGGTTACCTGATATTCACCGCTCTGATGCTTTTCATCAGTTATCTTGCCGTTGGTCTACTCATTATTGTTCCTGTATTCAGACCGCTGTTATTTGGCTGGCTGTTTTATACCATGGCCGCACTCTATGAATACCTGGATGAGAAGCGTACCCGAGAACGGTCCATGCAGATGTTCAGCCGTTTTGTTGATCCGCGTGTCGTCAATGACCTGGTGAGTGAAGGCGAAGCAGGTCTTAATAAGTATTTCAATTCGCAACGAATCCAGGTGACGGTGTTATTCTCGGATATTCGTGGCTTCACCACCATGTCACAACATCGTGAACCGGAGGAAATTGTCTCGCTCCTCAACCAGTATTTTTCTCGTCAAACCGATGTTATTTTCCAGCATGGTGGCACTATGGATAAATTTATCGGCGACGCCATTATGGCCTTCTGGGGTGCACCTTTAGCCGATCCAGACCATGCCCAACATGCGGTTGACGCTGCCCTGGATATGGTAGAAGCACTGCAACTATTCAAGCAGTCGCTTGGTGGTGAACTTGGAGAGAATTTTGATATCGGTATCGGCATCCACAGTGGTGAGGCCGTTGTTGGTATGATTGGCTCGCAAAGTAAACTTGATTACACCTGCATTGGCGATACCGTAAACACCGCCAGCCGGCTCGAAGGACAGACCAAGGGGCGTGCCAGAATACTGGTTTCTGCAGCGACAAAAGCCCTTTGCAATGATACAATCGAGTTCATCGATCATGGTGCAGTATCTGTAAAAGGGCGTGACGAATCTGTGAAAATTTTCGAGCCTCATCGTAAACATTAATTCGGATCACAGGAGGTGATCGTGAAAAAAATAATTTACTCTATCCTGATTTGCCTATGTGTGAACTCAACTTTGTATGCTGCTGAGAAAACAGCCGTTATCTCGCGCGATACCAACCTGTTTGCCAAACCCTTTAAAGATGCTGATGTACTCGCAGAGCTGTCCAGCACAACTGCCATTACTATTGTGAAACGTAAAGGTGGCTGGTACCAGATTAAAACACCCGACAAACAAGGCTGGGTACGTCTGACTTATGTGCGCCTAGATCGAAAAAAAAATAAAAATCAGGGTAGTGATAGCGGAAGTAATGTAGGGGAATTACTTACCGGACTAGCAACCGGGCGAGAGAAATCTGATGAAGTTTCCTCGGCCACTGCTATCAAAGGTCTCAGTGAAGAAGAACTACAAAACGCCGAACCTGATGTAGACGCACTCAATTCACTGGATAACTTTGCCGTCGATGAGAGTTCTGACAACAGTACAGGCCTGCAAACACGTAACATCGATTTTGTTGATAGCACAGGGCACGCCATCAAACCTCAGTCTGACGTGAAGAATACATCTGATGAGGAGGAGCTATGATTCGTTTACCAATGTTAACAACCCTCGCATTGCTGGTGTCTTTTAGCATCTCTGTACATGCCTTTGATCTTGGCAGCATGCTCGGCGGTGGCGGCGACACCGACGACAATGGTGGCAATACCTTTGATATTGGCGAAATCATCAGTGGTGTCAAAGACATATCAAGAACCATTACCGGCATTGATGAAGAGGATGAAATCGAAATTGGCCGTGATGCCGCTGCTGTTTTACTCGGCGCATCCAAACCGGTTAATGATCGTGAACTACAGCGTTACGTTAATCGTATTGGCCGCTGGGTCGTCAACCAGACTGATCGTTCTCACCTGCCATGGCGATTTGCGGTACTTAGCTCAACCCATGTAAATGCCTTTGCCACTCCTGGCGGCAATATCTTTATAACAGAAGGTCTGCTAAGAAAGCTGGAAAGTGAAGCTGAACTGGCTGCCGTTCTTGCACATGAAGTGGCCCACGTTATTCAAAAACATCACATCAAGGCCATGTCCAGTCTCAATACCAGTGGAATATCTGGTGTGGTTAAACTCGCAGGACAAACCCAGGCAGGCAAAGACAACCGAATGACAACCCAGATGGTTGGACAAGTTAAAGACATGTACCTAAGAGGTCTGGACAAAGACGATGAATTTGAGGCCGATCGCATGGGCGTTATTATTGCTTCACGTGCTGGCTATGATCCTTTTGCCCTGATTGCGGTCCTGCAAACCCTGGACAGTATCGATCCAGAGCATGACAGCCTCTCACTACTCTACAAAACCCACCCACCTGCGAGTGACAGGCTGGATAAACTGGAGCCTGTCCTGGAGCAATTTAGCGAGCCGCCAGAAGAGTCTCCTGCACTACAACAACGCTTTAACCAGTATGTTGCGAATCGTTCATAAAATATTTTTTACTATAACCAACATGCATTTATTCACAGCCTATTTATAATCAACAGATTAGCGACACATAATTGTCACAAAATGTTAACAAACGCTATCGTTATAGTGTAGGGTGTTGAATTTACAAGCTATTTCTAAAGTGTCGAAAATCTGACCAAACTAATAACGACCTCTATTTTTGCCTGAAAAAATGCCTGATCTGGAATTTATTCCACAGACTTATCCACAGGTTTTGTGGACAACTTCACTTCCTCTTGTCTGCTCAAACACTTAGTCGATCTTGCTCGGGTACATTGTCTCGATCCTGTGCTTAATAGCAGGTGTCGGTACGCATCCTTCATGCTAGAGTGCGCGCATGCCTGCTGTTCGTTATCTTCACATTGCCATTGCTTCACCGCTGCGACGACATTTCGACTACCTCCCTCCGCA
>Ga0316207_10005716_pt1 | contig 10189 bp, 5 predicted proteins | sample 6weekpyrite_MG_FD_204943 | JGI IMG/M metagenome (GOLD analysis project Ga0316207, IMG submission 204943) | Microbial mat bacterial communities from mineral coupon in-situ incubated in ocean water Damariscotta River, Maine, United States -... | ecosystem: Environmental > Aquatic > Marine >...
CGCTGCCTTGAGGAGCATTAACGTCTACTCAAATTCATCTTACGCAAGACATTGATAGTGCAAACATTATATACTCTGTCTACCAATTTTTGAGAAAGCGATAAGATGAAAACACTAAACGTCGATTTGGGTACTCGCAGCTATCCCATCCATATCGGTACCGGTCTACTTGATAAACCTGAACTCATTCGCCCCCATGTCCAAGGGAGCGAAGTGATGATTGTCACCAATGAAACAATCGCACCGCTCTATCTGGAACGCTGTCTCACGTTGTTTGATGGCTATGATGTTGCAACAACGGTATTGCCTGATGGTGAGCAATACAAAACGCTGGATACGCTCAATCTGGTGTTCGACGGCCTGCTAACAAAACATTTCACACGCCGCTGCACCCTGGTTGCACTAGGTGGTGGCGTCATTGGTGATATTACCGGGTATGCGGCGGCAAGCTACCAACGTGGTGTTAATTTTATCCAGATACCAACGACTCTACTGGCGCAAGTCGATAGTTCAGTAGGCGGTAAGACAGGTGTAAATCACCCGCTTGGTAAAAATATGATTGGTGCATTTCACCAACCTCAATGTGTCATTGCAGATACAGATACACTCAACACGCTTGATGACCGCCAGCTCTCCGCAGGTATTGCTGAAGTGATTAAATATGGACTTATCAATGATGCTGATTTCTTTATCTGGCTTGAAGAAAATCTAAGCAAATTGTTAAACAGAGATCCTGATGCGCTTTCCTATGCCATTGAACGATCTTGTCATGATAAAGCCGAGATTGTTGCTGCTGATGAAAAGGAATCAGGTGTCCGGGCTTTGCTTAACCTTGGTCACACTTTTGGTCACGCTATCGAAACAGGTACAGGTTACGGCACATGGCTACATGGTGAAGCGGTCAGTTGCGGTATGTTAATGGCCGCCGAATTATCACACAAGCAAGGTTGGTTGACTGCAGATGAACTTGAGCGCACACAAGACATTTTAAGCAAAGCAAATCTGCCTACCTTACCGCCTGCCTCAATGAACACCGAACAGTTCATTGATATTATGTCGGTTGATAAAAAAAATCTGGAAAAGAAAATACGTCTCATCCTGATGAAAAGCATCGGTAAAAGTTTTATCAGTGACAATTTTGATAGCACACTGCTATCTGAAACGATCACTAACAGTCTTTTACGGGCGCAACAGGAATAACACATGCAAACTCGTCACCTTGCCAGCTATGCAGCATTAGACGAAACGACTCGAGGTCGGTGTTATCCCGAAGAATCTCCCGCTTACCGAGGCGAATATCAACGCGATCGTGATCGTATTATTCATTCAACCGCCTTTCGTAGACTTGAGTACAAAACACAAGTATTTGTCAATCATGAAGGTGACTTATTTCGAACCCGTTTAACTCATTCGATTGAAGTTGCACAAATTAGTCGTACCATCGCTCGCTCGTTGGATCTCAACGAAGATCTTGCTGAAACAATCGGACTTGCACACGATCTCGGACACACGCCTTTCGGTCATGCCGGTCAGGATGTTTTAAATGAATGCATGCGTGACTACGGCGGCTTTGAACACAACTTACAGTCATTGCGAGTTGTCGACGAACTTGAAGAAAAGTACGCCCAATTTCCTGGTTTAAATCTTACTTTCGAATCGCGAGAAGGGATACTTAAACACTGCGCGATTAAAAACGCCAAACTACTGGGTGACGTGGGCGAACGCTTTATCAACAAACAACAACCATCACTTGAAGCACAACTCACTAACCTTGCTGATGAAATAGCCTACAACAGCCACGATGTTGATGATGGACTTCGTTCAGGCCTCATAAGCCTGCAACAACTCCGAGAAGTTGAATTTCTTGATTCACTTTATGAAGAAGTTGAGAAAAAGCATCCCGAACTTCCTGACCGACGTAAAATTTATGAAATTGTTCGTCGCCTTATCAGTACTCAAGTTATTGACCTCATCGAAACCAGTACTACCAAAATTCAGGACGCTCAACCCAAAACGGTTGATGATGTACGTCAACATACAAAAGCTATTATTTCCTATAGCGACACAATGCGCGAACATAATCTTGCGATTAAACGTTTTCTGCGCGAAAACCTCTATATGCACTATCGTGTAAAAAGAATGAGCGCCAAGTCGTCACGCATGATAAAAGAATTATTTAGTATCTTTATGGATGATATTTACCTGCTACCACCTGAATATCAGACACGTGTTAAAGAACAAATTAATCTCTCTGGTGAAGCAGGCAAAGCACGTATTATTGCTGATTATATTGCTGGCATGACAGACCGTTACGCCATGGCTGAGCACGGCAAGTTATTCGACCCTAAACAACTTACTTGAGCAGTGACACTATTTTAATAATATGCGTATATACATGCAGCAAATTCCTGAAGATTTAGGCCAAGCACCACGCTTCCTGCATCTTATCATTCAGGAAGATTTACTGGATGGCTGGACACTGGTTCGTGAAATGGGTTATCAAGGCAATGCAGGGCGAATCCGACGCCACCATTTTGATGAATACCCGGAAGCAATGCATGCCATGTTATTAGAGCGTGATACACAAATTAAACGTGGTTATCAGGTCGTTTTTGTTGATGGACAGGGACAACATCATGAATGAAACGCTAGATTCAGAATCCTACGCATCGGTCAGTTACTTACAACAATACCAACTGAACCGAGAACCATTTGCTCTTGATTCAGACTCAAATCAGGATGATTTTTTTCTACTTGATTCAGAGCGTGCCCAGCGTCTCAACATGCTCTATCACATGTGCCAGAATAGCGAGCTAATGCTAGTTGTCTCAGGCGTAAACGGTAGTGGAAAATCCAGTCTATTAAACAAATTCATTGAAATGCGTACTGACAGTTGGCGGCAATGTATTATCAATGCCACCACCACTACAAATCCTGATCAATTACTCATAGAGATTGCAGAAGGCTTTGGTCTACCACAAGATTCTGTCACCTTTGCCAGTGGTCTTGAAATGCTGCAAAAAAGACTCACCGAAATGAAACGCAGTGAACTCATGCCGATTCTTATTATTGATGATGCGCATCAATTACCCACGGCCTCACTCACTATTCTTTTAAAATTATCTGAACTTGCCGATGCCGATGAACGACTATTAAGAATTGTTTTATTTGGTGAACCTACCATTAACGACATGTTTAATGCACCAGAACTTAAAGAATTAAAACACAGAATTACTCACACGCTAACCATGCCTTCTCTGGATGAAAAGCAAACACTCGAATATATTCAATACCGTCTGTCTGTTGCAGGTTTGCAGGGTGACAGTCCCTTTAGCACCTCGCAAATGAAACGTATTCATCGTCAGGCAAACGGTCTACCCGGCTTAATTAATCAATTCGCTCAGGAAACGTTATTAGGCTCCATCGCAAATAGCAAAACTGGTTTGGATTTTGCCTCACGCTTTCGTTCTGCAGTCAGTATAATATTAATTCTCGGTATCGCTGGAGGCATTACCTGGTATCTAAGTCGCGATGTTATCGAATCATTGGGGCAGTCACAATCGAACAAGACCGCTAAACTTGAAACACGTGATCTGCCTTTGTTGCCCCCCAGCAAAAAATTGCCTGATACAGTTAATCATTCAGTCATTTCATCTTCTGCAAAACCAGATGACTTCGATGCAATATCAGGTGGTATCCACACAGTTAACGAGCCATCGAGTCCCAAAGCGACTGAGCCAGTTATTGAGCCAATCATAAATACAGCAACGACTAACAGCACTGATTCAATCTCAAAACCCGACAGCGACATTAAAAAGGACACGGATTTGAAACCTGCGGTTGTCGCTGAGGCTAAGCCAGTCACTAAAATTACTCAGCCTGACAAACCAATTACAGAAATATCTGCTAAACAACCAAGTCAAACCGACACCGATGCCAAATCAGCAACGGTTAAGAAAACAGAAACTGCAAGCAAAACTAGACCCGTTGCTATTCCTGCTCCTAAACCGATTAAGCCCGTTAAAAAAGATTGGTTCTCCCAACAAAACCCCGAGCACTTTACCTTACAGTTAATGGGTAGCCATCAGCGCAGTTCTCTCAGTCTGGTTCAGCGTGCACATAAACTAGGTGCTCAAAGCGCTATCGTGCGTACCCAGTTAAAAGGGGCCGATTGGTACATCCTCATATACAAAAGCTTTCCAGACAAACAGCAGGCGCGTGACGCCGCAAAAGCACTACCAGAGCCACTCCGACTCACCCAACCATGGCCTCGGCGTCTTGGCGAGCTAAAAAATCTAAAATAGCCATCGCCTGATGCACCAATATGGTGCAAAAATAGCAATTCACTTTGAAATACAAGGCTTTTAGCCACATCTGAATTGCTAATATTACCGCCTCGCTTGTATAATTACTGCCCTTTTGCCTGGGTCGCGTGAAATCTGGGCGTTCGGAACAATTTCAATCTACGTGAACGGGCTGTACTGTGAGTTATTCAGATAAAATTCAATCTGGCATTTATCGACCAGAATTCGAAAGAGACAATTGCGGCTTTGGCCTCATTGCACATATGGATGGTGAACCTAGCCATTGGTTACTTGATACGGCCATTGGTGCACTGGCTCGCCTAACCCACCGTGGTGCCGTCGCTGCCGATGGCAAATCGGGTGATGGCTGTGGCTTACTCATTAGTAAACCGGATAGCTTCCTACGCGCTGCTGCAACAAATGAAGGTTTCACCCTGCAAGACAACTATGCGGTTGGCATGGTATTCCTTAATACTGATAGCAAGCTTGCTGATACAGCGCGAACTTGTCTTGAAAATGAATTAAAGCAGGAAGGCCTCGATGTACAAGGCTGGCGTGTGGTGCCAACCGATTCATCTGCCTGTGGTGAAGAAGCACTTGCCAGCCTGCCACAAATAGAACAAATTTTTGTAAACCCTGCCAAGGCAATGGATGCGACTGCGTTTGAACGTCATCTTTACATTGCTCGTCGCCGTTGCGAAAAAGCAATCGAAATAAATGATCCGATGTTCTACATCTCATCATTATCTTCAAAAGTGGTTTCTTACAAAGGTTTAGTCATGCCTGAAAACCTGCCGGTTTTCTTTACTGACTTGAAAGATCCCAACATGGCATCCAGTCTTGCCGTGTTCCACCAGCGTTTCTCAACCAATACCTGGCCTCAATGGCGACTGGCTCAACCATTCCGCTATCTTGCTCACAATGGTGAAATTAATACCGTTCAAGGCAACCGCAACTGGTCTGTTGCACGCGGTCACAAATTTGAAACGCCAACGATTCCAATGGCCGATGTGCGTCCACTGGTCTCCATGACAGGTTCTGATTCAAACAGCATGGATAACATGCTGGAAGCACTGCTTGCTGGCGGTATGGATATTTTCCGCGCCATGCGTTTGCTCATTCCGCCTGCGTGGCAAAATGTTGAAAACATGGATCCTGATCTGCGTGCCTTCTATGAATACAATTCAATGCACATGGAGCCCTGGGATGGCCCTGCCGGTGTGGTACTGACTGATGGTCGTTACGCCGCTTGTACTGTTGATCGCAACGGCTTGCGTCCAGCGCGTTGGGTTATTACCAAAGATCGTCATATTACCGTTGCCTCGGAAGTGGGTGTCTACGAATACAAACAAGAAGACGTCGTTGCCAAAGGCCGTTTAAAACCCGGTGAAATGTTTGCTGCTGACACTGAAACAGGTGAGTTACTTTTACCTGAAGATATCGATAACAAACTTAAATCTGGACAGCCTTATAAAAAATGGATGAACGAACACTCAAGTCATCTTGAAGCCAAGCTTGAAGAAAAATGCCTGAGTGATTACATGCCGATTGATGAGTTAAACACTTACCAAAAAATGTTCCAGGTTACCTTTGAAGAACGTGATGAAATTATTCGTGTTCTCGGTGAAAACGGCATGGAAGCGATTGGTTCGATGGGTGATGACACCCCCTTCCCGGTGCTTTCACGTTTAGTTCGTTCACCTTACGATAATTTCCGTCAGCAATTTGCACAGGTTACCAATCCGCCGATCGATCCTATTCGTGAACAAATTGTCATGTCGCTTGAAACATGTCTTGGTCGTGAACGTAATATGTTCGAAGAAAAACCAGACCATGCTGCACGATTACTGGTTAGATCGCCGATTTTATCGCACGGTAAATTCCAGCAGCTGCTTGAAATAAGTAATCAAGATAGTGAATATGCGGCTGAAACTATTTCGCTGAATTATCCGCATGATATTTCACTTAAAGATGCAATTAACGACATTAGTGATAAAGCTTCAAAAGCCATCAGTAATGGCAAAGTCGTATTGATATTATCTGATCGTGATATCAGTGATAGCACTTATCCAGTGCATAGCTTGTTTGCTACCGGTGCAGTGCACCACCGCCTCATTAAAGATGGTCTGCGCTGCGATGCCAATATTATTATTGAAACGGCAACGGCTCGTGACCCGCACCATTGTGCCGTTCTCATCGGCTATGGCGCGACCTGTATTTACCCTTACATCGCTTACGAATGTCTTAATGACATGGTGCGTAATGGCGATGTTGAAACGAAAAACACTGCTGATCTGGAAAGAAACTTCCGTCGCGGTATCGACAAGGGTTTATACAAGATCACCTCTAAAATGGGTATCTCAACCATTGCCAGCTACCGTGGTTCACAATTATTTGAATCCGTAGGCCTACATCAGGATGTTGTTGATCTGTGTTTCAAAGACACCACCAACCGCATATCTGGTATTAACTTTGAAGAATTTGAAAACGATCAAAAACAACTTTGTTCTTTGGCCTGGAATGTACGCAAGAAAATTGCTCAAGGCGGTTTATTGCGTTATGTGCATGGTGGTGAAGATCACGCCTATAACCCGGACGTCGTACGCAGCCTGCAACAAGCCGTCAACAGTGGCGACTTTAGTAAATGGAAAATTTATTCCTCTCAAGTCGATAAGCGTGCACCAATTAGCCTGCGTGACTTATTAATTCTTAATGACAGTAAACCAGCCATTAGCATTGATGATGTCGAGCCAATTGAAAATATCTTAACTCGTTTTGATTCAGCAGCCATGTCATTAGGAGCTTTATCACCCGAAGCACATGAAACACTTGCTGAAGCGATGAATCGTCTTGGCGCACGTTCTAACTCGGGTGAAGGTGGCGAAGATCCAGAACGTTATGGCACCATCAAACGCTCTAAGATCAAACAAGTTGCATCCGGTCGTTTTGGCGTCACACCGGCTTACTTGCGTAGTGCCGAAGTAATGCAAATTAAAATTGCCCAAGGTGCAAAGCCCGGTGAAGGTGGTCAGTTACCCGGCCATAAAGTCAACGAACTAATTGCCAAACAACGCTACTGTAATCCAGGTGTTGCATTAACATCACCGCCACCACACCACGATATTTATTCTATCGAAGATCTGGCTCAGCTTATTTACGATCTAAAACAAGTAAATCCTGATGGACTGGTCTCCGTTAAACTGGTTGCCGAAGCCGGTGTTGGCACCATCGCCGCTGGTGTAGCAAAAGCTTATGCTGATCTTATTACCGTATCAGGTTATGACGGCGGCACCGGTGCATCTCCACAAACATCAGTTAAATATGCTGGTAGTCCATGGGAGCTCGGTCTTTCAGAAACGCATCAAATTCTGCGCGCCAATGATTTACGCGGCAAAGTTCGCCTGCAAACAGATGGCGGCTTAAAAACCGGACTAGATGTCATTAAAGCGGCCATCCTTGGTGCAGAAAGTTTTGGCTTTGGTACCGGCCCGATGATTGCGATGGGTTGTAAGTTCCTACGCATCTGTCACCTGAATAACTGTGCAACCGGTGTTGCTACGCAGAATAATGTATTGCGCAGTAAATATTACACAGGTGAAGTTGAAGCGGTTATGAACTACTTCCGTTTCATTGCCGAAGAAGTACGCGAATATCTAGCACAACTAGGTGCGACATCATTGGCTGACATTATCGGTCAAACGCATTTATTAAAAGAGCTGGATGGCCATACAAGCAAACAGCAATCGCTTGATTTGTCTCCGCTACTATCTGATGCCGGCGTCGCTGCTGACAAATCTCAATACTGTGAGCAGGATTTCAACGAACCATTTGATAAAGGTGAACTGGCCGAACAAATGGTTAATGATGCGCTTGATGCCATTGAAAACAGCCAAGGCGGTGAGTTTAGCTATGAAGTACATAATACTGACCGTTCTATTGGCGCCCGCCTGTCTGGCGAAATAGCTGTACGCCACGGCAACAACGGCATGGAAGAAAACCCCATCCAACTTAATTTAACCGGTACGGCTGGTCAAAGTTTTGGTGTCTGGAATGCAGGCGGTCTGAACATGACGCTGGATGGCGATGCCAATGACTACGTCGGTAAAGGCATGGCCGGCGGTAAGCTGGTCATCCGTCCTGTTAAAGATAGCCTGTTCAAGTCTCATGAAACCACCATTATCGGCAACACCTGCCTGTATGGCGCAACCGGCGGTACTTTATACGCGTCCGGTTTAGCCGGTGAACGTTTTGGTGTGCGCCTGTCTGGTTGCCATGCTGTTGTTGAAGGTGTGGGTGATCACGGTTGTGAATACATGACTGGCGGACTGGTTACCGTACTGGGTAAAACCGGTACAAACTTTGGTGCTGCCATGACCGGTGGTTTTGCTTACGTATACGATGAAGACAATAGCTTCGCTGACAGCATTAATGCTGATGTTGATATCCACCGTATCCAACCTGAAAACATGGAAGCACACCGTAACCACTTACGGGACATCATTGCCGATTTCGTTAAAGAAACCGGTAGTGAGCGTGGACAATTTATTTTAGATAACTTTGCAGACTGTGCCAGCAAATTTTGGCTGGTTAAACCAAAAGCCGCCAAACTTGAATCACTAATGGCTAATCTGCAACAGTGCGCCGCTTAATCGCCGCCGCAAACGAGAGTATGTAAGATGGGTAATAATTTTCAGTTTCTTGATGTTGAACGCCATAATCCGCAGAAAACAGATGCAAAAGTACGCATCAAAGAGTTCAACGAGATCTATGGTGCGTTTGATAACAGCCGTGCCGCTGAACAAGCGGATCGCTGTCTGCATTGTGGCAATCCATATTGTGAATGGAAATGTCCGGTTCATAACTACATTCCCAACTGGTTAAAACTCATTGCTGAAGGTAAGCTTTTTCAGGCTGCCGACCTATCTCACCAAACCAACAGCCTGCCAGAAGTCTGCGGACGTGTTTGCCCTCAAGACCGTCTTTGTGAAGGCGCATGTACATTAAACGAAGGTGGCTTTGGTGCCGTTACCATTGGTGATGTTGAAAAATACATCACCGATACTGCGCTAGAACAAGGCTGGCGCCCTGATTTATCTAACGTTACCAACACAGGTAAACGTGTGGCAATCATTGGTGCGGGCCCCGCTGGTCTAGGCTGTGCCGATATTCTTGCTCGCAATGGCGTCAATGCCGTGGTTTACGATCGTTACTCAGAAATTGGTGGCCTACTCACTTACGGTATTCCTGCATTTAAACTTGAGAAAGATGTCATCAAACGCCGCCGTGAAATCATGGAAGGCATGGGCATTGAGTTCAAACTAAACACCGATGTCGGTAAAGATGTTGCTATTGCAGATCTTGTTGCTGAGTACGATGCAGTTTTCCTTGGCACCGGCACATACAGCTATATGAAAGGTGGCTTCCCGGGTGAAGAGCTTGAAGGTGTCTATGATGCCTTGCCATTCTTAATCTCAAATACCAAGAAACTTCTCGGCGAAACTGATAGCTGCATTAATATGCAAGGCAAAAAAGTTGTTGTACTCGGTGGCGGTGACACCGCGATGGACTGCAACCGCACCTCGATACGCCAAGGTGCTGAAAGTGTTAGTTGTGCTTACCGTCGCGACGAAGCCAATATGCCCGGTTCAAAACGCGAAGTAGCCAATGCCAAAGAAGAAGGCGTTGAATTTCTCTGGAATCGCCAACCCATAGAAATTGTCGGCACAGACAAAGTTGAAGGCATCAAGGTCGTTACAACAGAGCTGGGAGAGCCAGATGCAAACGGCCGCCGTAACCCTCAGCCGATTGAAGGCAGTGAAGAAATTATCCCTGCCGATCACGTATTAATCGCTTTTGGCTTCCGCCCTAGTCCGCCTACGTGGTTA
>Ga0316207_10005717_pt1 | contig 10188 bp, 23 predicted proteins | sample 6weekpyrite_MG_FD_204943 | JGI IMG/M metagenome (GOLD analysis project Ga0316207, IMG submission 204943) | Microbial mat bacterial communities from mineral coupon in-situ incubated in ocean water Damariscotta River, Maine, United States -... | ecosystem: Environmental > Aquatic > Marine >...
TACACGCACGTGGATTTCTGTCTTGAAGGTGATGTTACAAAGGCGTTAATCACTCAGGGCGTGCAGGATTTCACCTGGACACTTGAGCTAGGTACTTCGGGCGCGTTTGAGTCTATCGTCGAATATTTTGGCGGCCTGTAAAAGGGGTAGATTATGTTTGGAATTTCAACAGGCTCTAGCGATCCGTTTTCCGAGTTTGCCAACAGTGGCAGCGTAGTGAGTTCCGGCGGGTTGCCCGCCGTGAATTCCGGTGGTACGGATTACTTAAGCCGCTTTCTTGATGTTGCTTTGAAAATTCAGAGTGACAAAACGGCGAATGATATTCGTGAATCACAATTTGAACAAGAGCGACTGCTTAAGCAGATCGAGGTTGATTCGAATGTGAACGCGCAATTGTTCGACTTGCAGCTTGCCGATTTAAAACCAACAGGTAACCAGGCACTGATTGCAGGTGCGGTTGTTCTTGCGCTTGCGGGTGTTGTTTGGGCGGTTGTTACGGTGTCTAAGTAATGCCTGTACCTTTGCTAGTGCCACTGATTGCAGGCGGTGCGGGATTGTTGGTCGGCGGTTATTTTGCCGGTGATGATTCTGAACAGAATGTGACAGCCGAAACTTTTATCCAATCACAAACAGCCATTTCCGCTCCGGCGGTGTTGGCTGTTTCTGTGGTGGCGCTTGCGGCGGGGTATTTCTTTTTTGCTAAAGGCCGGGGCTAGTGAGCTTTGGTATACCTAACAAATCATTCGGCGCAAGTGATCCGTTTACAAAATTTTCTAAGGGCGGGACATCTTTCGTGAATCCTATCAGCAGTTTTGACCCAATTTCGGCGGGGCTTAATTTGGCCGGTGGTTTATTGGGTGGTCAGGCCGCACCAGCGTTAAGCAGTTCGACTGCAAATACACCCGTTCAAGTGGGTGGCCTAAATACTCCTGCGTTCCCGTTTCCGTTTGGCGTGGGTTCGCCTGCCAGTGTCAACAATAATTCATTTACTGAAAAAGTTATTGTGGGCGTGGCCGTTGCTCTTGCCGTTTCTGGTTTGGTGTTAGTGGTAAAGGCCGTTAAATGATTACGCTTATACAGCGTGAATGGTCGCACGAAGTCGCAAGGCATTTGAAAAGGGCGTGCGGTTCTGACATGGCAATTATTGCCGATGATGTGATGAACGGACGCGCACAATTGTTTGAAGTGCAAGGGCATGGTTACGTTGTTTTGCGCATGGAAAATTATGTGAATGATTCGCAGCTTGTCATTGTGGCGGGTGAGGGTCGCGGGCTTAAGGAAGTGATGCCGCTGTTAATTCAGATTGGTATCAATAGCGGGGCGAATAGCATCCGGCTACATACTCAAAGACCAGGCATTGAAAAAATGGCAAGTGCGCACGGTTTTAAGCGTGACGAAATTGTAATGAAAAAGGTGTTACGACATGGGCAGCAAATCCAGTAGCAAAAGCACTACCAGCACGACAACAAAGACAGACGTACAAAATCTGAATTTGCAAGGTAACTCGGGCGTGAGTGTCGCCGGTTCGCGTTCGCCTGTCACCGTTAACGTAACGGACTTGGATAAGGATTTGGTAGCCGGTGCGGCAGACATTACGCTAGCAGCGCTTGATGTGGCGAAGGCCGCAACAGCGGCGACGATTGATAGCACGGAAAAATCAGCCGATGCCGCGCTGGAGTTTGGCGAGCAGGCACTTTTGCCGGATAACGGTTTTACAGAAAACATATTTATCAAGGGCGGCTTGGTGATTGTCGGCGGCATTGTGGCCTATAACTATTTTAAAAGGGCAGCATAGTGGAAAATTCTAGAAATATTATTCAGCTTGATTCGGCTTCGCTTTCTCTGGGCGCAAGCGAGGCGCAGACAGTAGGCGTGGCGGGTATGTTTGTGCATGTAAGAAGCGCAACCGGCGAGTTTGAAATAAAAACCAATAACGGCGATAGAGTCCCCGTTGTTTCTGGTGAAAAGGTGCGGTTTCCTACGCCTTTTGAATCGCTGACGGTTAAGGACTTGTCTGGCAGCAGTAATGCTATTGAGATTATTTACGGGGCAGGTGGTGATTTTCAAAGCGACACATTGTCAGGATCTATTTCGTTAAATCAGGGGTCGGCGATTGCTGACAGCGCGGTGAGTGTGCTGGGTACAGCTACGGTTTTGGTTGCCGCGGGTTCAGGGCGTGAAAGTTTACGCTTTCAAAACTTAGGAACGGACGATATTTATATAGGTAGCACTGGCGTGACAGTGGCAACAGGGCAAAAAATTGCTGCCGGTGAAACGCATATCGAGGATAACGCGCCAAATGCGGCATGGTCTGCTATTGCTAGTGTGGCGGGGCAAGATACCCGTGTGCAGGTAATAAGCTAATGGCTTTTCGAAGCAGGCCGTCGGCTTTTTCTGAATCATTTGAAAGTGCAGAGCAGACTGTAACGCCTGGCGGCTCATTAACGCTCGCACACGGGTTAAGTGCCGAGCCTAGTCATATACAAGCTTTTATGGTTTGTAAGACCGCAGAAGATGGTTACTCGATAGGCGATAAAGTTTTACTGGGTATGTGTTCCGGCACTACCGCAGCGCGTGGCGTATCTCTAGTGCCTGATTCTACAAATATTAATGTTCGTTTTGGTAGTTCCGCGACAGCGTGTACGGAGGTGCTTAATAAAAGTACCGGTGCTACGGCGGGGTTAATCAATGGTAACTGGAAATTAGTCGTGAGGGCTTTCGTATGACAAAATATTTTGTCGATTCCAACGGAAATTATATTGGCGGCTTTGATGGCACACCGCCGCCTGCTGGCTCGGTTGAGGTGCCGACACCACCGGATCACGGCCTTGATAAATTTGTCTCAGGTGCGTGGGTTGCGCATGACTCAGCGCCAACAGTTTCAGAGCGCAGAGCCGTGATTGATGAATATTTGGATGGTAATGAGGCGCTTGCTTTTATCGCAATCGCGGTAGCCGAGGGCGCAAAGACAAAATCGGAAATCAAGACAGCGGCAAAAGCTAAGGTTCTTTAATGAATAAGGCCGCGTTAATGGGTGCGGGTTTGGTGGGAGTGTACGCAGCCGCATACGGAGCAAAGTACGTGCAAAATAATGTTGGCGACAATGAATTGATTTATTTTTCGGCCAGTGAGTTTGGCGTGTGGTGGCCGTTGATGAATCAAGACGTGCTTTTAAAGTTGGATCTGTTTCGCAGCTTGCTAGGCGCGCCGGTGATTATATCCAGCGCCGCCGGGGGCATCGGTAGAGAAAAGCAATCCGGGCAGGGCTTTGACAGTTTGCACAATGTGTTGAAGTGGGGGCAGGTGCGTGCGGTCGATGTGATGCTACCGTTTTCAACATTGCAGCAAGGATATGATGCAGCCAGGGCGGCGGGTTTTTCCGGTATTGGGGTCTATCCTGATTGGAAACCGAGTCACGGTATGCATTTGGATAACCGGCCAACAAGGTCAAGTGATGCACCGGCGTTATGGTCGGGCGTTAGTGTTAACGGCTCGCAGCAATACGGGTCAATTTCTCAAGTGGTGAACGTATGAAAAATATAATTGTATTAGTTGCCGCCAGTGGTGCGGGTTACTGGTTGTATCGTGAATATGAGGCAAGCAAGTTTTACGGCGCGCCGATGTTCTCAGCACAGCTTCAACAGTTGCGTGATCAGGATAGCGGCTTGGTATGAGTTTGTTACTCTCCACGGTGTTGCCTGCGCTATTGCCTGCACTGTCTGACGGGGTGCGCGGCTTAGTCGGTAAGTTTACCGGCGGGGCGGGTGCGAATCCGCAAAACGTCGATGAAGTGATAAAACTGCAAGAGGCTGAAACTCAGCGCCTTGAAGCATTGGCGAAACTGGATTCAGTCGGCGGCGGGGTGTCGCCCTGGGTGGCTAACCTTCGTGCCTCATCGAGGTACATTGCGGTCTGGGTTGCGCTGGCTCAATGGCCAATTGTTTTATGGCTCGTGCCTGAATATGCCGACACCGGCGCACAGTTCGCACAATCTGCCTTTTTCTTTTTGTTTGGCGACAGGGTTTATCTGCACTTAAAGAGGGGCACTTGATGGAATGGTTTGAGCTGATGGGTCAGTCGATTGTCACTGGCCTAGTGACCGGCGGCGCGGCATGGGCTGCCATCCGGGTAGAGATTAAATATTTACGGCGTGATGTGGATCGCGCTCATTCACGACTAACACGACATGAGGAGACAAAACATGGCTAACCGAAAATTACGCCGCTTGCAGGGTATCCAGGCAACCACAAATTTCGATGATGTGGACACAGACAACAATCAAGAATTATCGCGCGCCGAATTGCAGGCCGCTGCAAAAAAGGCCGGTATCCCGGCCAATCAATCCAGCGCCAAAATTAAAAAAGCGTTAGGACTTTAGATAACCACCATCAAATCGGGTCGGGTTGTTGGCAGCGTGTTGCTGCTGTAAAAAGAACCAGGCACGCAATGCGCCGGACGGGATTCGATAACCGTCCGGCGTTCTTATTTCATCCGCGTACAGGTGAAAGCCATGCCAGTTCGGATGGTGCAGCACACCCGCATAGGCTTCCAGTGCCAGCCGCACGGCTCTGGGTGTGGGGGTGTCGCCGTTTTCAATCCGCTTATAGTGCCTGAGCGAGTAGCCCAGATAATCCGCCGCTTGTTTTTGACTCATGCGGCACGATGCAAATCGTAGCATCTTCAGAGTTTCAAATAACACGAAACATCATCCTTATAGGATATGCAGCCGTTTTGCCATTATTGGTTTTTATTTGTGCTGCACGCTGAGCCATACAGTCTAGGCGGCTTTTCGTGATATTCCAGTACTTAAGTAGGGGTTATTGTCGGATTTCGGCTCAAACGGCCTCAGAATCCCGTGATGCGTATAATATATATTATTGTCGTGTTTATTAGATGAAAGCTGGAACACGTTGCCGCGGGGCGCAGGATTAGACAGGGCGTTGATTTCAGGCATTTCACCACCGCCAGAACCGCCGCCGCCAGTGGGTGTCATTTTGTCCGAGCCGCCTTTTTTGAGTGGTGTTTGTGGCAGGGCGCACGTTCCCGATCTGATTCCTTCTGCAACCGCATGCCAGACAGCGGCTATATCCATCTTGCCAATTTTTTCAGCACGTTCCGCACTCATATCAGCCAGTACCAGCGCCTCAGGAAGGCCAAGTATCTTGGCTACGTTTATAGCGTGATTGTCGCTGATAGTGTGATTATTCTTAAGCCAGTTAATACCTGTTTGCTGATTTATTCCCAGAAACTTCGATAGCGCGTAACCTGATTTTAGGCCGTTTTCCTGCATAATTTGCTGTGCATATTCTTTCGTTTTCATACTGTGACACCCCTTATAAGAGAAATTTACCCTTTAAGGGTAAACGCCTTTACCTGAACGTATGTTGAACAATACCCCTTAGGGTATTAAGTGCAAGATCTCGCTACTTGCATATTGAGGGGTTGAACTATTAAACCCTTTAGGGTAATTTCGCTACCTAGCTGCTGTGACATCCCAAAATTCACACCTGAATTGTTACGGCGGTAATTGCAGGTCGGGAGATCCTCGGCCTGCAATTCCCTATTAAAGACATAACAACATGGGAGGGGTCTGGGTATGGGTGTGGTTAATCAAAAGCAAATGGATCAGGAAGTCGGGCAGGCATACATCGGCGCAATGGGCGAAGTGCTCGAACGAACGCAAATGTATGCAATCGTGTGGCACTCTCCAGAGGGCATAACGTGGTACTGGTCGAACGATGCAGGCTGGGTTATCTCTCCAAACAATTCTAGTTATTTCCCTTATTTACAACACGCAAAGCGCAAGCTGATTTGGCTCGATGTTGTCGAGGCCAACATTCACCCGGTTTACACCTACATAGCCAAGCGGGTGCAATTGTGACCCGATCACGCTGCTGTTCCGTGATGCTTTTTATCCTGGTACTGGTATCGGCGGTTGTCTGGTAGTGGGTGCTCGGTCATATAACAAAGCTGGCCGAACCTATACGGGCAGGGTTATCGCTGACCTTGAAAAAGATGTTCCGCCCGTTCCCGTTGTTCCTGTAAAGAAAACACCCGTTGCCATGATTGATGGTAAGCCGATGAAAATGCCGAAGGGTGTTAAGTCGTGAGCCTATCTAATGCGCGTTGCATGGTCATTGCTTTTATTGTTGGCGCACCAATTCCGACCAATACAATTGCAAGGCATGTTGTTCTTGTCTGTAGTGCGTTCCAGTTTCCTGCGTTGTGGAAGTTAAAAAAATGACTTCCATTCCTGAAAATGCGCCCCTTGGAAAAGATATACGAATTTTGCGTCCGAACTATTTTGATACTGAAAAATCAGGTAGTTACAAACCGGCCACAAAATGGCAATTACAGGATACCGCCGGGGAGTTACTGAGCGGGTTCAGGGTGGCCAGTTGCGGTAAACACCCAGCAAAGGACATGGACGGAATCACCCGAAATGTAATTTTTAAACGAACTGAGCACGGGAAAGCGGCATTTTCCGGGCTGGCAATGTGCGGATCGGTTTGGCATTGCCCGGTATGCGCCCAGCGAATTAGCACCCAGCGCCGGGAAGAATTACAGGAATTAATGCAGGCCGCAAAAAATAAAGATATGGGCGTGCATTTGTTGACGCTCACAGTGCCACACCAGTTACACGACAAATTAGAAAATTTACTTCCCCAGGTGACCGAAGCGTTAAGGAAATTAAAGTCAGGCCGTGGCTGGAAAGAAATAGTCGAAAATTTCGGAATAATCGGCGGGGTGCGTGCGCTGGAAATAACGCACGGTGCTAATGGCTGGCATCCTCACACGCATGAAATGTTAATTACAGCGAAGCCGTTGACCGTTGACCAAATGCTGCAACTTAAAGCGCATATATATGTGCAATGGTCGAGAGCGGCAAAAATAGTCGGGCTTGGTTTGCCTGATTGGGGGCACGGCGTTGACGTGAAACCGCATGACGCAGCAGCGGAATATATTTCTAAGTGGGGTTTTCAAGATGAGTTAACAACCGCACACATTAAGCACGGCAAAAAAGACAGCCGCACACCGTTCGATTTACTCAGAGATTACCGCAACACGAAAGACAGTAAAGCCGGTGGACTTTTCAAAGAATACGCAAAAATATTTCATGGTCGCCGCCAGTTGGTTTGGTCGAAAGGGCTTAAGGATTTATTGATACCCGACCAACTAGAATTGCTCGATGAAGAAATAGCGGAAATGGATGAACCGAAAAGCAAAAATATAATGTCCGTGCCGCCGGTGTTGTTCTACCAAATAATGAAAGACAAAAAACGGGATTTCATTGTCTCGTGCATTGAATCAGAGAGCTATCAGGAAATAATAAATTATTTATACCAGGCGGCAATACGCAACGGCATCGAATGGGATGCGCGCACCGGCCAACATGCTTTGCAGCACAAAAGTTTTAACTCAAATACAACAGTAAATATTTATGTGAATTTGGGCGGCGATAATGATGATGATTTTGAAAACCCTTGCCAGCATTACGGGCAGGGATTGGTGGATTTAAAAAAATAGAGGGTTTTTGTTATGAGTGCAGAAGTGCGAGAAGCTGAAAATTTGTTGATGGATGCAAAGGCAAAGATTGGCGCGATGATTAAAGCGCCAATGATAACAAAGGCAGCATACATCGAACCACTAACAGCCGATTTAATTAAGTGTTTAGATAACTTGATTATTGCTATCGGTACAATTGAGGACAAAACCAATGGCGAGAATTAGAGATAAGATCGGGACTGTAGATTGTCCGTTTTGCGGAATGAAGGCGTGCAGGGTGTCCAGCAATGTGAAAGGTAATTTATATTATCTTTGCAACAAGTCGGACGATAGTAAAAAAGATTGCGGCATTGTTCAGCCGAATTTAGCTGGCTTTCAAAAGTTCATGCGTGACCACGCAACCATCACCGACAAAAATCATCCTGATTATTTAAGACACGTTGATGCAAATGAGTGGCTTTATTATGACCAGCAAAAACCAACTGCAAAAAAAGTGGCGAGTAAAAAAACTGAACCGAAAAAACCGGCAGAAAAGGAAACTGAACAGCCGGAAGAAAAACAAACTGGTGCGGGGTTCTTCTGATGAGTGGTGATAATATTGTTTATCTTGAATCGCCTGAACTGGATGAATTAGAACAGCGGGCAACATCAAACGACACCATGTCAGGTGGTGACAGTGCGCCAGCGGTAAGCGTGCCGGAAATTCCCACGGCTGAACTGTTAAAGCCGGTTTTGTCTGTCAGTTGGTCCGTATTAAATCCAAGTCACCCGCTTTCGGACGGTCACAGTGCTGCACTGGCCGAAGCCTATGCGCCGTTGATTGATAAATATTTTCCCAATATCGCTAACAGCATGGGCGTAGAGCTAAATGCGGTGATTATTACAGGCATGGTGATTGCTGAACGTATGGCAGAATCGGCAGCAATTCGCGCTGAGAAAGAAAAAGCCCAGGCGAATGAAAAACCGACCAAACAGCAACCAGCACCAGCAAGCAATAATCAGTTTGATTGGGCTGAACAAGAAAAGAGGGCGGCATAGTGGCGAATCAGGACGGTGAAATGACCGCAATTTGTGGCGCGAGTCGCAGCGGTAAAAGTTATTTTATTAAAAAGAAAATTATCCCGGCATTGCCGCGCCCGTTGTTTATTTGGGATTACAAAGACGAATACCACAAGGACGGTGTGGCCGCCAAATCCGGTGAGGTTGTCCAGGGCGCAGTACGATGCACCACGCAGGCCGAATTTATAAAGGCGGTGCGAGGTGGTGCGCCGGTGGTTTGTTTTCATGGTGCGGTTAGTGATTTCGATTATTTTTGTGAGGTCTGCTTTAAAGCAAGTAAAGTGCTTAGCCGCTGCACGGTACTGGCCGAGGAATTAGCAAGCGTGACCGGCACGGCGAAGGCGGTCGGGTGGTGGGGTGAAATCTTACGCATGGGGTTGGGTATGGGAATGGATATTGTGACGGTGGCACAGTCATTCACTGAATCCGATAAAACGTCTATAAGAAATTGCTCGCGGATGATTACCTATCGCCAAAATACTAGCGACGATATCAAGAGTACCGCTAACAGAATGGGCGTTGATCCCAGCGTGATAGCAACGCTGAAAAAGTACCAGGGTTACTGTGTTGACCACAATATCGATAAAAAAGATTACGTAAAAGTGTAAATTTTCCCTTTAAGAGATAAACCGCAGAAAGTCTGCTTTCTCCATTGCGCCCGGCCTAGTTGCCGGGTATTTTTTTGCTCATTGGGGTTCAGGTGTTTTGATAAATTATTGTTAAAGGACTTGAACCATGATGAAAACCTATAAAGCCACGGCTGTTACAGCGGCAATCGCTTTGATTGCAGTTGCCATTGCTACCCGCACCGAAATGGGTCGCACTCTCTTACGTATTGACGGTTAAGGGGAGCAAATAACATGCCACGTATTTTCGACGATCTCGACGATATTTCCCCTATTGCTGCTAATACCAGTTTTTCGATTAAGTGTCCTATCGGATTAACTTACGACAAAATTTCCCTGGTTAAAGGCGGCACAACTTTCACCGATGCCATGCTCACTGATTTGAAAGTGAAGATTAACGGCGAGACGGTTATTGAATTCGACGATGCTGACGAACTGGACGAATACAATGCGTATTACGGACGTTCAAAAACCGCCGACATTCACACGTTTTATTTTAATCGACCAGAATTCCACGATTTGCTAAACCAGCGCATCACGGGTCTGGGTACGGCTGACATTAAGACGCTGACTATCACCGGCAAAATCACTGGCGCAACAGCACCGACACTGGTTGCTACGTGTGTTAAGTCTGAACCACAACCACTGGGCGCGTTCGTTAAGATTTTAAAGAACACGCACAATGCCAGCGGCACAACCAAGCAAATATCCGACATGCCTAAACTGGGTCGCATCATTGCGGCGCACTTTAAAAAGGCGGATGTTAACGAAGTTAAGCTGATCGTGGATTCTCGCCAAGCGTACCGCGTGGATAAAACCACCGGCGAGGCATTGCAGAAAGAAGATGGACGCGCGCCAGTAACAGCAAGTTACACGCACGTGGATTTCTGTCTTGAAGGTGATGTTACAAAGGCGTTAATCACTCAGGGCGTGCAGGATTTCACCTGGACACTTGAGCTAGGTACTTCGGGCGCGTTTGAGTCTATCGTCGAATATT
>Ga0316207_10005718_pt1 | contig 10186 bp, 10 predicted proteins | sample 6weekpyrite_MG_FD_204943 | JGI IMG/M metagenome (GOLD analysis project Ga0316207, IMG submission 204943) | Microbial mat bacterial communities from mineral coupon in-situ incubated in ocean water Damariscotta River, Maine, United States -... | ecosystem: Environmental > Aquatic > Marine >...
TCAAACGTCAAAATAGAGGGAAAAGGATTATTTTCTAGTTGATCATAGTTTGACAATACGTTTATTAAATTTGTTTGTGCTTGGTCACCTTGATGATAAATTTTAAGCAAAATATACTTTTTATAAAAACTGCCACCTAATGCCAATTTAGCCACATAAAAATGCGAATCCATTTGTAGCTTTAATTTTTCGAATGGATTATTGATTTGCTTGCTTCGAGAAAGCTGAATGGAAAACGGCGTATTATTCGAAAACAATACACTAGCAATGTTCGATGATAATTGTGTTGGGTTATTACTCATACTAGCCATATATCGGCATATGGCGCTTGAATAATAAATATATTCGTTGATTTCTCTTGAATTAGATAAACGAAGAGATGCTTTGGGCCCTTTTCCAGAATTTCTTAAGATCTTTGTTAGTTAAGATAAACTTTTGACCATATTCAGGCACGATTTGCAATGTCGTAATTGATTTATCTTTAAGCAATTCTATACATTCTTGAACATACTTGTCGATCAATGAATAGAGATCTGTAGTATATTGAGGATCAATCGCTATCAAGTAATCATCGTTTTCTTCTAATAATTCTTTTGGAATATTTTCAGGTAAATTCATAACCCTAGATTGACCTAGCTTAGCGAGTCCCTTAATTTCAATATTATTTGTAAATACTTGATTGTATTTTAACCGAGAAGTGTCGGCTAAAGTCCCACCACCCCAAAACCACAGACTATTAATTTCTGCTTTGCCATTCACAATCCGTTGCTGATTAGTGGCAGAATGATGTAATAACATTTGTGTTTCATTAAATACCTTTCGCCATTGCACATCAGATATTTCAGTAGGTAAATAATCGATTATATTTTTTCCAATAATGCTACTGGGTGAATGAAATGCCGTACTTCTGACTTCCTCACTAAAACAAAACCATGTATTAGGTTCCGTAAATGAGAATTGAAGCCCATCATCTTTGAAGTAATCATTAAATTCAGCGCATAAATCCGTTGCTTCATTCACATCTAGCTCGAATCCTTTTTCTTGAACAATTGACAAATGGTCACGATTAGGCTGAATGAGTACTGGAGAAGCATAACAAACCCAAGAAATTGGTTTTTCATCTAAACCCAGCAAATGCAAGGCTGCTCTGGAATGAGAATTAAAATTTGATAGATTTGCTAACTCAGCTACCAATGCCAATTCATTAATAGAAATGGTTAGTTTTTCAGCGTTTGCCTTTGACAATATGAGCGCTAAATTTGGCAAATCATGCGGTTGGTATTCTCGCTTAAGCGCATTAAATAATTCTGGAACCAATAAAGTTAGTCGTTTTTTAGGTTGCAAATGAATTCCTTGGCTAATTTAAACATGATTAAATGCGTATTTTACCCTAATTAAGCATTCAATTTGACCACATAGTTCAGCTACGGTAAGTTACGCCCTTTTAATCAGGGGCATTCCTGTGGCACGTAAAAACGATTCACAAAAATTTGAAAAATCTCTCGCAGAATTAGAAGAAATCGTATCAAAAATGGAACAAGGCGATCTAAGCTTGGAAGAATCTCTGGATGCTTTTGAAAAAGGTGTCAAACTCAGCAATGATTGTCAGAAAGCCTTAAAAACAGCCGAGCAAAAAGTAAACAAATTAGTCGCTAAAGGAGATGGTCTGGTATTGGAAAATTTCGATCCAGAACAGGAAAACTCCTAATCACATGCTTACTTTATCTGAACAATTAATTAAATATCAAAAAGAAGTCGATCAAGCACTGCTAGCAAGGCTACCAACTCAAGATTCTAATCCTAAACGATTACATCAAGCCATGCATTACGTGGTTTTTAATGGTGGAAAACGCGTACGCCCCGTTTTAGTCTATGCCGCAGGCGAGGCTCTAGGTGCAGATTTAACTGCCTTACATACGCCAGCTGTAGCAGTTGAGTTAATCCATGCCTACTCTTTGACCCATGATGATTTGCCTGCTATGGATGACGATGATCTACGGCGTGGCAAACCAACCTGCCATAAAGCCTATGATGAAGCAACGGCCATTCTTACCGGTGACGCCTTATTGACCTTAGCCTTTGATGTTTTGAGTCAAAACAGTAACGCTGGAGCAGAAAATCAGCTTGAAATGATAAAAATATTGGCAAAAGCTAGTGGAGCGGCTGGAATGGTCGGTGGTCAAGCCATTGATTTTTTTTCCATGGGACAAAATTTAACCTTAGATGAGCTCAAGCATATGCATGCTCATAAAACAGGCGCTTTGATTAATGCAAGTGTATTATTAGGCGCTTGTGCTGCTAATGCAGATGATAAACAAACTCAAACACTGTCAGAATATGCAGATTGTATCGGTCTTTCTTTTCAAATTCGCGATGATATTCTTGATGTGGAAGGTGATACTGCCACTATTGGCAAATCCCAAGGTTCTGACGAAGCATTGAATAAACCAACCTATCCCGCTTTATTGGGATTAGACGGTGCTAAACAGGCTGCTTTAGATTTACACGATAAAGCACTGGTTGCATTAGATATTTTCGATAAAAAAGCAGATACTTTACGTAATTTATCAAAATACATTGTCAATCGTGACAAATAAGAATAAATTATTTGTGTAAACATTTGATTATTCATAAAAAAATAATGGATCAGGTAACTAAAGCAGAAGCAACTGACCACATAAAAAAACTTGCATCAAGCTTGCATAAAGTTCATCATTTGATGCAAGCGTAAGCAAAATATACAGAATTAAAAATAGAATGACTGACAAACCAAAATATCCATTATTCGATACTGTGAATAATACAGACGAATTGCGCGCCCTAAGTGAGCAACAATTACCTCAGCTTGCTGCCGAACTACGTCAATACATATTGCAATCTGTGAGTGAAACTGGCGGTCATTTATCTTCTGGATTAGGCACCGTAGAGCTTACCATTGCTTTACATTATGTTTATAACACACCCTATGATCGAATTATTTGGGATGTTGGTCATCAAAGCTACCCACACAAAATTCTCACCGGGCGAAAGAATGATATGTCTGGCTTACGCCAAAAAGGCGGTATTTCTGGATTTCCTAAACGTGGTGAAAGTGAATACGACACTTTTGGAACCGGCCATTCTAGTACATCAATAAGCGCTGCATTAGGTATGGCGATCAGTGCCGAATTACAGGGTGAAAAGCGCGGTATTGTTGGTGTTATCGGAGACGGAGCGCTAACAGGAGGCATGGCATTTGAAGCATTGAGTCATGCAGGCAGCCTCGATACGGACATGTTAGTTATATTAAATGACAATGACATGTCTATTTCGCCTAACGTTGGTGGTATGTCAAATTACTTGGCAAAAATTCTCAGTGGTAAGCTTTATCACCAAGTAAGAGAAAGCGGAAAAAAAGTCCTATCGGTAACACCTACCTTATCTGAAATTGCCAAGCGTGCAGAAGAGCATGTTAAAGGAATGGTGGTACCAGGAACTTTATTTGAAGAGCTCGGTTTTAACTACATAGGCCCTATCGATGGTCATGACTTACCGACTTTACTAGAAACTTTGCAAAACTTACGTGAATTTGATGGCCCACAGTTTTTACATATCGTAACTAAAAAAGGCAAAGGCTATAAACCGGCGGAAGAAAATCCTTGTAAGTTTCATGGCGTCACGCCTTTCGATATTGAAACTGGCGAAAAGTTAGGAAAATCTTCCAGCAACGATAATACTCCTACTTATACCGAAGTATTTGGCGATTGGTTATGTGACATGGCAGAAGCAGACAAGCGCCTTGTAGCCATAACGCCCGCTATGCGAGAAGGCTCTGGTATGGTGGAATATTCTGAACGTTTTCCTGATCGATATTTTGATGTCGGTATTGCAGAACAACATGCAGTAACCCTTGCTGCAGGCCTTGCTTGTGAAAATGTAAAACCGATTGTCGCAATTTATTCGACATTTTTACAGCGTGGTTATGATCAATTAATTCATGATGTTGCCATTCAAAATCTACCGGTAATGTTTGCCATTGACCGCGGTGGTTTAGTAGGAGCAGATGGCCCAACACACGCGGGTTGTTTTGATCTAAGTTTCTTGCGTTGCATTCCAAACATGATGATTATGGCGCCAGCCGATGAAAATGAATGTCGACAAATGCTTTATACGGGTTACACTCACGATGGCCCGTCTGCTATTCGTTATCCTCGAGGGAAAGGCCCGGGTGTTAACGTGCAGAAAATTATGCAACAACTGCCTATTGGTAAAGCTGATGTTATGCGCAGCGGCAAAAATATCGCGATTTTAGCCTTTGGGTCCATGTTATCCCCCGCAATGGCTGCAGGTGAAAAATTGGATGCCACAGTAGTAAATATGCGTTTTATTAAACCGCTTGATGAAAATATGGTTATAAAAATGGCCAGACAACATGACTTGATCGTTACGATCGAAGAAAACGTGATTGCAGGAGGCGCAGGAAGCGCCATAAATGAACTTTTGGCATCAATGACTTCAGCTCCAACCATTCTAAACCTCGGATTACCGGATAAATTTGTCGAACATGGTGATCATGGTGTATTATTGAGCGATTGCGGTTTAGATGAAACAGGTATTATTTCCTCTATTGAACATTTACAATCAACTAATTCGACTCAAACACTACCCGTCGGCGCTAATTCCAAGTAAAATACTCAACAATTATGAATCCATGTTATACCTTAAAAGTTGTTACAGACTTTGCAGCATCTCACGCTCTTAGAAATTACGAGGGTGCCTGCCAGCGTTTGCATGGCCACAACTGGAAAGTTGAGGTTGAAGTTAAAGCTCGTCAACTAAATGATGCAGGAATGGCCATTGATTTCAAAGCTATAAAATCGGCAACTAACCAAGTGTTAGATGGCTTGGATCATTACCATCTCAACGATATTCCCCCGTTTGATAAAATCAATCCAACGGCGGAAAACATCGCGGGATTTTTATATAAAGAAATTTCCAAACAAATTAATGATAATAGCGTCTGCGTTAGCTCAGTAACCGTATGGGAAACTGAACGTGCGTGCGCACGTTATTCAGAGGAATAATTTAATGACAACAATTTCTGAATCACCTATAGAAGACGTGCAAAGCTCGGAAGATTCTAGACACATCGCAATTGATAAGGTCGGTATTAAAAATATTCGTCATCCCGTTAAAGTTCGCGATCGTTCCGGTGGTGATCAGCACACTATCGCTAACTTTAATATGTACGTGAATTTGCCTCACAATTTTAAAGGCACACACATGTCTCGTTTTGTAGAAATACTTAACCTACACGAGCGCGAAATTACAGTCGACTCTTTTAAAGAAATGTTATCAGAAATGATTGTAAAACTCGAAGCTGAGTCTGGCCATATTGAAATGGTATTTCCCTACTTCATCAACAAAGCGGCGCCTATTACACAAGTGGAGAGTTTGCTTGATTATGAAGTTACATTTACTGGCGAAATACATAAAAATAAACCCGAGCTAACGATTAAAGTTGTTGTACCTGTTACCAGCTTATGCCCATGTTCTAAAAAAATATCGGAATATGGCGCACACAATCAGCGTTCACACGTTACAGTCAGTGTTAAAACACAAGGTTTTGTTTGGATCGAAGAATTAATCGAAATGATAGAAAAACAGGCATCTTGTGAACTATTTGGCTTGCTTAAAAGGCCTGATGAAAAATATGTAACTGAAAAAGCGTATGATAACCCCAAATTTGTAGAAGATATGGTTCGTGATGTTGCTGCAGTTTTAAATTCTGATAAGAGAATTGTTTCTTATACCGTTGAATCTGAAAACTTTGAGTCTATACACAATCATTCTGCATATGCGTATATCGAAAAATTGTAAATAAATCGTTACTGGTTATTCTCGAGAGTCATGACACTTCCCGAGTGATTGACTCTCAGATTTTTAAGAAAAGACATGCCTAATAATATTGTATCGGGTTGTTTGCTCATTAAAACAGTTGCATCCACATCCCGAATTAGAATTTCCCCAACCTTAACCGTTTTTAGCTTCACCTTGTAACCCTTCACCACGGCAGAAGCAGTTTTTATATTGATTTCCTGTCCATCTCGCTTGGCATTAATCCCTAATTTTTTTGCATGATCCTCATTCATTGAAACCATTGTCGCACCAGTATCAACAATAAAACTCATGGGCGTATTATTAATGCTGCCTTGTGTGAAATACATCCCCTGTGGATTGGCACTGATACGATATGCAGATGACTTAGCTTTTTTAAATTGCAGTCCGCCGCCAGTAGCTCCAAGCGTGTATTTAGTAGAAACACCATTATAAGAAATTACAGCGCGTTTGGAATCTGCATATTCCAACAAAAATTCTTGATATGTTTCACCTTTACGAATGAGTTTATTTTTCCCATCTATAGTAACTAATGCTTTGTCCTTAAATAAACCAATAACTTTTATAGCAGGTGCAGAATGGATACAAACTGAAAAGAGGAAAAAACTGATGAATATGAAATATTTCATTTTATTCGTCACGGAAACGAACTATCACACCACTACGACGCACCGTTCCACTGCGTATTTGATTTTGTATTTCAGCTTCAGTCGAAATTTTCTCAGGATCTTCGCCAATATTTGATAATTTATCAATAACTGATTTTGGTAAGGTCTCTGGCTTTAATCCCATATCTCGATACATTTCGTCTTCAGACTTTTTCTTCAATACTAAAATACTAATACGTCGATTAGCTGGATCTAGAGGTTTATCTTTATATAAAAGAAATTTAGATGCTAAGCCAACTACCTGAACAATTTTTTCTGGCGGTAATCGTGCGCCCACCAATTCCCTTCGTGCAGCATTGGCGCGATCACTTGATAATTCCCAATTACTATACCCATCTTTCCGAAAGTATCTGCGAGCATCTGTATGACCTGATATACTCAATTTATTTGGCAACTCGTTTAAAATTGGCGCCATTTCTCTTAAAATGCGTTTCACATAAGGTTTTAATGTGGCGCTACCTAGATCAAACATAGGACGGTTTTCTTTATCGATAATTTGTATACGTAAACCTTCGGTCGTGATATCAATTAACAGTTGGTCTTTAAATTTTTCTAGCTCCGGATTATTTTCAATCAGATATTCAAGCTCATCTTGTAAATCTTCTAGCTTAGCTTGCTCCATCTGCTCATAAGCTTCACTATAGTTTTCATAACTTTCGCTTTCTCGATTCTGATTACCATCGCCTCTTGATGAATCAATATTACTACCCAATTCAATCATGCTGGTGCTCGTACCACCAGCTGCATCAATTGCACTTGGGTTATCAAAATAATCTGCTATACCAGAGAGGGTTTCTTGATTAGAGGCGCTTAATAACCAGAGTAATAAAAAGAAAGCCATCATTGCCGTTACGAAATCCGCATACGCAACTTTCCAAGAACCGCCATGATGCCCACCATGACCGCCCTTTTTGACTTTCTTTATGATTATCGGTTGTACTTCAGCCATTGATCAAACAATTCCTGAAATTATTTACGCTTAACGTAATCTTCTAATTCAAGAAACGTTGGTCGTTCCTGGGAAAATATGACTTTACGTCCAAATTCAATTGCAACTTGCGGACTATAACCATTGAGGGAAGCGAGTAATGATACTTTGATGACTTCAATAAATTTTGATTCATCTGTTTTAATATGGCCCATGGCGACCGCAATTGGGCCGGCAATACCATAAGATAATAATATACCTACGAATGTTCCAACCAATGCCGCACCAACTTTCGCCCCGATAACAGCTGGGCCCTGGTCAATCGATGCCATTGTGATAACAACACCCATAACCGCCGCTACGATACCAAAACCGGGCAGTCCATCACCCATGGTTTGTACAGCACCGGAAGGTACCATGGCTTCTGCATGATGAGTATCTAATTCCATATCCATCAAGTTTTCCATTTCCATTGCATTCGCAGCACCTGTTACCATCAAACGCAAATAATCTGTCATGAACTCAACAGCATGGTGATCTGATAAAATATTGGGGTATTTTAAAAATACTTCGCTTTTGTCAGGCTCTTCAATATGTGCTTCTAGAGACATCAATCCTTCTTTTCTCGCCATAGAAAACAGATCAAACAAAAGTGCTAAAAGATCCAAATATAATGCTTTATTGTATTTTGAGCCTTTAAGAATGCCGGGTAAATCTGCCATGATGTTTTTAATAACTTTCATGGGATTTGCCAATATCAGTGCACCGATTGCGCCTCCAGCGATGATCACCAACTCAGGTGGATGCCATAAAGCGATTAACTGGCCTCCAGAGAGCATAAAGCCTCCGAAAACACAGATTAAAACCATAACTAAGCCAATAATGACGTTCATAGTGTATATTTATTAGGCAAACGCCCACAACTCCTGATAAAAAACTATCCTGTCAATCCTATCGACATAAACTGCTAAAGACTTGAGTTTGAAATGGTATTACTGAAGATAACCAAAATAGAACGATTTTTGTGCATTTTCATCGCTTTAGGATTGAATGTTGGATGAGGTATAATCGTGTTTATTTTATGTGTTATGGGAGTTTAAATGCGTACCGTTGCTGTATATATATCAACAATAATATGTTTGTTTTCTAGCTGGAATCTTGCAGCTTTTGACTATTGGCAAGTATTACCAAAACAACCCATCATTCCAGACAATAATCCACAAACTAAAGAAAAAATAGAACTTGGAAAACAATTGTTTTTTGATACACGTTTATCAATGCGTGGTGATGTAAGTTGTAATAGCTGTCATAACCTGGCAATGGGTGGTGATGACGATGGTGCCGCCATGAACATGCCACAGCGCAATATAAAACGTTCTGCTCCTAGCGTATGGAATGTTGGATATATGTCTACATATTTCTGGGATTCACGTGCAAAAAGTTTAGAGGACCAAGCTAACGAACATCTCTTAGACCCTACAATCATGGCGATGCAAAATGCAACGATGCTCGAATCACGATTAAAAAATATTAAAGGTTACGTAGCAATATTTGAAAATACCTTTAAAGACAAACAAGTTAGTTTAGAAAATGTTAGTAAAGCCTTAGCGAGTTTTCAAAGAAGTTTGATCGTACCAAACAGTCGTGCAGATCAATACATCGCAGGAAACAAAGCCGCTTTAAACGATAAAGAAAAACGTGGCTATCAATTGTTTCAAGACCAAGGTTGTTTAGCTTGTCATTTTGGAACTAATTTCGCTGGACCTGCACCTGGACCGGGACTAAAAATGGGCGATGCTTTCTATGAGTTGTATCCAACCATTCGAGGTAGTCAATATGAAGAAAAATACGATATGTTATCTGACATGGGTAGTTTTCACGTGAACCTAGATCCAGAACATAAACTTATGTGGCGTGTTCCGTCGTTAAGAAATATTGCTGATACAGCACCTTATTTTCATAATAATGCGGTAAATGATTTGCATGAAGCAGTAAGAGTGATGAATCGGGTTCAGTTTAATTATCCCATCACGGAAGAACAGGTCGATGATATTGTTGCTTTCTTAAAAACGCTAACGGGAATATATCCAAAAATTGAATTACCTAGACTACCGGAAAGTGATGGCGTTAGTTTAGTGCAATAAATACGACCTCTTAAACAAAAAAACCTCAGTTTTTACACTGAGGTTTTTTTGTTTATTGCTGTTTGTTAACTCATGGCTATTATTTCAGAAATTAAATACAGCTCATAATTAATCAACACAAAATAGGTTGCAAACACTGCATACATAATATGATAACCACGAATAAATCGATAAAATAAAAAATGTTTGTGGCTCACTAAAAATAACATCCCAAAGGATGTCAAAAAGAACTTCACCCAAAAGAAAGTATTGACATCTATCTGAAGCAAATAACGCATAAATGGATTAATTTCTTCTCCCCCGTTATTGACGATGAACAAGGTAAACATGGCATCTGTTGCAGATAAGAAAATTGTTATTGAAAATAAAACGAATACCAAAGGTTCGTGTTTATCAACATAAACATTGTGTAGCTGATCGCCTTCGCGACGAGTCTCGCAACGGCGTCGTTTAAATATTGTATAATATAACGAGTGTAATTTTCTTTGGCGGCGATCCGTTTTGGAACGGGGTTCGGGTAACTCGTTTACTGTTATTTCATTCAACATTATTAAACTTTCATCTTTAGC
>Ga0316207_10005719_pt1 | contig 10186 bp, 8 predicted proteins | sample 6weekpyrite_MG_FD_204943 | JGI IMG/M metagenome (GOLD analysis project Ga0316207, IMG submission 204943) | Microbial mat bacterial communities from mineral coupon in-situ incubated in ocean water Damariscotta River, Maine, United States -... | ecosystem: Environmental > Aquatic > Marine >...
ATTCCAACCATACCAACCCTGTAGTTCATTATCCGTATCAGGGTTGTTATCATCATCGTAGAAAAGCCCAAACGGTAACATGTTATTAGGTAACCAGGCACCAAACTGGTTTGCCTGTGCTAAAGCACCCGCAGGCACATCCGCATAATCACTACCTAATGTTGTAGTTGCCGTCAGTGTATCCGTCTCGCCACTCACATTTGGGTACTCATCTATTTGATAACCTGCGCGGGTTATCGGATCAAAAAATCCCGCGGGCCGACCGTGTTTGGTATCTGCAGGACCAAATAAACCCGTAGAGAAGTTAGCCAGTGAATTAAAGGTCCAGATAGCTTCTGGTACTGACAAACTCAGATTAGCGACGCCCATACCGCTTGTAGTAGATGCTTTTGTAAAACCTGCACCAACACCCGTACCAACTTCAATAGTAAAACCCTGTAAACGGGAGTCCGTCCAGTTATTGATTTTCTGGAAAACCTGATAATCACGCGAAGTTCTTACATCGACACCGTCTACTGTATTAAATTCATCTTCAACATTGAAAACAAGATCAATACTATCTGAGCCCAAACCATCTACTGTCACTGGCAGCATAGCCAACTTATAACGCTTATGGCTTTGAAAAGGACCACTACAAAGAACTGTTGCTGGATCAGCCGTATCGAGAAAATGATCCTCAAGATAAGACGTGGACATAATGCAATTAGTCGGCTTTCCTTCTTTCACATCAAAGTCATCATTCACAATTTTGATGCCAGCGGGTTCACCTACAGGGTAATCTTTGGCAAGTGCGTAACCCATAAGCGTAGCGGCACCATCATCCACTTCCGCCAGATAAGTATTATCGGAGTCTGCTGCAAAATTATATGCACCGTTTGACTCATCAAACCAACTATCAGTACTGCCAAGGGCACCAGCTGTTCCCGTTATCTTAACGAGGATATTATCAAGACTCCACCCTCCAAAACCAAGCTGAGCACCCATTGCGTTTGCTGGAAGAGGGTCGACTGGAGGTTTTGATGTGATTTTAGCTGCCTGAACGGTTGTCGATAAACCAACCAACGCAACAGCACAGGCAAGTGCAATTATTGATGACTTTTTATGTTGAATTGAATCTATCTGTAAAACATTTGAAACGTCCATAAAACGTCTTTCCTCTCTAATATAAAATCAAAATCACGAACGAGTAAATATTAAAACTGAACAAATTAACCCAACAAACAGCATGTTCAAACATCAATATTTAAGTCCCACTACAACTATCATGCTACTCACTTTACTTGAGCATATATTGATTAACATCAATTTTAAAACGACTTAGACGTACATTTTTTATGGTAATTATTTTTTTAATTCATGCTGACAAGAAACGAAAAATAACAGCTCTAAATTAGTGTAAAAAATACCTCGTTTGGGGGTTAAAAGTGTTAATTTACTTTTTAGATTAAATTAAATCTGAGTCACTCATATGAATATAATTAATGATTTTTTTTATAATATTGACTAATATTACACCGACAATGGTTTTTCTTTCGAAACACATTCTGGGAGTTTATTTAATGAGTTTAAGCATAAAACGGTTATGCATTTTTACAATTATAATTCTGCCAATGTTTATCTCAAATGTTATAGCAGGTGAGTTACAAATCCCCAATGACAAGGCACTTATTAAGTTTGATACCCGAATTGGCATTATTACCTTTGCCCATAAAAAACATGCCGATCTGAGCATTACAAAATGTACAACCTGTCATCATGACCTTGTTCCTGAAGGTGCCAATCCTGATACGCATGTTGTGCCTGAAAACACAACGGTTAAAGCCTGCCATGAATGCCATCTGTATAAATCTAAGACACCCGCAAAAGCCAAAACAGCATTCCATAGCCGCTGTACCGGTTGTCATGAATATACTGCAGCAGGTGGACAGAAAGCAGGACCATTAAAAACCAAATGCAAATTATGTCATGTTAAATCAGAAGAGGATGATTAATACCTCTCTGATTAAAAACACCTTTTAGCTATCCATTAGCGGAATAGCTAGAGAGTTAGAAATTATACAAAGCCGATACGGTAACCACATAAACATCGTAATCCTGCGTATCATTACCGAGCAATAGAAGACTTTCCCGTGCAGGATCGTAAGGCTGCAAATCATCCAGTGCCCAGTTATCCGCATTATATTTTTCATAAGCCAGACCTAGCTTGTAACCCAGTTGCTTATTGTGTTGATAACGGGTCCAGATCTGTGCACTACTCAATTCTGTTTTTGTATCTGGATACTGTACTTCTGTACCAGGCACTTTAAGGTCTGTCATTTCTATAACACCATCAGATTCACTGTAAGTAAGATCAACACCAATATCCCACTTGCCTAAATCTGATATTTTTGCACCAATACCAACAGTATTAAATGTGTCTTCGAAGTCAGCTTCCCATATTTGAGTAGCTGAAGGTGAAACATCTTCACTGACTTGAGTAGATTCCATCACTTCATTAGTATAATAACCATATGTACTAATGTTATGAGTTGGCTGGTAAGTAAAATCAATGGTATAAACCGGCTGAGATGAATCGGTCAATCCAACAGTAGACTCTGAATATTCATTATTATTATATTCAGTTGTCGCACTCAGAAACAATTTCTCTGTTGCCATAATATCTAGTGTAGCTGCAACTTTATCTTGCACACGATCAGCTAAATGGTATTTACGCATTGCAGGGTTTTCACCAACCGCTGAATTGTATTCGCTACCATCCCTGTCACTTGTTTCACCTAATAATGAAAAATCAACCGTGGAATGTGCTTTTACTTTCCATTTCACAAAAATGGTTCTTTCATCTGTTTCTTCACGCTCAACATCAACGTAATTACGCTTCATATTATTGTACTTATAACCACCACGAATATTACTTAACGAATTAAATCTGAAGTTAGCAAGCAGATTAAATCGATTATTTTTATAACTATAAGGCCTGTTGGTTACCGATTTAGGACTACCATCTTCATTAATAGCGTTATGTGAATCAAGCACAATATAATCATACGTGTTCACAGATGTTTTGTTATCCCGCTCCTTATAAAGCAACTCCATATTAAGACGTAATTTTCTAGATGGTCGGGCTGCCAGTTTAAGCTGCGCATTTGACATCCATACTTCACCATCCAGCGAATCAGAAGGTAAAGCAGATCCCGTTAAACTTGTATTAACCGTATAAGGATCAAACCCTTGATTCTGGGTCATACGTCCCATAGCTAAAAAACCAGTTAGACGAGTTTTATAAGGTAAGGTATAACCACCCGTTAAAGATAACTGATGAAACTCATTGTCAGGTGCTAATGACATACCACCGGATGGAGGCAGAGGACCCGCCGATGTTGGCGCTAATGGATGGGCGTTATCCCATGTCATAGAATCATAATTATTTTTAAATAACGATACATGATATTTAAGATCAACCTGACCTTCATCACCCGCATAACTTACGGTCGCATTAATCAGATCAGTATCCTGATCAATCGGTTTAGCCACAAGTGATGTTGAGGTGTTACCTATAACCTGCGATGAACTACTGGCGATTGATGCACCCGTTGCATCAACACCCTGTTTGTTACTTCTACTAAAATCGATATCAAATTGCCAATGCTTGGTGGGAATAAACATTGCACCTACTTTTATACGTTCACGCTTGGTTTTTAACTCAAAATCATTGAGATCAGCATCCATATCCGTGATATCAAAACCTGCAGGTAATGTCAGATCATTGCTACCAATACCTAAATAAGGTGATTGCACTGTATTGCTTTTGTAATTAGGTAACTCATCATATTCCAGTGAGAACTGGTATTTTCCCTGAGTACCACCTTCAGCTTTTAAATAACGAGACTCCAAACCAAGATTGGTCGCTCGTAGGTTCCAGAAATCACCGTTTTCCTCAAACGATTTAATTTTTATATCACCCACAACAAAAACACCGTCTGTTTGCATTCCGTTATAACGTCCAAACTTATAAGCGTCATCTGAAACAAAACCAAGACCAAACTCAATCTCGCTCCATATGGGTGAAGATATAAATGTCTCAGGCACAACTGGTTTGGACTGTTCTTCAGCAAGCATATTTTCAGTAGGAACTTCAGCTGCAAATGCTAAGCCAGAAGTGGTAAAACAAATAAACAGTAATGGTATCTTTCTTTTCATAATAATTACGCCATCTGCTAGCAAATATAATTATTCACTAACGTTGCAATGCGGAGCCCGATGGATGATTAGATCCATGTATTTTGCTGTGACAGTTTGCGCAATTATTACCAACAGTAAATCTTGCACGCCCAGCATTAGAGCCATCAAAATCCAGGAAATTACTTATGTGTGTACGACCACCACCTGAAGCTTCAGTCGCATGACATTGCTGACATAACATAGGTCCTGGCTTATTTAATAAAGCAGCGTGATTAGAACCATGAACGCTATGACATAATGTGCAATCTTCAGTCGCTGGATAATGCTCCCACAGGAATGGGCCACGTTTTTCAGCATGACAGCTGTAACAATTTTCATTAATGCTAAATTGTTTTAAAGCCGATGGCCCTGCAGATCCATGTGCATTATGGCAATCACTACATATCACCTTGTCTTCTCGTATAGGATGAGATGACGCACGGAACGTTTTTGAACGTATGTCTTTATGACAGGTGTAACACACCTCTTTTTGTGAAGTACGCTCAATAACATCATTAACTTTATGAATTGAATGACAACTTACACAGGCTAAATCTTCAGCTTCATGTGCACTTGATAACCAGTGCATGCGTTCACCGCTTTTATGACAATCAGTACAAACCTCATTGCGCTGTTCAACAGACTCTCCATATCGACCCGTCATGCTAATAATGCAATTGCCTTCGTTGTCAAAATGTAACATGCCAGGACCATGGCAGGTTTCACAACTTCTCTGACCAAAAGGTGAGCGCGAATCCGCAACCTGCCCATGAGGACTTACCTGCATGGTTTTAACCTTATCGTCATGACAGGTTTCACAAACTTCAGGACCTAAATAATCACCTTCTGCTCGACCTTCACACATATTCGCCTGTAAGAAAGCATGTTTTGCTTTACCGGCTTCAGTTGTATCAGTGGAGTTTACTTTAACAGCTTTATTGTCGTTGACTGTTTCGGCAGCGTTTAGCACTTGGCTAGTGAACAACAATACCAGCAGCAAGAGAAATGGAATTCTTTGTTTATCGTTCATGACGTTATTATTAGTCTAATAACTGAAAATTGCCAGTTTCAAAATTGAGATATTAATTAAATTATTAATGTAATTGACATATCTCAACTCTGATAAATATCCAGTTAAAAAACACACTACAATGTGCGAGATAGTGGTAGTTTATCTCTAATGACAATATGTATTTTATGGGGCAGTAAATATTGAAATCATTTAGTGACATCATTATTAATTTCAGTAGATCAATTGCATTCATTGCATTTATTTCTGGATCAGCAAATGCAACAACAACTGCAGACCATAGCAAGTTCAAAGAACTACAAAAGAACTTTAACTCCGGCCCTGAAGTTACTCTCGTATGTATCAAATGTCACACAGAAGCAGCAAAACAAATTCATAAAACCAAACACTGGACCTGGGAATACCTTAATCCCGAAAATAAACAGCGGCTTGGTAAAAAAAATATTCTGAATAATTTTTGCATCACACCACAATCGAATTTTGCATATTGTTCTGCCTGTCATGTGGGTTATGGCTGGGAGGATGAAAATTTTGATTTCACATCAGAAAAAAGTGTTGACTGCCTGGTGTGTCATGATACAACCGGTGAATACAGCAAGCCTCCTGGCAGTGCTGGGCACCCTAAAGATACAGTTGATTTAACCTATGTTGCACAAAACATTGGTAAAACCAGTCGCGATACCTGCGGCGCATGCCATTTCTTTGGTGGTGGTGGTAACGGTGTAAAGCACGGCGATATGGATGATTCTCTTGCTGCTCCAGATCGCGAGCTGGATGTACACATGGATGCAGTGGGTGAAGACTTTACCTGTTCTACTTGCCATAAGAGCATTGAACACGATGTTGCAGGCAGTCGTTATACCCCTAAAGCAACTGACTCAGAGGGGCAGCATTTACAAAGAAGAGAGCAGGAAGAAGTTAATAATGCTCATTGCCGAGCCTGCCACGATAATACCCCGCATAAAAAAGAAAATAAAACCCGGTTAAATCACCATGCCGAAAAAATAGCGTGCCAGACATGCCATATTCCAACTATAGCTCGCGGCGGAGTTGCAACCAGAATGACCTGGGACTGGTCAACAGCAGGTAAGCTTGATCCATCAGGTAAAGCACTAGAAAAAAGAGTTAATGGTAATCTGGTATACCATGGTAAACGCGGAAACTTTACTTATGGTGAAAATATTAAACCCGAGTATATCTGGTTTAATGGCGACGTGAAATATCACTTGCTCGATGAAAAAATAAAACTCAATGAAGATGGTTTCGTTCCTATTAATGATTTTGGCGGTAGTCCTGACGATGGTAAATCACGCATTTGGCCCGTTAAAGTTTTTCGTGGAAAACAGCCATACGATCCTGTAAGGCAAACATTAGTTGTCCCTCACACCACTGGACAGAATGATGATGCTTACTGGAAAAAATTTGACTGGGAGAAATCGATTTCTGCAGGCATGATAAGTGCAGGCCAACCTTTTTCTGGCGATGTAGACTTTATTAAAACACAAATGTCATGGCCCATCACACATATGGTCGCACCCGCAAAAGATGCGGTTGGTTGCGTTGAGTGTCATAGTAAAAACGGCCGCTTGAAGGACATTAAAGGTATCTACATTCCTGGCCGTGATACAAATAAAAATCTAGATATGGCTGGATGGTTAATCGCACTCTTAACACTAGTGGGTGTTATTTTACACGGCTTAGGACGCGTCATTAGCCACTACTGGAGTAAGCGTTCATGAGAAAAAAGATGAAAAAAGTATTAATGTTTAAACGCTTTGAACGTTTCTGGCACTGGTCTCAGGCAGCACTGATTATTTTCTTATTAATATCTGGTTTTGAAATTCATGGTTCCTATAAGTTACTGGGTTTTGAGCAAGCCGTAACTTTACACGGAATTGTCGCCTGGTCACTAATCGCCTTATGGGTGTTTGCTATATTCTGGCATTTCACAACAGGGGAATGGAAGCAATATATTCCTACATTCAAAAAAGTAGATGCCATGATTAAATACTATCTATTGGGTATATTTATTAATGCTCCACATCCATTTCGAGCCACCACTTTTAAAAAACATAACCCACTGCAACGTCTGGCTTATTTATTTTTCTGGATTGGAATTACCCCCATGATCTGGATTACAGGCTGGTCATATTTATTTTATTCCAGCTGGCAGGATTTTGGATTAGACCAATATCTTACGCTAGAAAACATTGCTTACTTTCACACTATGGGTGCATTTATGATGCTGATATTTTTAATTGCTCATCTGTATCTAATCACCACAGGCCACACGGTAATGTCACATATGAAAGCTATGATTACTGGTTGGGATGAAGTTGAAATCGACACCAAAAAATCTGAAAAATAGTTGTATGAGGATCTTTAACGTGAAACGCCAAACAAAATTAATTACTGTTGCTTTCGTCCTGCCCTTGACCCTGATGTTAGGCATGTCTACAGCTGCTGTTGCTAAAGGCAACTGGAAAAAGGGACGCATTTATTACCGTATGGTATGTACAGAGTGTCATATAGAACAAGCGGGTGGTGCAATTTCACCAGCAGAAAAAACCAAAGCCGAATGGCTAGATTACTTTATTAAAAACATACATGGTCCACAGGATGCACCGGCAAAATATGCAGCCAGTTATTTCGTTAGTACTGAATATCGCGAAAGCATTAAAAGCACTAACCGGGCAGCTAAAAAAATGCTTAAAATTCCAGAGGATGCTTTACTAGAACATGTTAAAGCCTTTGTTGTACATACCGCAAAAGACTCAGACCAACCTTCTCGTTGTGAATAAAATATATCGTTTAAATTTAAGTTACACGATATGTTGTTTAATTATTTAGCTGAAATACTAAATTCAGTTAAATAATTAACGTATTAAAAAAGGTGATTTCAATTGATTGATAATATTGGTAAACCAGTTTGGGTACAGGGTTTTAAAAACGATTATAAAACTGTTTTTGTTGAACCCTGGTCAGCTTATACTGGCGCCATATTACTCGTCACTATCATGGCATTATTAATCGGTTCTGGATTATTCTGGGGAGTATTTGGCGGAATAAAACTATGGGGTGATTACCTAAATAATGCAATTGGTTTAGGCTCTATACTTGGTATTAAGGAAACCCTTGAAAACCCTCTGATGCACCGCATCTCATTAATGAATATTAGTTTGCTCATGGGTGCGTTTAGCGCTGCTCTGCTTTCCCGGCAATTTCGAATTAACCGCCCACCTCCACTTGAATACATATGGGCTATTGTCGGTGGCACATTAATGGGTATAGGTGCAACTTTAGCCGGAGGCTGTACCACTGGTGGTTTTTTTGTACCATTGTTATTTTCTTCTGCTTCAGGATGGGGAATGTGGGCTGGTTTGTTAGTTGGTGCAGTTATAGGCCTTAAATTATTACTATGGACAATGGATAATATTTCCTGGGGAAATACCGCTGGAGAATTCAAACCCGCACGTTTAAAAAAATGGCATCCATTGTTTGGTGTTCTGGTTGCTGCTTTTGCTCTCTATTGGGCTATTCACTGGTGGAATTCAGATAACAATAAAGAAGTCGCACGTGCCCTGCTTATTATCGCTGGATTTGCTATTGGTTTTGTTCTTCATCGTTCTCGTTTTTGTTTATCACGTGTTTTCCGTGAACCATTTATGACTGCAGAAGGTGAAATGACCAAAGCTTTAATATTAGCCGTGGCGCTGGGTGCTCCGGTCGGCGCTGCGCTCATTATTCATGGTACCATTGACCCCTATCTAGCTGTACCCGCACGATTCTGGTTAGGTTCTCTGCTTGGAGGTTTAATTTTTGGCATCGGTATGATATTTGCTGGAGGCTGTGCGTCGGGTTCGTTATGGCGAATTGGCGAAGGACATCTCAAACTCGTTGTTGCCGTTATTTTCTTTGCCTGGAGCGGTTCAACAACAAACGCCATTCTGGGTGACTTTGGTTTACTTGCTGCTGATATTGATATCGATTTTCTTGATGGTATAGCGGAAATTACCGGCTTAGGTTATCAGGCTTTTATGCCTGATCTTTTTGGCAGCTGGAAGAGCAGCCTTCTACTCACTTATGTTCTTTTAATTTTCTGGTATATGTTTACTCGTTATAACGAATCAACATCAAAATTTATGGTATTTTAATTAAAAAAACTACCAAATGTATCTTCTATTATGAAACAATGATTCATATTTCCAGTTTATAAATATCTGAACAGAATGATTTAACCCATATTAGAGAGTCTGGTTTTGTGAAAATAGTTTGCCCTAAAACTGAAGAAGAGTTTAGACAATACTATAATTTACGTTGGCGTATTCTACGCAAACCATGGGACCAGCCCGAAGGTAGTGAACGAGACAATACAGATAGCGATTGTTATCATGTAATTGCAATTAAAAATAATATTATTTATGGTGTTGCACGTTTAGAATTTCCAGATAAAGAACTTGCTCAACTTCGTTATATGGCTGTTGATGATGAGTTTCAGGGGAAAGGTATTGGCCGAAAAATTGTAGAACACATGGAGCTATATTCTAAAGATAATAATGCACATGAAATATTTTTAAATGCTCGAGAAAACGCCGTTGGTTTTTATGAAAAACTAGATTATAAAATCACTGAAAAAAGTTATCTATTATTTGATTCTATTCAGCATTATAAAATGGTTAAGACTTTGTAATTTTTATATTAAATATTGCATTCCCATGGAAGAACGTGGGAACGAGGCAGACGACAGATTTTCATGAATTAAAAAAGGCTACACTGTTCAGGAACATCTCACTCGGGGAAAGGTCTTGCTTTTTAAGCCCTGTCCCCTTAAGCCATACCACTATGCGCTGATAGTGTCATGAACAGACTAATGAGCAGTAAAGTTTTTACAACTCTATATCTATATCGCTTATTTCAAAATCAGAACTTACTGTTATT
>Ga0316207_10005720_pt1 | contig 10178 bp, 7 predicted proteins | sample 6weekpyrite_MG_FD_204943 | JGI IMG/M metagenome (GOLD analysis project Ga0316207, IMG submission 204943) | Microbial mat bacterial communities from mineral coupon in-situ incubated in ocean water Damariscotta River, Maine, United States -... | ecosystem: Environmental > Aquatic > Marine >...
CCTGGACGGCATTATTCACAAGGGGGATGAAAGAATCCCGGCGGGCCGTTATGGCGAAAAGCCGTCTATCGGCTTGTCAAAAACCTTGTATCAATTGGAATTGACTATGGGCCGCCTGAAAACAGGGACACCGGCCCGGCTAAGGAAGTCTTCCATCGATTGGGGTGCATTGCAGCAACAGGAAGCTGATGAAAGCCCAGTGCCGTTTTCCTTCCTCACCGAAAAGATCGAAATTCCCCAGATCAGTTGCGCGATAACCTCAACAACACAAGCCACGCACACCATCATCCAGGATAATCTGGCGAGCTCGGCGGTCTATAGTGGAGCTATAGCCGGGAAAGGACCGCGTTATTGTCCGTCGATTGAAGACAAGGTGGTTCGGTTTGCTGATAGGACCAGCCATCAGGTTTTCCTTGAGCCTGAGGGTTTGGATGATGACACCGTCTACCCAAACGGGATTTCAACCTCCCTGCCCGATGCGGTTCAATTGGCCTTTCTCAAAACCATGCCGGGCTTGGAAAATGTCGAGATCATTCGATACGGCTATGCCATTGAATATGATTATGTTGACCCAAGAGAGCTGGATTCAACCCTTCAAGTTCGCTCTTTGCCGGGATTGTATTTGGCCGGTCAGATCAATGGCACAACAGGTTATGAGGAAGCTGGAGCCCAGGGTTTGATGGCAGGGTTGAATGCGGCTTTGTCGGCAATTGGCGCCAGCAGCTTTATCCTCAGCCGGTCTGAGGCCTATATCGGCGTTATGATAGACGATCTGGTCACACGTGGGGTGAGCGAGCCCTATCGGATGTTTACCTCCCGGGCGGAATACAGGCTGACCTTACGCGCCGACAATGCAGATCAAAGGCTAACCCCGAGAGCCATAGAGCTGGGCATAGCCTCGGAGAAAAGAAAATCAGTCTTCCTGCGCAAAATGAAAGAGCTGGAAACAGCAAAGCATGCTGCGCAGCAAAGAAAGCTGACACCACAAGAAGCCCACAAGCACGGCCTTAAGGTCAATTCTGATGGCAAAAGAAGAGATGTCAGCGAGTTGCTGGCCTATCCGGATATTAATTGGTCCGACATGGTGCGTATCTGGCCAGAGTTGGATGAATATACCGGCCCTCTGTCAGAGCAGATAGAAATTGATGCGCTCTATGCGGGCTATCTAGAGCGGCAGGAGGCCGATATTCTGGCGTTTCGTCGTGATGAAGCCATTATGATCCCCCGCGACATCAAATACCGGGATGTGGGCGGATTATCGAATGAGGCCAGCGAGCGTTTAACGGCGGCAAAGCCTGAAACGCTAGGGCAGGCCGCGCGCATCGAGGGTATAACACCGGGTGCTTTGACGGCCATATTGGCCTATGTGAAGCGTCGCAAAAAAGAGGCCGCCTCGTGACACAAGAAGAGTTTGAAAAAGAAACGGGTGTTTCACGTGAAACATCGGAGGCTTTTGAGCGCTGGAGACAGCTCTTGGTGCAATGGAGCGAACACACAAATCTGGTTGGGCGATCAACGCTGGAAGATTTTTGGCAGCGCCACGCCATGGACAGCTTTCAGCTGTTTGACATCCTGCCTGAAGGGCCACTGAATATAGCAGATTTGGGTGCAGGCGCGGGATTTCCGGGCTTGGCACTGGCTTTGGGGATGAAGGAAAAGGGCATAGAGGGCCGGGTCGTGATGATCGATTCCGTTGGTAAAAAGGTCGAATTTCTCAACAAGGCAATTGAGGCCACACAGGCCCCGGCGGAAGCCCGGGCGATTCGTGTTGAGACGCTAAACCCAGCCGAAAACTTCAATATCGTGACAGCGAGAGCTTTTGCACCCCTGAATAAATTATTGGAATATGCCGCTCCCTTGTTGAAAACAGGGGCAAAAGGGCTGTTTTTGAAGGGTCGGTCATACCAGGAAGAATTGACGAAAGCCCGCAAACACTGGACATTCGAGACCAAAGTCATACCAAGTCTTACCAGTGACGGTGTGATCCTGTGTATCGATGAGGTCAAGCGTGTCAGATGACGTCCTGCGCAAGCGCGCACCCAAAGTTATCGCTATTGCCAACCAGAAGGGTGGTGTTGGCAAGACAACGACAGCCATAAATCTGGGAACAGCGTTGGCAGCCATTGGTCAAAAGGTTATTTTGATCGACCTTGACCCCCAGGGTAACGCCTCCACCGGGTTGGGCGTTCCTAAAGCGGACCGGATCAAGACCTCTTATGACGTGATCGTTGGTCAGGAAAAACTGATTGATGCTCTTGTAAAAACAAGTGTTCCTGGATTGGCAATTGCCCCGTCTGACGTGGAATTGTCAGGAGCGGAACTTGAGCTGGCGAATGAAGCCCAGAGATCATATCGGCTGAAAACAGCCATAGAGGATTATCAAAAAGACCTGGAGGCCCGGCATGAGAGATGTGACTACATCCTGATTGATTGTCCGCCATCCTTAAATCTGTTGACGGTCAACTCGATGGCCGCATCCGATTCCGTTCTGGTTCCGCTTCAATGTGAGTTCTTTGCCCTGGAGGGGCTGACGCAATTAATGCGCACAGTGGATCTGGTACGAAACCATCTGAACACGTCTCTTGAAATTCAAGGCGTGGTTTTGACCATGTATGACAGCCGGAACAAATTATCGGCTGAAGTGGCAGAGGATGTGCGGGCGCATTTTGGTGACAAGGTCTATAAGACCATGATCCCGAGAAATGTCCGGGTCTCTGAAGCGCCCTCCGTTGGCAAGCCGGTTCTGCTCTATGATTTGTCGTGTGCCGGATCACAGGCCTATGTCAGCTTGGCCAAGGAAGTGGTCAGGCAGGAACGAAAATCTAAACGTCTGAAAGAGAGTGAAGCCGTATGAGCCCGACAGAAAAACCAAAACGCCTGGGCCGCGGCCTGTCCGCCCTTTTGGGTGAGCCAGAGGTCGAGCATTCAATAGCCGAGGTCGAGCAATCACCTTTAGCGGCCTCAGAGAGCGGTGTAAAAACCATTCCTGTGGAGTTAATACAGCCAAATCCTGAACAACCACGGAGGGTTATGGCAGAAGACGAGCTTGAGGCCCTGTCAAATTCAATTGCCGAAAAAGGCGTGGTTCAGCCGATTTTGGTCCGGCCGTTGAAGAAAACGGCTGAGGATGGCGCGATCAAATATGAAATCGTCGCGGGCGAGCGACGTTGGCGTGCGGCGCAAAAAGCTAGGCTGCACGAAATACCGGCTTTGATCCGTGAGCTGACAGATCGCGAAACCCTAGAAATCGGCATTGTCGAAAATGTCCAGCGGGCCGATCTCAATCCTGTGGAAGAAGCGCGCGCCTATAAACAATTGATAGAGCGCTATGGAAACACTCAAGAAGCTGTGGCTGCCGCCGTGTCAAAAAGCCGAAGCCATATCGCCAATATGGTCCGGCTTCTGGCGATGCCGGAAGAAATTCTCGCTTATCTGGAAGACGGCCGTATATCCGCCGGCCATGCGCGCGCCATCGCGACATCCCCAAATGTCATTGAATTGGCGAAAATCGTCGTCGACGAAGGCCTGTCTGTCAGAGCCGCTGAAGCTCTGGCCAAAGCCGATGCGGGTGATGGGTCACAGAAACAAAAATCAGCGAAAGCCGCAACGAAATCTGAAAAGGATGCGGACACGCGTTCCTTGGAATCTGATATCGCAGCGCGCCTGGGTCTGGATGTGGATATCCGTCATGGCAAAAAGGGCGGAGAAATTACGGTGAAGTATAAAACACTCGAACAGCTGGATGATGTCTGTCGTCGATTGAGCGCCATGGAGGGGTGACAAAAACAGTCACTCCCTGACTGCTTTGGGGAAGAGCGTGGGGGCTATAAACACCCCTGTTTAACCCCCCGAAATCCCCTCCAGACCCCTGTTAAGCCCGTTCAAACCCATCCCAAACCACCCCACAGCGTGCGGTCAAACCTCTGGGAACGGACGCAAAACGGGCGGATGTGTGCTGATTTGCCGTGAAAAAAGGGGGGATAACTACCCCTTCATTCGGGCCGCGCCGCGCGTCAGACGCAAGACCAGATCGCTGACAAGGGCCACAGCGGGTGCACCGGAGCTTTTAACCGAGCGCTCTGTTTCAAAAGCCAACTGCCGTGCTGCATCCAGGCGACGGCCCCGCCACATTGATAATTGTCGTTTAAATTGAGCCGCTTGCGGGCCAAAGCGAGGCGCACCTGTCCGGGCAATGGCCATATCACTACCACCGGCTGCCTGGGCTGCGGCCAATTGATCAATGCGCCTTTGCAGCGCCCGCAAAATGCCGACAGGATTAAGCCCTCCGCTCAAAGCGCGGGTATAAGCGCTGTCGGCTCCCACTTGCTCACCACCCATCACAGAATTGACGATTTCATCGAGCGCCGCCTCTCCCTGATCGGCAGAAATAGCCTCGATATCGTCAATTATGACCGTGTCATCACCGTCACGTTGGTTGCTTAAACCTTTGTATAGTATGAGTTTTTCTATTTCGCCGCGGGCCAGTGCCCGGTCGCCCTCAAGTCGGGGCAGCCAGGAATTTCGGGCATCAGATGACAAGCTCAAACCCTCAACACCCAGCATCTCATCGGCCAATTGGGACAGGGATTGGGAGGTGTCTGCATAACAAGCGATTGCGGCACAAAACTGAGCCGGTTCAAAGGCTTTGCGAAGTTTTCCGCGGGGAGTGAGATCGCCCGATTCAACGATCAATTTGGCTTCAACAGATGTTTTTTCTTGTTCAATATCAGCAAGTAAGCTGACAATGGGCCCATTACCGGTTTCTCCCGACAAACGAACCCTGACCAGCCGGTCACCGCCGGTCAGTGAGAGCGCCGCCATGGCATCGGCCAGGCAGGCCGGGTCAGCTTTAAGGTCATCATCAGTCAGCTGCGTGACAGCAAAAGGATCATTGGGGTCATCAATCAGATTTTGTGCAAGTTTATCAGCACGTTCGTGTGCAAGACCACGATCTGGACCATAAACAAGATAGGCTATAAAAGACGGGTCTGGGCGACCAATCCGCGCATCAGTATCGCGCGGAGAGACCTTTACCATGTGTCCTGGTCCTGGAAGCCGCGAACCAGCTGAACAACCATTCTTTCAGCCGCCATTTCCGCCGCCCGTTCCTGTGCATCACGCTCAGCGGTCAAGGACCCATAGACAGAAGATGACACATCATAGGAGGCCTCGCCAAAAGCGTGGCCTGTCATGACCGCCTCTGCTTGTCCATCTACAAAGAGTTGATAACTAACATTTAATCTCACAGCAAAGCGGGATGCAATCGCATCTGCGCCAACGCCCAAGCCCAGAGTGGTTATGTCCGTCTCAGCCCGCAGGGTGAAAGAGCCGGATGATCCCCGTGATCCCAGCTGGTCATACAGGGCTTCCTGAAGAAGGTAATCAATACGCTCTTGACCGGTCTCAACCCGGATATCGTCCAACTCATTGGCAACGCCTGATGATCCATACATGGGTGAAAACCCACATCCGGCCAAAACCATCATGGTCAGAGCAAATAACCCAGTTAAAACAAGGTGTTTGGCACCCATAAGGTTTACCCCGCAACGATGTTTACAATACGATTTGGTACAATAATGACTTTGCGTATGGTAAGGCCTTCCAAGGATCGCGCCACTCCTTCTTCGGCCAAAGCCAAAGATTTTACCGTGTCCTCATCTGAATCCTTGGCAATATTGATCTCGCCCCGACGTTTGCCATTGATCTGAACCGGAAGCGTGATGGTGTTTTCAACCAGCATTTCAGGGTCAGCTTCTGGCCAATCAGCGTCTATAACCAAACCCTTACCGCCAATACGAGACCAGCACTCTTCTGCCAGGTGCGGGATAAAGGGTGCGATTAATCGGGCAAGAATTCCAAGTCCCTCAATACGCGCGGCAACCATGTCTGTGCCTGGACTGTCAGCTTTGCGCAGGACATTGACGAGGTCATGAATCTGGGCAACAGCAGAATTGAAACGGAAGTCTTCAATCGCTTCTGTCACCGATTTGGCTGTTTTATGGGCCGCTTTTCGAACAACCAATGCATCGCCACTGACCCCAAGCGGAACATCAAGGGGGTCATGGTCGTTGTCTGGAATAGAGTCAAATGTCGTCCATAGCCGTTGAATGAAGCGCCAAACGCCATCAACACCACTATCGGTATACTCGACATCACGTTCAGGCGGTGAGTCAGACAGGACAAACCAACGCGCCGCATCGGCACCAAAATCATTAATAAAAGCATCCAGATCGACAACATTCTTTTTCGACTTGGACATCTTTTCAATCGCGCCAACGGTCACCGGTTTTCCGGTTTTCAGCTCGACAGAAACACCGTCTTTTTGAGTGACATCTTCAGGCGATAACCAAGAGCCATCACCGGATTGATATGTTTCATGCGTGACCATGCCCTGAGTAAAGAGGCCTGCAAAAGGCTCTCCAGTAGCCATATTCATCAGACCGGCATCATTCAGGGCTCGTGTGAAAAAGCGCGCATACAGCAGGTGCAAGATAGCGTGTTCGATACCGCCCACATACTGATCAACAGGCATCCAGTGCTCTGCATGCTTGGCATCAAATGGCTGATCCTCATCCCATGGGGAGGTAAAGCGCAGGAAATACCATGATGAACAGACAAACGTATCAAGCGTATCGGTTTCCCGGCGAGCGGCTTTACCGCATGAAGGACAATTTGTGTGCTTCCATGTCGGGTGTCGCTCAAGCGGGTTGCTGGGCTCATCAAATGTGACGTCTTCAGGCAGCTTGACAGGCAATTGATCGGCGGGAACGCCAACGGCACCACAGTCATCACAATGGATAACGGGTATCGGGCACCCCCAATAACGCTGGCGAGAAACAAGCCAGTCTCGAAGGCGATAAGTGGTCGCCCCTTTGCCAAGGTTCAGGGATTCCAGCTTTTCAATGGCCCGCTCAATGGCGTCAATCGTGCTCAAACCGTTCAGAAAATCTGAATTATAAATCGTTCCTGGCCCGGTATAAGCCTCATTTTCAATGGTATAGCTTGCTGCGTCGCAATCTGGTGGCAAAACCACCGGATTGACCGGAAGCTTATATTTTCGGGCAAAGTCGAGATCCCTTTGGTCGCCCGCAGGAGAGCCAAAAATGGCCCCGGTTCCATAGCTCGACAAAACAAAGTTTGCGGCCCAAACGGGCAACTCCCAATCCGGATTGAAAGGGTGGGTAACGGTTATACCCAGATCAATGCCCTTTTTGGGTGCCTTTTCAATCTCTTCGGCGCTGGTCCCCATCCGCTCGCATTCATGCATGAATTGGTCAATGGACGGATCATTTTCGGCTAATTTTTTTACAATCGGGTGGTCTGGAGCAAGGGCCAGAAAGCTTGCGCCATAGAGTGTATCCGGGCGCGTTGTGAACACATCAATTGTGGCTCCGAACTCCTGTTCAATAACGGGGTCGGAGATCGGGAAGTTGATTTCTGCGCCACGAGAACGACCAATCCAGTTGGATTGCATCAGGCGAACCTTGTCAGGCCAGCGATCCAGACCCTCTATGGCATCGAGTAATTCATCTCCGTATTCAGTGATTTTAAAGAACCACTGATTCAGCTCACGCTGAACAACCAAAGCACCCGAGCGCCAACCTCGCCCATCAATGACTTGTTCATTGGCCAGCACGGTTTGATCAACAGGGTCCCAATTGACCTTGGCTGTTTTGCGGTACGCCAGACCACGTTCATGCAGTTTGAGAAAAATGGCTTGTTGGTGTTTGTAATAATCGGGTTTGCAAGTCGCTATTTCTCGACTCCAATCCAGAGCCAAACCCAGTTTTTGAAGCTGTCCACGCATGACTTCAATGTTTTCGAGTGTCCAGCTACCCGGGTGAACACCTCGTTCCCGAGCTGCGTTTTCAGCGGGAAGTCCAAAAGCGTCCCAGCCCATAGGGTGCAAAACATCAAAGCCCCGCGCGCGTTTATACCGGGCAACAACATCGCCCATGGTATAATTGCGGGAATGCCCGACATGGATACGTCCCGACGGATAAGGAAACATTTCCAGGACATAATATTTAGGCTTGTCGTTGGAATTTTCCGGCCCTTTGGCCCGGAAGGAATCATGCCCCGCCCAAGCCGCCTGCCATTTGGGTTCGGACTCACGTGGATTATATCGGCTCATGTCTTTGGCTCGCGACACCAAGTCGCGCCTCTGGGCTAAAGCCCGGTATTAATTGTCCAATTGGGCAATGCGGAGCTGGCGGGCGCGGGTCAGGATGGCGTTTTCAATCTCAACAGACGTTTGTGCGGCTGTTGCGGCATCAATCCATCCACCTTGTTCATCTCGGACCTGCCTGAAAACATTTACCGAAAGCGCATCAGCTCGCAGGCGAGTATCAAGAATGTAAACCGTCAGTTTGAACCGCTCTGTCGTCATTTGTGGATTGGCATACCAGTCCGTAATGATCACGCCCCCAAACGGGTCCACCTCAGAAAGAGGCATAAAAGAAATCGTATCAAGGCTCGCGCGCCACAAATATCCATTGACCCCAATACCCTCAACCGAGGGCTGAGTATTGCCTCGCAACGGATTTGGAAGGGATGGGAGGCGGAGCCCGGAAAGCCCCCCTTGTTCGGCAGATTCGTCTGCACTGGTTGTCGTCTCATTACCGCGCGAAGCGCAGGCGGGAAGAAGAAGAATGGCAGCTGATAAAGCAGCGCCAAGAATCCGACGGTCGGACATATGCCGTGACTCCTTGAAATGAGGATTACGAAAAGCACAAAACAAACGACACACAGTAAACCCATGTGAACACGAAACGTCTGTATAACATGCGAAACGAGCCGCGCCAGCGTCGAAAGGCACCCGAGATATGCGTGATGTAAACGCAACAGCCAGGATCAATTTCTTTCAGACAGGCTGAGTGGCGCTTGACCCAGAGCGTTTGCTTGTCTCCAGTGTCACCCGACGTCCGGGGGGACGGGGCCGATCGGCGGGGCCGTGAGATATGATACGGACATTTAGCGCGCTTACTATCGCCGCTCTTTCCGTAGCGCTCACGGGCCCGTCGGCAACGGCGCAAAGCGATGATTTTACATCAAATACCCCAGCTTTTGAAAATACAAATGTCGAGTTCCAGCTTGATATAGGCAGTGTAATTGCGGCTGGATCAAGCCGGAATACGGATCAGGATTTATTGTTCGATATTCAGGCCGGGTTTGAGATTGAAACCCTGACAGAATCTGGTCGTCGATGGGGTTTGGTTGCAAGTGCCAGAGTTGAGCGTGATAGCGGTCGTCGTGCCTGGGGGGGGCGGATCGGAGACTGCCCGCAAGGACAATCGGACTGCCCAAGCCATTTTGATGGCGTTTCCGGCCGGCCCGTTCTTGCGCCCGTCTCGGGGCTTTTTACGGTAGGGCCCGACCGCTCTGAGGGAACGCGCGCCGCGTTAGAGAAAGGCTACGCCTATGTTCACACGGGGTGGGGCGAGTTTCGCGCGGGGTACGGCTCTGGCGCGGCAGATACGGATACTGAGAGTGGGCCAACTGCTTTCAGATTGAGCCGTGCGGATGGCGGGCGCGTTGATTTGACGGGCTTGTCATTTGTGCGAACCAGGAATTTGACCTCAGGGTTTTCACCAAAAGTGGTTTTCCGCTCCATCCAATTGGGACAGGTGTCGACTATTGGTGCGGGTCGAGTATCTGTTTCATACACACCGGAAGTTCGCGATTGTGGTGTTGATTTTTGTGCAAGCGAATACGGGCCAGCAGGATTACTCTCCCCATTATCAGATTCAGTCTGGGAAGTTTCGGCGCGCTATGAAGTTCACCGGGGTCAAAATGAGATCGCTCTCAGCTTGGGGGTCTCAAATTCTGAGGACGCAACCGGACGCTCCGGCTTCGAGGGCATAGAGGCACAAAACGCGGGCCTCTCTTGGTCAAATGGCCCATGGAGCGCAGGCGCAAACTGGCTGAGTGCCAATAACGGAACATCACAGCAGGGCAGCTATCAAACGTGGTCTGTCTCCGCAGGCTACGAAGATGGCCCATGGATTACGGTTTTGGAATACGGACAATTTCAGGATGATTTGATCCATGCCGAGGGGGAAACAGCCCAGCTCAGCGCCTCTCGTCTGGTTGGTGATCGCTGGGTTTTGGGTGGCGGACTGCAGTGGTCGGGGCTTGATGAGCCTGTCCTATCGGGTCCAAACCGGGTCAATCAGCAC
>Ga0316207_10005721_pt1 | contig 10175 bp, 7 predicted proteins | sample 6weekpyrite_MG_FD_204943 | JGI IMG/M metagenome (GOLD analysis project Ga0316207, IMG submission 204943) | Microbial mat bacterial communities from mineral coupon in-situ incubated in ocean water Damariscotta River, Maine, United States -... | ecosystem: Environmental > Aquatic > Marine >...
AAAATGGATACACTAAGTTATGAAATCATACAATCGAATAAGGTGCATAACTTAGTGTATCCATTTTATTTATTGCCACAGTAAGGGAAAAGATGTTTAAAGATATAAAACTTGATGATAGATCGTATCAAGAGATTCGAGACGATGCCATCTCAAAAATAGTCAATCACTGTCCTGAGTGGACAAATCATAATGCTTCTGATCCTGGTGTGACATTGGTTGAACTATTTGCCTATATGTCAGAGATGACACAGTTTCGACTCAACCAGGTGCCGCAAAAAAACTATCTTGCCTTTTTGGATCTGCTAGGTATTGAACAACGCCTTCCAATTGCCTCATCTTCACGTGTAGCCTTTGAACTATCAGCGGGATATGAAATGGATAAGGAAGCTAAAAGTACTGTATTGATTCCGGCTAAGACAACTGTGTTGACACAAGAAGATGAGCAGCATGAAGCTTTAGTTTTTGAAACACAAGATGATGCGTATTTGAGCAACATTAAATTACTCAATGTCTACAGTAAGTCATATGAACTCTCTCGTTCAAAGAGTCATATCTATGATTACACGCAAAACATTAGCGATAAGATTCCTTTTTATCCTTTCGCTCAAAGTGGAAAAAGTGATAATAAGGTTGAATTGATCTTTTTTTCAGATGCTTTTTACGTCTTAGCCAATGAAGTGAGTATGAGTGTTTTATTTAGACTGCCGACAACCATGCGAGAGTTTGATCTTGATGAAAACTTTTTGTCAAAGATGCTGTGGGAATATTATGATGGCTCAAATTGGCAAGTTTTAAATATTGAACACAATCTGGGTGTTGTCATTGATGATACGGATGCGGATGTGTTAAGTGTAACCTTTGAGGGTAATTGTACGGGGCTCGAGAAATCTTTTCTTTCAGAGTTTTCTAAAAATGAAGAGTATTATATTAAGGCCACTTTTGAAGAAGTCCCCGAGTATTTAAATGAGTTGAGTATTTATGAGGTCTCGGTGATAACAAATTCTGATGCAGAAGGCGTCTTGCCTGACAACTGTTTTCATAATTTTGAAAACCTTGATTTAAACAGTGGCTTTTATCCTTTTGGTGCACGCCCTACCTTAGAAGACGAGATGATGGAGGAGAACTTTTATCTTCAATGTGATCAGGCATTTTGCGAACCGGGTGCTCAGGTCGAGATTAGTTTTGAACATGCAAAGACAGCTGCTTATCAGATGCCTGTAGCCCAGGATAATCTGCAGATCGTGTATGAATATGCCGTAGAAGAAGGAAAGTGGAAAGCCCTGGATGTTATTGATACAACAGCTTCATTCACTCAAGAGGGGACCCTCTCTTTTAAGATTGAAAAAGATTTTCAACGTATCGTCTTAAATGCACAAGAAGGGTATTGGATACGCGCGAAGATACTTGCGGGAAATTATGGTCAAGAAGAGATTAGCACCTATGATACACAAACGGGTGAAGTTAAAATTACACCAGCGACCCTAACACCTCCTATCTTTTCAAAGGTATCATTAAAGTATTCACAAGAACGGGTGGATTTAGATAACTGTGTGAGCTTTAGTAATTATCAGTATCAAAGTATTCGCTTTGATAAAAACAGGCCTGTCTATTTTTTCAAACAAGACAATGAGGCAGAAGATGCCTTATATCTTGCCTTTGATTCTTATTTGTGTGAAGAAGAGCTAGAATTGTATTTTGATATAGAAAAAAGCGATAAACAACTGCAATCCCAGCGTGTATTACAATGGGAGATCTTATCAGAAGGGCAATGGAAACGTTTGGATGTCGATGATCAGACACAAGGTCTGAGTTTAAGTGCTGATGTAAAGATCAAGTTGCCTGAAATCAGCGCATTAGAGACGTACTCATTATATATAGATGCCTTTGAGCGAATGTGGATTCGGATTTCGGTCAAGTTTAATAGTCTACATGAGTTTCCGATGATTAATCAAATCCTTTTAAACACGGTAAAAATAGCGCAGACACAGACCTATTATGATGAGTTTATGGGGCATTCAGATGGATTGCCTAATATGAAATATACACTTGAATATAAAAATTTAACACAAGCCCCTGTGATATGTGTGGATGAAGAGGTGTATACGCCTGTTGAGCGTTTTATAGATTACGGACGTGAAGACAAGGTCTTTCGTTTTAATGGTATGAGTGCAGAAGTCGAGTTTGGAGACGGAGAATATGGTTTTGTACCGCCTCTGGGTGCAGAGATTATTGCGACTGAATATAGTACCTCTTCAGGAAAGGCTGGAAATATCAGCAGTGACAAGATTACGGTTTTAGGTGAGGCGATTAATTATATTGACAGTGTCAGTAATATATCAGCTGCAATAAATGGACAAAATGGTGATACTATTGAGGATTTAAAACGTTTTGCACCATCGGTTTTAAAAAGTATGCAACGTGCAGTGACATTTGATGATTATGAACACTTGGCGCGTGCTTTTTCACCTTCGATTCAAAAGGCCAAGGCCTTAATGCAAGATGATGAGTTGATTGTTCTGGTTATGACAAACTCAATTCTTAAGGAAAAAGGTTTTATCAACCAGCACTTTTTGTCAGAGCTTCAAGAATATTTGCAAAAATTAAGTATGGTGACCCTATTACCACGTGTACAAAGGGTTCAGTTAAGTAAAATTTCACTTAAGATGAAACTAAAGTATCTGAATGAAGATGAGGTTATGCCACGTTCTAAACTAGAAAGTGAACTCTTTCATAAGGCGCAATCTTATTTTGACCCTTTAACAGGCATGGGCGGAAGTGGTTATGAGATAGGTCGTCCTTTATTGAAAAGTGATGTGATCAAAGTACTCAACAGTATTGGCGGCTCTTACCTTATAGCTGAACTTAGTTTTATTAAAGATGGGGTACGTTTGGATACGAACAGTGTCGAACTCCGTTTCAATGAAGTTATAGACCTTCATGACTTAATCATCGAAGAGTTGAGTTATGATTTTTAAAACGGCCCTTGAAACTTTTGAGTATATTAATACACTCTTAGACCGGGGTGTGACAATATCTCCTCAGGTTATTGAAAAGATATGCCGACTTAATGATATTCATATAAAAAAGAGTACCTTGATACATGGTGATAACAAAAAACCGCAACTAGACAAGGTGGAACTCTTAGACAATGGTGCTTTTATTCTGGTATATAAACAAGACTCGTGGATGAATTCACTTCCTTCTTTGTATCATGATAATGAGTTTTTAGAACGCTTTTTATTTGGATTTGAGCAAGAACATCTTCAGACACAACTAATGTTAGATGACATGCATGAACTCTTTAATCCAAGTAAGACAGAATTTGTCAACTGGTTGGCTTCATGGGTCGGGATTGCTTTTTCAAAAGAGGTAGGTGAACGTGCTAAACGTAGGGTATTGCATAATATTGTTTACTTGTATAAAATCCGTGGAACCAAAGAATATTTTATTAAGTTGATTAAGTACTTGTGTGATATTACTATTAACATTGATGATGGTAGTGTTGTCGAGTCAATGCATCACACCTTGGTGAAAAAAGTTTCAAATACAAAAATGTTTATTGTTCATATTGAGAATAAAGAAAACTGTTCAGATCAAGCTATTTCTTTGATGAAAGCAATTTTAGATAAAGAAAAGCCTATAGGGGTGAATTACAGGTTGTCTGATGAAAGTACGCTTGATACAGTACCAGATGTAGTCAAAGCTAGTATAGAACTTCATAGTGAAGATATGAGCTATGATTATGATGATTATGAGAGGTGGGATTAAGGATGCATGAGACAGAATTAAGCCGTGAGATACGCAATCGGTATAAAAGTAGAAAGGTCTATGAAAACCGACATAAGTATACACCCATAGAAGAGAAATTTGGATTAAAAAAAGAGGACGCAATTTTAATTGAGACAAAGGTTGATAAGCTTTATAGCGAGATATCGCAAAAATATGCTGTACAAGAGTCCGAAGTCTATGATAAACTCTACCTCAAGGTAAGAAAACTGTTTGTGGAGATGATGTGATGATACCCGATAATAATTTACATAAGAGTAATTTTGCTGATGGTATGATGTTTAACCCTGAGTTGATACGGATAAATGATGCATATTACTTGCAAAAGAGTGCCCTTATCTCACGTTATGGGATAGGTCAAGGAATTTTGATCGGGTACAAATCCAATCTACGTGTAGCCGTAGAAAATGCTCAACTTGTTTTACACCCAGGTGCTGCAATTAATCAAAATGGCGAATTGATTATAGTGCCTCATAAACAGTTACTTTTAAAAGATCTTTCATTAGCGCAATTTAAAGATGAAAGCACCCTGTATATTTATATAAAATATAAAGAGACCTTAGGTGATAAACGTGAGTCAAAACGGGATAAAGAAGAAAAACACTTTTATAAGATTGATGAGGGCTACTCCATTGAATTAAGAGAGAAAGTGCTGGGGAGTTCTGACTTGTTTGAGTTGGCAAGAGTCTATATAGATCATAAAACAAACTCTATTATCAAATCTGCCCATAATCCATACTCCGCAATGGCCAATGAAGTTGATCTGAGGTTTGCCTCTAAGCTTTCATCGGCCCAAGCTTTGATGAATCACAGTGAAAAGATTATGATGGCGAATGTTTTTAGAAAGTATGCTGAGTACCTCAGTGAACTTTCGATGCACAGAAGATTATTTACAGCTTCTATCGCAGCTGCTTTTGCCAATAAGGTTGTTGGTGATATTTTAATGTATGAACTGACTGCGGTTAAGCTGTATGAGCTATTGAACCATCTCTTGTATTTGAGTGTGAAGATACAAGATGAACTTAATGTCATTGTTAACACCGGGTTTTGGAAAAATATTTTACGCCTGCAAAGTATTTTTAGTTTTAGTGAAAAGTATGATGTGTCATTTTATGATCTGCTTTTAAACATTGATAGCTCGTTTTATTCCAAGGTTCTCTTACATTTTGGAAATGCGGCTATTTATGATGGTGATTTTAATGAGCTCAGTAGCCAAGATGAAAAAAGTACGCAAAAAGAAGTCCGTGACTATATTAAAGTTGGCTCAGCTGAAGACAGCGATCTTGTGGTACAAGGTGAAGATATTGCAGCCTTTCATGCAAAACTTTACCGTCATAAAGAAGGATTTTTTATAGAAGATGTTTCGGGTACATCAGGGATATATGTCAATGCTGAACGACTTGAGAAGGGTATGAAGAAGTTTATCCGGCATCAGGACTTTACCGTTTTAGGCAAACATGGAAAAATACTAAATTTAAGTAATGTATAGGGAATATGATGCAAAATAACGAAAATTTTGAAGTGGTTTTAAGTACAAAGGCTAAGGCAAAAAACGGGGCAAGTACGATCTATATAGAGACTTCGACTAAGGGACTGATATATCGCAGTGAAGTGTATATGGATGAACATATGATTGACGCGGTTGAGATGAATTGCTCAGATATATCCAGTGTTGACAGATATGAGGATATTTTTCAAGCGAGATATGCTGCCGCTCATCAAAAACTTGAAGATCTTTATACCCAAGAAAGAATTTTTGCAAGGGTGTTAACAACAGATGGAGATTATGCCGAAGGACCTGGAAGCCTTAGTGTTATTACATCAACCTCTGACAATGTTTTTAAGTGTGAGGCTTTTTTAGATTCCAGTTCCATTGATGTTAGGAAAGAAGAGGTGGAAGGTGATGACCCAGCTGTTTTTAAAGCAAAATATACGCAAGTTCATAAAGAATTTGTAAAAAACTATATCAAAGTACTGAAATTTCCTGCGAATACCTTTATTAATCCGGTGATAAAACGCTTTCCTTTATATGCAAAGTCACCGATGTACGCTTTTATCTTGTTTTTACTGACTGTTATGTTGATTCTTTGGATACTCTCATTGGTAGTGTGTGGAAAAGCGATGAAAAAGATTGTCACCAAGGTTGCAGGTAAAGAAGCCGGCATGATTGTTAAAGATCTTCAAAAAGGTATGTGTTCTAAAAAGGGTGGGGGTAATGAGAAGACGGTTGTCGGCAAAGACGGAAGCACTGTTGTTATGAGTACGGATGAGGATGGAAAAACAACGATTAAGCATGACATAAAGAAGAAATTGCCTAATTTTGTTGTCTTGCCTCAAAATATTACCTTTAAAAATACCAATCAGATCTACCCTGTCTACATCAAAAACAATAAAAAGGCTGATATCTTAGTCCGTTTAAAAGACAGGGTGATCTTTGATTTTGAAGATGCCTTGGTGAGTCCGGATATGGTCGTTAATGTAATTACTAAAGAAGCGCTACATATAGACAGCAATAAAGTCGGACAGTTTGAGTTTAAGATTGAGAAGGCTTTTTTAGAGTCTGAAAGTCTGGAAGAGAGACTATATAAGGGCGCTGTGATATTAGATGCTACAGACCTTCAAACAAGAGAAAATGAGACTATCACTATCAGTTTTGAGTTCTCAGTGCAAAAAGATGAAGATATACAGGCTGAACAAATAGCAGAGCAAGCGCAGGAAAGTGAATGAAAAAGCTACTGATACTACTTGCCCTTGTCACGAGTATATATGCCCAAGGTGGTTTTATTAAAGATTATGAAGATTTTGAATCAGCGGTCATCGCTTTTAGCGAACATGTAGAAGAATATAAAACGAATATCTACTTTTATCAGGATGAAAAAGCTTTTCATGTTGCCTATGATCCAAGTTCTCAAACAGAAATTAGCTATTCATTTTTACAAATATTTAATGATAAGGTATTTGAAAAAGTTTTAACGGCTTACAGACAGATTGAGGATAAACGAGAACTATATATCAAGAAGTTTAATCAGCAGTATTTTTTGCGTTTAAGAAATAAGGATATTAAACACACCAATGAAATGTTTCTTCTGTTAAAACAAAAGTATCCGAATATGTATCATTCAAAGGCTATTAAAAAAGCTAAAGTAAAAAAAATAAAAAAAGATATCAAATATGAGATTGTTTATTTAAAAGATAAATATGAAAAAATAAACTCAAATACTAATACGCAGATCGTTGTATCAAAAAGAGAAACAGATGTCTTGCCTTCATTAGAGAACAACCTGTCAATTAAACATCAAGACATAAATCGTAAAGGGGGATTGGATACCCTTGCTGATATAGAACATTCAGTGTCAAATTTTGCCCTCATTCGTGGGGATACCTTAGGCCTTAAAAATGCTGGATTGGCAGGACTGGAACCCTTTAATAATTATGGTATCTTGTGTTCACCCAGCGAATCGGTACTTTTTCTTGTTTCGCATGAAGAAGTGACATCGATTTATGACCTAAGAGGAAAGATGCTCTCTATTGGAAGTATTTCTGATATGGCCCAGGTATATTTACAAAAAGTGGCTAAAGAAGCGGGTGTCATACAAGATATCGGCTTTAAGTCCTATTCGGTTGATACCTCTATGAGGTTATTGAAAAATAGAAAGATAGATGCATTTTTCTTATTTGCTCCCTTGTCCTATCTAGAGAAGTTTTTGGAAAAAGGTTTTTATATCTCTTCCATACCCAAGGATTTTGTATCTGGACTTAGTACAAAAAGGGGTCTGAAACGATTCAAGTACAAGGTTAACAATCGTCTGATATCAAGTTTTAAAGCGCCTGACTTTCTTGTGTCTCCTTTACAAAGTGTAGATGTTGACTTAGTTGATAAGATCGGTGTTGTGGCAGAGGCTTATGGATGTTTGGATAATGTGAAAATACCTAATGCCTTTTATGGTCAGCTTCATCCGGTACTTTTAGAAGCGCTTGCAAAGAAAAAAGCAAAATCTCTTGAAAGTGTCTTACCGGTTACGCCGAAAAAAGATGTGATTGAGATCAGTTTGTATAAAAAAGAAAAAGGTAAAAGAGAAGTGATATATCTGTATAAGGTTCAAAATAATGGTTTACATGACGCCAACATCAGTTTTGACCATTATGAGACTAAAGCCTTAGACAGACAAACGGTTAAGCCTCACCATCTGCTTAAACTAAATGCTAAAAATAGAAATATCACAGTGGATAAAAACAGCAGTAGATTAATCTCTTTTAGTTATGAGAACCCTTTTACCTTGCGCGTGAAAAACTTGCCCATAGATCTTGTTTTTAAAAATGAGCAGGTAGAAGAAAATTACATATATGTTAAAACAGTTGTAGGGGAGGAATAATGAAAATATTATCTTTAATACTGATGATATTGCTTATATCTGCATGTTCATCAGGCCCGGTTAAAAATCCTGAAATGCTTTCTCTTTCAAATATTTCAGTCTCTTATATCAAAGGGGAAAGTTTTGTTATGGGTACGTATGATGACGCTTTTATTGATAAGGCTCCAAGAAGTGTTACCTTGGATGATTTTTACATTGACAAGACAGAGGTGACAAATGCCTCTTATCTGCAATATATGAGTGAAGCCACGGGGGTGAGAAAACCAAGTTTTATTGATGACCCTATATTGGGTGCACCTGAGCTGCCTGTAGTGGGGATTACTCATAAAGAGGCACAGGATTTTTGTCTTTTCTATAATAAACACCTGCCCAGTGAAGCACAATGGGAATTTGCAGCCAAGGGTGGAAGCAAGTTTGAGAAGTATGCTTGGGGTGAGGATGAAAACCCTTTATATATGAATTTTAGAGGTTCTCATAAGGGTCATGCCCTTGCAGTAGGTTCCTACCCTCCAAATAAATATGGCCTCTATGATATGAGTGGAAATGTAAGAGAGTGGGTAGAAGACAGTTATTCAAAAGATTATTACAAGTTTGCCTGTTCAAAACACTCTGATGAAGAAAACTGTTTTAACAATCCTGTTAATACAGAAGAAAGTAAATATGCATCAAACAGAGGGGGGTCATTTGACTACAGTGCGGGGTATCCTGCTACCGTATCATTTCGCTTTTTTGATTTAAAAGACTCTTTTCATAAAGACCTGGGATTTCGATGTGCCGCAAAAGATATAACTGATGATAAATAAACTTAGATCTTTAAGTATTACGCTTAAACTTATTATCTTGGTTCTGGGTTTACAGTTCGCAACGATCGCAAGTTTGGCCTACTTGAATGAAAAAAACCTTGTTGAAAAAGAGTATAGACAAATTGATGAGAAATTAAGGCTTGTAGGCTATGCTGTCAATGAGTTTGTACTTCACGATTATCATGATCAGATCTTAGATAAGCACTCTATCTCAGAAAAAGAATATTTTGAAGTGATGTTAAAACTCTCCGCCTATGTTAATAAGGCAGATGTTGAGTATGTGTACTCCTTTGTAAAACGTAAAGAAGAAGTGCTGTTTACATCTACCTCAGTAACTGAGAAAGATTTTAAAATTGGAAAGTATGAAGATTTTTTTGAAAAATATGACAAAGCTACAGCAAAACTTTTAAACACGTTTGAAGGTAAAGATGTCGTTTATGAAGATGCTCCTGATGATCATGGAAATTTTAGAAGTATTTTCATCCCTGTTACGAACAAGTATGGTGAGACTTATGTTGTGGGTGTGGATATAACAAGAGAGAGTATAGATCAAATAATTGCCAATACACGTGAAAATATTTTAATGATATCTTTAGTCATCTTTATCATCTCATCCATTGTATCAGGTCTTTTGGTTAATACCTTAGTACGAAGAATCCCTGCAATTAAAGCAGGTCTTTTGGAGTTTTTTGACTATTTGAACTCAAAACGACGAACAGTTAATCCTATTAATATGGGTGGGGGAGATGAACTAAGTCAGATGGCCATGTTGATTAATGATAATGTCAAATTAATCGCTGTTAATATAGATAAGGATAATGAACTCATTGATGAGATCGCGAGTATTTCTTCTCAGGTAAAAAAGGGTTCTTTCTCTTTACGTATAGAACATGAAGGAAATAATCCCGCCTTAAATGAGGTGAAGGAAATTATGAATGATGTCTTAATTGATATGCAGTATGTTATGTTAGATATATTAAAGGTGCTTAAGGAATTTTCTAAACAGAACTATACGTGTAAACTTGATGAATACACCCTTGATGGAGAGATGGCTGAGTTGGTTGAACAGATGAATGTCTTTGGAAAAAATATCTCAGACTATATGCTTAATACAGCCTATGATGCATTAAACCTTGAAAAAGATTCAAGGTTCTTGTACGACTATATGCAAGGTTTGTTGCATAAGATAAACGCTTATTTAAAAGAAGTA
>Ga0316207_10005722_pt1 | contig 10172 bp, 10 predicted proteins | sample 6weekpyrite_MG_FD_204943 | JGI IMG/M metagenome (GOLD analysis project Ga0316207, IMG submission 204943) | Microbial mat bacterial communities from mineral coupon in-situ incubated in ocean water Damariscotta River, Maine, United States -... | ecosystem: Environmental > Aquatic > Marine >...
GTATCTCTTGTTTATTTGCCTGTGTTGAACTGCTGAGTTCTTCATGTGCTTTGAGTAGGACTGCTTTTATGTCAGAAGCAAACAGCTCTTTTGGGTTTTGCGTGTTCTTTATGTTGGCTTCTAAGAACACACCAGAGTTTTGCATCTTTGTTTGTAGCTCTTTTGGCTGTATATCTTTTATATTTGTCAAGAAATTCTCAAGCGTTTTTTGCATAGGAAGCGGAGTATTGTTCTGTTTTAGTACCTGTATAAGCTCTTTAAGTGTCGTGTTTGCGCTGGAGAGACTTTTGAGTGTTGGATTGTTTTTGAGTAGTTCTAAAAGCAGTTTGTTCTGTGTACTCTCTTGAGTTTGTGATTGTTTCAGCAGGGAGTCTAAAATAGAATTTAGGTCTTTTGCCTGTGTAAGTGTTTGAAGTTCCTGCGGTGTTGCATTTTTTAAGACCTCTGCCAATGCTTTGTTGGTATTTGGCAAGATAAGCTGTAATTGTTTGACTGCAATACTATTTAGGTTTATCATAGTATAAGTTTATCATAGTTGAGTATAATACGCAAAAAAGATACAAGCAGATGGGTAAAAAACAAATAAAAAAATACCTCATAACAGCAACACCTTCTTGTTTTCAGCTTAGAAAACATATGCCTGATTTTGCACTTTACCGTGACAAAGAAAATGAAAACTATGCCACAGAGGCACAAAACTTCGTGCAAATGTGCAAACCGCTTAAAGAACTTAAAGTTTTTTTGCATCAAGACTATGAACTGGCGGCAAAGCTAGGTGCAAACGGTGTGCATCTGACCTCACAACAGTTTGATGACATACCAAAAGCAAAAGTATTGGGACTTGAGGTCATCATCAGTACACATACGCATGATGAAGTGCATATAGCTGAAGCGATGGGTGCAGATTATGTGACATACAGCCCCATATTTACATCACCAGGAAAGGGTGAACCCAAAGGGGTGCAAGATTTACAGACCATAGTGAGTCAAACTGATATTGGAATATTTGCTCTTGGTGGAATCGTTACACAAGAAGAGGTAGGGCAGATACAAGAGAGTGGCGCATACGGCTTTGCTTCTATACGCTATTTTTTATAACATTTTTGATTATTTTAACAGTTTTCCTGCCAAATGACCGCTTGCAAAGCTCCATTGGAGGTTGTAACCTCCACATGGACCGTCGAGATTCATAATTTCTCCGCAAAAGTACAGACCGTCAATGAGTTTACTTTGCATCGTTTTTGGATTTATCTCTTTTAATGAAATACCGCCTCGTGTGATCATAGCCATTTTAAAGCCGTCATGCCCTGTCACTATAAGGGGTGTCCAGGCAAGCAGTGAAATGAGTTTGTCGCGATTTTTGCCTTCTAATTTTTTGTATTTTGCATCGGGGTTTACTTCTGCTAGATGACACAGCTCGAGTGAAAGAGCTTCCGGAATAAGTGATTTTAGGAGTTCGAGTACTGTTGTGACTTTTTCTTTTGCAAGTTCTTTTTTAAAATGCTCGCGTATCTGCTCTTCATTTTTGCCTTTTGTCAGATTGAGTAGTAATGGAACCTCGCCGTATTTTTTTAAAAGCGGTGTGACTTCTCTGGCAAAATCAAGTACAACAGGCCCACGTATGCCTGAGTTTGTGAAAATCAAATCGCCTTTGGCACGTAGTTTTTTATGTTTTTTGATATCGACACGCAGTTCAACCTTGGCTATGGTATCTGCTCGGCAGTTTTTTACCCATGTCTCTTTTGTCTTTAAGGGCATCATTGCAGGGGAGAGGTCTGTGACTTTGTGTCCAAGTTCACTTGCCAATTCATAACCGTCTCCCTCTGCACCTAGAACAGGGTACCCAAGTCCGCCGGTTGCTACTATGACATTTGGTGCCAAAAAGAGTGCATTCTCACTTTTGACACCGTCTATATACTTTCCAGTAGAGAGGAGTCTGGTTACTTTTGTGTTGCATTGAATCTTAATGCCCACTCTTTGCATCTCTTTTTCCAAACCTGCAATGATGGTTGCCGAGGAGTGGGAAGTGGGAAAAACACGAAAACCGTCAGGTGCATGTGTTTGTATACCTATCTCTTCTAAGAACTGTATCAGTTTATTGTGGTCAAAATCATTCAAAGCATCCTGCATAAAGCGTCCGTCTCGTCCAAAACGTGCCATAAAGTCTTCATTTGAAAGCGTGTTTGTGAGGTTGCATCGGCCGCCGCCGGTAGCTTTTAACTTGGATGCTATTTTTGAAAGTTTTTCTAAAAGGATGACCTTTTTGCCTTCTCTTGCAGCGACGATGGCAGAGATTATTCCCGCTGCACCGCTTCCAACAACAATGAGATCATAGGTTTCTTCATTCATAAGTGAATTTTAGTATAATTTGCCTTATGAAAACTTACTATGGCGATAGAGAAAAATGTTATAAGTGTTACAGACCAAAAAGCTCATGCATGTGTGAACATTTTGAGCATATAGACACGCAAACGAAATTTGTCATTCTTATGCATCCAAAAGAGTTTAAAAAGGTCAAAAACAATACAGGACACTTTACACACCAAAGCCTAAGTAATTCTGAACTTTTTATCGGCATAGACTTTACATGTAACGCTAGAATCAATGAGATTATTGCAACACATGAGAGTTATATACTCTTTCCATCGCAAGATGCACTTAATTTAAGCCAGACAAAGCCAAAAAGCACTCAAAAGCCTTTGGCTGTATTTCTCATAGACTCAACCTGGGCATGTACCAAAAAAATGTTCACACAGAGTCAAAACCTGCAAAAACTAAAGCACATGAGCTTTACAACGACAAAGACCTCACAGTATCAGATAAAGATACAGCCGGATGAAAATTATCTTTCTACGATGGAATCGACTTTGGTGGTTTTAGAATTGTTAAATAAGTGGCAGATAGAATCTATAGAACAAAAAGGGCTAGATGGATTTTTAAATCCGTTTCGTACTATGATATCGTATCAAAAAAATCTTATTGCAAATCCGTTAAGTCATGCAGTAAGATTTAAGAGGCACACTAAATAGATCATTTGTTAAACATGATGGAGCCGAGTCGTACCATGTTTGAACCGCATTCTATTGCCAGCTCAAAATCTCCGCTCATTCCCATAGAACAGATTGTAGCATTTGGCAGCTGTTCATATATTTCATGAGTTGTCTCAAAGCTTTTTCTGACTACTTGTTCATCATCACTGTGTGCACCTATGCTCATAACACCTTTGAGATGAATATTTGGACACTCGTTTAAGATCTTGTTATATGCTTGAATGGCATCTTCTGGCATAAAGCCATGTTTACTCTCTTCTTTAGCCGAATTTATCTGCATTAAACACTCCAACGTCATATCTTTCGCTTGGAGTTTTTTTTGTAGTTCCTGTGCTAGTTCGAGTGAATCAAGTGCCTGAAAAAGACTTGGATTGATATCTAAAAGATTATTTATCTTGTTTTTTTGCAGGTTGCCTATGAAGTGCCATTCAATAGGTAACTCTTCCAACTCTTGTGCTTTTACTTTTAGATCTTGCACTTTGTTTTCACCAAAAGCACGCTGTCCGATGTTGTAAAGTCTCTTGATCTCTTCGCTTGTTGAGTATTTACTGACCGCTACAATTTTTACTATATGATGGTCACTTACTTTAAGTCGTGCAGTCTCAACACGTCTGATGACATTGTCTATGTATAATTTGTATTCTATTTCATCCATTTTTTACCCCACTAATCTGTTAATATCATTAAAAATTCCAAGCCCCATAAGCCCAAAGAGTATGACCCATCCGGCAATCGTCAGGTTGAATACGACTTTTTCGCTCGGTTCTCGTCTAAAGATGAGTTCATACAAGTTAAACATTATATGTCCACCGTCAAGTGCAGGAATAGGCAGGAGGTTAAGGACTCCAAGGTTGACAGAAATAAGTGCTGCAAAGAACAGAACACTCATCCAGCCTGCTGCGGTCGCATCTGAAGTTATCTTTACTATGCTTATGACGCCGCCCATCTCAGAAGCAGGAACATCACCCATGATGAGCTTTTTTACACCTGTAAAAATAAGAGTCGAAGCAAATGCGGTCTGGTCCGTTGCATATTTCAGTTTTCCTGCAAAATCGAGCTTTTGTTCATGCATAACTCCAGCTGCAGAAATGCCTATCATCTTTTTTTTTACATCTTCACCGTACATATTTTTAGCACTTTGCAGTTTCGGCTTCAAGGTAATGAGTTTTAAGTAACCACCTCTGTCTACCTTTAAAGCGATGGCGCCTTTTGCCTCAGAGATCATCTTTGCCATCTCTTTCCATGTCGTGATCTTTTGACCGTTTATACTCATGATGGTGTCATTTGACTCCAGTCCTGCAACATAGGCAGGAGAGTCCTTGACAACATCTCCCACAACCGGAGCAAGTACCTGTGGATTGCCCAGTGCTATGACAAAATAGAGTATGAAGGCTAGTACAAAGTTCGCAGCGGGTCCTGCTAAGAGTATCAGTATTCTTTGAAAAGGTGTTTTTGCATTGTAACTGTCTGGATCATAGCTTTTTTTGCTTGGGTCTGTATCGTCTTGACCTTTCATCTTTACATATCCGCCTAAAGGAATAGCGGAGATGCTCCATTCTGTGTTAAAAGCACGAAAAGTTACAAGGCGTTTTCCAAAACCAATGCTGAAAACCTCTACATAAACACCCAAAAGACGAGCAACTGTGAAGTGTCCAAGCTCATGAAAAAATATAAGTCCCGAGAGGACTAAAAGTGAAACCAACCAACTCATGCAGTGTCCTCTCTCATAATAGCCTGTCTAAATCCCCAAAGGTATTCCAAACCGGAATAGACGGTTAAAAGTACCGCGAACCATAGAAGTTCCGCTCCAAATGGCCAGTGCATCAGTAAAAAACCGATGGCTATCATCTGTGCGACCGTTTTGACTTTTCCTGCCCAAGAGGCTTTTACGCTAATGCCTTCACTCACGGCGACTGTTCTTAAACCTGTAATGAAAAGCTCACGTACTATGATGATATAAATGGCCCAAGGTGAAGCGTCTCCCATGACCATAAGCCCCAAAAAGGCTGCAAGTGTGAGCATTTTGTCCGCAAGCGGGTCTAAAATAGCACCGAGCATCGTCATCTGATTCCACTCTCTTGCTATATAACCGTCAAAAAAATCCGTCACAGAGGCTAAAACAAATAAAAGTGAGGCAAAATAGTAGTTCCATGTAATATCAAAACCGTTATTTGTAAAAACTTGTGGATTGAGAATGATCCAAAACATCAGCGGCGCAATGAGAATACGCAAAGATGCAAGTAAATTTGGTAGATTGAGCAAATAGTTTCCTTAAATTTATAATAATGAGATTTTAGCTTTTTATTGCTTATTAAAGGCTAATAGACTAATATTAGTCATGACAAAAAAATGCCCCTTATGTAAAGACGACGCAAGCTTTTTCTATGAAGATGTGCAGCGTTATTATAAATGCAAAAACTGCCATGGAGTATTTGTAAACGAATCACAGCTTCCTGATGAGCAAAGTGAAAAAGAGCGTTACGAGTTGCATGATGACAATGCAGCCGATGTGGGATATAGAAAGTTCGTTTCTCCCATAACTTCAAATATTGAAAAAGACTTTACGCAAAAAGAGGAAGGGCTTGATTTTGGAGCGGGCACTTCGCAAATAATTACAAAAGTGATGCAGGAAAAAGGGTACAATATATACTCTTACGACCCTTACTTTCACCCCAACAGTGAATTGCTAAAGAAAAAATATGACTACATAGCATCTTGTGAGGTGGTAGAACATTTTTACCATCCTGAAAAAGAGTTCAAACTTTTAAAATTTATGCTCAAAAAAAATGCAAAACTCTACCTGATGACAGATATGTATGATGAGAGCATAGATTTCTCTTCGTGGTATTATAAAAACGATCCTACCCATGTATTTTTCTATACAAAAAAGACCTTTGAGTGGATACAAGAAAGATTTGGTTTTTCAGACTTTTTTATGGAAAAAAGGCTGGTTATTCTGTCTCATTAGAGAGTTTTAAAGTCTGTTTTACTTTTGTTAACTCACGTGTAATCGTCCAGATTCTTCTTGAAGTCTTTCAGCAATCCAAACTTTAATAATAGATTTTCTTGTAACACCTATCTTTTTTTGCTTCTCTATCTAAAGACTCTATAACGGTTGACTATAACGACACCTAAGTGTTCGTTGCTAGGTTTTGTTAGAGTACTAATTTATCGATTCACTTTTTTCTACAAACTTCATCTCTTTGTTAAGATCATATCGAGACTTCGCAGATTTAAAATATCCATTATGTGAATATGTTAAATTTTTTTCTTCTAAAAATTTCTTTTCATTCTGAATGATATTGCGTATTGCGTTACAAACTTTAGGGTATGAGGTTTCAAATTTTTCATTTTGTTTATATATTCCATAAGATATAAGTTCATCAGAGTATTTTACAAAGTCGGTTTCTATATTTTCATTACGTTTGTTAACGACAAATTTATATATTTGATAAGCTTTTAACAATTGCTCATAAATTGGTGAATCTTTTGAACCGTTAAACAGACTATTTAATTTATTTGCATTATCACTACTTGCTTCAAATATCTCTTCTAATAGTTTTGATTTTGAGTTTTTTGCAAATTCAGGTAACTCTTGGAAAGTTGCATACCAATATTTAAAAACAGTATCGCTATGTATTGATTCTTCTAACTGTTTACTTAAGCTATTTTCAAAAGTATCTCCTCTTTTGGCAAGAAAACCTATATTGTTTGATTCAAAAATGGCTTTTGTATATTTGATAAAATTTTTGTTACTTATCTTATCTCTATAATTAATCGGAGATTGGGTGTTTGTAGCATCTGTAATTCTTTCTACTATGTCAGGATCGTTAGTCTCGTATAGTCTTATTAATACATAAACGCCATCTAAATTTTCTGGATTTTCTTCATACATTTTGTAGATAACGTTTGTTGTTTGCAAACCATTAACAATAACAGGATTTTTAGTCTCAATCGGATAGTATCCAGCTTGTATGTCATTTGGTATTTTGAGCTGCTCTGATATTATTGTAATTCCGTTATTTAAAAAAGGGAAGTATTCAGAGTAGTCACTTTCTAACGTCTCCTTAATTTTTTTATTTGTTTTGTTAGATCTTAAAAAACCTCTAATGTTGTCACTAAAAATGCTATCTATTCTGTGGTTAATGTTTTTTTCTTCATCTAGTAAAGCACACAAATCAAGTGCTTTTAGTCTAAAATTTATTGCTTTAACATTTTGTATTTGAAATGATATAAGTGCTTGAGGGTCTCTTTTTAAAGAGATGTTTGATTTTTCAGCCATAAAACTAAACTTAATATCTTTTCGTTTTTTATGCTCAGAAATGAGAGTATCGATTCTAGCATACAAGTCATTTATATCATAGATTAAAAGTTCACTATTATCATCAAGATGTCTTTGGATTACAGCTTGATCATTTTTTTCTTTTTCTCCTGAAAATATAAAATATAATTTTACATCTACAATTTTACCTGATGATACAATGCTTGTATATCTTTCTAAAAAAGATTGAACTTTTGAATTTAGTGGAATATTTAGGCTATTTCCATAAGCAAAAATATTTCTGTAATCATTAATAAACTTTGAGAGTACATTATCACCTAGACCTTTTGAGTTTTTAATTTGAAAAACATGCATCGTACACTCATTTTCATCTTCATCTATATAAATTCCATCTATGCCACCATCATGCTCACCATTTCCATTAACAATTGTGCTGATATTTTGGAAAACTTCATCAAAACTTTGGTCAAGAAGTGTAGTAATAGCTAAAATTTCAAAAGCAAAATCTTTACTAAGTGAGAACTTTTTTTCTATTCTTTCAATGTAACCATTAATAAATAACTCTTTGTTCATAAAATATCCTCAGATTTGACTTTATAAATTAATATAGACTTTTAGACTTTCATTTTACCATAGAATAGATTTGCTTAACCTAATTTAAGCTATTCTGCTTTTGCATTCTAACGGCGAGGCTGAGCACTGAACGTGCTCGCAAAGCGGGCACGTTCAACGACTGAGTTGAGAAATATTTGAGCCGCAGGGTCAAATATTTCTCTCCAATGTTTTGCTATGTATGCTTTAACGAAGTCTCCACTTTTTAGATTCTAAACGTTCAACAACTTGCTCTTTTTCTAATTCACGCATTAAAGCAACTACTCAATATTGCTGATTAGATGATGTGACATTTTGATACTCTCTCCAATCAAAACTACAATTTCTAAACAATTCAGATAATCTAATACCATCAGAATTTTTTTGACACGCAGGATCTTGATGCATATACTCAATTACTAAGTTTTTTGCATCTTCCCTGATTTTTTTACCTTTTTGTTTAAAATCACTCATAATAATCCTTTGTAAATGTAATACATAACGTTTAAAATGAGCTAATAGATTTCCCACATGGTAAATTATTAACTCCTCGTATTTGTTATGTCTTAAATATATGTTTGCTACAATAAAATAAAGACTTATACTATTTTACAGTTTGTACTATTTCATATTTTCCAAGTTTAACATTTCCCAAGTGAACAATACATCTTGAATGTGCATCAAACATTTCTTCTCTGCCACATTCAAGTTCTAGCTTTTTGCTATCAAAAACACCTTCCAAGGAACCTGTTTCAGTTGCATCAAGGGGACCTTTTAATACTTTTTTATCATTAAAATATACGCTTATTGTATTAAATGCTGTTGGATTTAAAGTTTTAAACCTCTTTTCCATTTTTATTTCAACTTTGTACTCTGAACTTCCTTGTTCCGTTTGAACAGAGTGAAAATTATATTTAGCAGCACAGCCAGACATTCCAATTATTGCAAATGCTAAAAATACAAAACCTATTGTGTTTTTTGTTGAATTCATAAAAGACCTTCTTCAAATTTATGTGATTTTATAAAATTTGTACTTAATATTCAACAACATTATATATAAATAAGCCTTAATTACTATAATAACTATCATTCATTATTAGTGTTATTTATTGATATTATGACAAAAGAAGGAAAAAATCTTCTAATTCTAAATAGAAAGTTATTATAATGTTTCAACAAAGCCCAAAAAGGCCTTGTCATTGTAGGTTTTTAATTAGACAGGGTCTTCGACCGATACGGCTTTTTTCTCGTGGAAATTGAAGTGTTTTTCCAAGTCTGCCATATAAAGCAATACTGGAACAACGACCAAAGAAGCAATGACGGCTGCTACCGTACCGAAAATCAATGCAACACCAAGTCCGCCAAAAACAGCATCACTTGCAAGGAGTGTTGATGCAAGCATAATAGCTACAGCAGTCAAGAAGATAGGTTTTGCACGTGTCGCACTTGCGTAAGCGATGGCTTCGGCTTTGTGCATTCCTTTTTCACTCATAAGTGATTTTGTAAAATCAATGAGCAAAAGAGAGTTTCTTGAACTGATACCGATTAGGGCAATGAACCCAATGAGCGAAGTTGCCGTTAAAAAGAAGGTGTCGGTTGTAAAGATATCCATGATCCAGTGTCCGAGAATAACACCTATGATAGAAAGAAAAGAGCCGAGCAAAATGATACCGCTTAAAGTATAACTTTTATAGTAAATCACCATCAGTAAAAAGATGAGTATAAGTGCTGCTATAAACGCACCTCCGAGGTCTCTAAAAGTATCCATGGTCACTTTCATTTCACCATCCCAGATGAGTTTGTAAACTTTGCCTGTATTTTTATCTGTGAGTGTTAGGTCAAACAAACCTGTTTTATCAACTTTGTATTCATCGACAAATGTGTTGATGATGGCATTTCTTGCATTAAGAAGAGGGTAGACTTGTGAGACCATATCTGTCTCAGCCAAAACATTTGTCATTTGATGCAGATCTTTGCTCATTATCATTGGGTTTGATTTTTTTGGAACTACTTTGACAAGCTCAGTTACGGGAACCATCATGCCTTGTTTGTTCATCAGTTTGAGTGAAGCCAGTTTTGCTTTTATGGATTCAAGATCTTTTTTGCTAAATCGTCTTGAATCATCAGAGAGTCTTAAAAACAGAGGAATCTGGTCGCTGTATTTGTCTGAATTTTTTACCGCTATGTCCATGCCCTCAAATGCAAGGTATAAAACGTCATTGAGCTGTTTGACGCTTAGTCCTGACTTG
>Ga0316207_10005723_pt1 | contig 10170 bp, 8 predicted proteins | sample 6weekpyrite_MG_FD_204943 | JGI IMG/M metagenome (GOLD analysis project Ga0316207, IMG submission 204943) | Microbial mat bacterial communities from mineral coupon in-situ incubated in ocean water Damariscotta River, Maine, United States -... | ecosystem: Environmental > Aquatic > Marine >...
TTGGGACGAAAGCCGCCGCGATCCCCCGCCGTCAGGAACCGGTCCCAGTTCTGCGCGACGCGCGGCCCCATCTGGCCAAGCTCGAAATCCTCGCGCAGCCGTTCGCCCGCCGCTACCAGATCGTCCGACAGGAACGGTTTGTTGTCCTTGCCCTTGCGCCGTGCCACTGCGGCCAGCGGGCTTTCCAGCACGTTATAACGGACCCGCTTGTTGGGCTTCGCCTCGCCCTGGCGCAGGTCGCGTTCGCCGTAAAGCCGGTGCTGATCCCCGAAAATGGCGGGTGCTTCGGCACAGCCCTGCCGCAGCGCATCAGCTTCGGACAAAAGGCGTTTCAGCGCCAGACGTCCGGTGGGCGACAGGTGATAGCGCGCAACCTTGCCCTTGGATTTGCCGGTGATCCAGTCCTTGACGACGAAGGCCTCGGCGATTTCACGATCCAGAACCCCGGTCCGTATCGTGCGGCCATCGGGCAATTCGCGCACCACGACCGCCTTCTCCATCCCCGGAGCGATCGCCATGCAGGCCGCGGGTTCAGCCAGGCGGCGTAGTATCCGGCGCGCTTCGCTGTTGATTTTTTGTTCATCGGGAATGTCAGTCTTGGAAAGCCGGAGCTGCACTGTCATGTCCTCATCGTCCTCACTCTTGTTGAATTTCTTCTGCCGGGCCGCTTGGGCCAGGCGTAGAAAGGCAGCATCTAACAAGGGATCGTCGCGCCGCGTTTCGTTCCGCCGGACCTGGCGCAGAATCGTCGATGCGTGGCATCCGGCCGTACGCGCCAGCGCCCGGATCGAATGGCCATCTTCCGTATGAACCAGATAGTGCCACACATCGCGTGGCACCCAGGTCGGATAGGCGAAATCGCCCTGCTCGTAACACTGTCCCATCGTCATCTTCGGCGCCTGCCTGTCGTTCCCTTGCATGCCTTGCCCCCGCAGCGGGATGTCCCGTCCCGCCTGGCTGTGCCCCAGGGAAAAGCGTTAACAACTTATAGTTGTATTGGTTACAATTCCGTTAAAATTCTATCAATGTCTCCAAACTGTTGCCGAAAAGTAAACAATCGCGAAACGCACCGCACGCCAAAACCGGGCTCGCGCAACAGCGGTGGAATCCAGGCAATGTTGCGGCGTCGAAGCTGCCAAAGGATCTGCCAGATGACCGACTTGATCTCGCTTGTTCACGCCCTGCGCCGTCCACGCCTGTTGATCCGCGCTGCGCGGTTCGGGCTAAGCGATTACAACCGGGACCGCTCGTTGAAACGCCTCACCCGCGCCGCCACCCTGCCCAGCCCCAGAGGGGCGGTCAGTTCCTTGTTGACGGCCGAGGCCAATCTGGAAGATGCGCGCAAGACCGGAGACGCCTCTTACAGCGTGTCGCGACATGTCGAGGTGCTGATCGCCCTGATCGCCGAGGCCCGCCTGATGACCCGGCCACCGGCGTCCGTTTAACCTGGATTCAAGGCGCCGGGTTCACAGGAAGGAATCCGGCGTTTCCGCCTTCTTTTTGGCCACATAGGCATTCAGTGCCTCGTTGATCCCCGGATCCAATGCAGGCTGTTGATAGTCGCCAAGCCGCTTGGCCACGCGCGCGGCCGCCAACGTCTGGGTGTCGCGCGCGCCCTCTTCGTCCCAGGTCTCGAACGGCTTGTAATCCAGCAGATCGCTGCGCCAGAACGCCTGTTTGAAATTGGCCTGGGTATGCGCGCAGCCCAGGTAATGCCCGCCCGGACCAACCTCGCGGATCGCATCCATCGCCTGCGCGTTTTCGTCCGACGCCACGCCTTCGGCCATCTTGTGCAGGGTGCCCAACTGATCGGCGTCCATCACGAATTTTTCGTAAGAACTGACCAGCCCGCCCTCCAGCCAGCCGCAGGCGTGCAGCATGAAGTTCACGCCAGACAGCAGCGCGGTGTTCAGCGAATTCGCGGTCTCATATCCGGCCTGCGCATCCGGCAGCTTAGAACCGCAGAACGAGCCGCCCGAACGGTACGGCAACCCAAGCCGCCGGGCCAGCTGCCCCGCGCCATAGGTGATCTGGCTGGCCTCGGGCGTGCCGAAGGTGGGGGCGCCGGAATTCATGTCGATCGAGGTCACGAAAGCGCCCATGATCACCGGCGCGCCCGCGCGGATCAACTGGCTGTAGGCGACCCCGGCCAGCGTTTCGGCCAGCACCTGCGTCAGCGTTCCGGCCACCGACACCGGCGCCATCGCCCCGCCGACGATGAACGGCGACACGATGCAGGCCTGATTCGCGGCGGCATAAACCTCCAGCGCGCCCATCATCGTCGCATCGAAGGTCAGCGGCGAGTTGATGTTGATCAGCGAGGTCATCACCGTATTTTCGGCAACGAAATCGCGCCCGAACAGAATTTCGCACATCTCGACCGAATCGCGCGCCCGCTCGGGTTCCGTGACCGAACCCATGAACGGCTTGTCGCTCAGCGTCATATGCGCCAGCAGCATGTCCAGATGGCGCTTGTTCACCGCCACGTCGGTGGGCTCGCAGACCGTGCCACCGGAATGGTGCAGCCATTTGCTCATATAGCCCAGCTTCACGAAGTTGCGGAAATCGGCGATCGTGGCATAGCGCCGCCCACCGGCCATGTCGCGCACGAAGGGCGGACCATAGACCGGCGCCAGCACCAGGGATTTACCGCCGATCTCGACATTGCGCGCCGGATTGCGCGCCACCTGGGTGAACCGCGACGGCGCCGTCGCACACAGCTTGCGCGCCAACCCGCGCGGAATATGCACCCGCTCGCCCCGCACATCGGCCCCCGCCGCGCGCCAGCGATCAAGCGCCGCCGGATTTTCCACGAAAGCGACGCCGATCTCTTCCAGCACGGTTTCGGCATTGTGTTCGATGATTTCCAGCGCCTCGGGCGTCAGGATCTCGAAATTCGGAATGTTGCGCTCGATGAAACGCGCGGTCTCGATCGAAACAGCCGTGCGTTCCGCCCGCCGGGCCGCGCCGCCGCCGCCCCGTGCCCGCCGCCGTGTTTCCGCTTCTGCCATGGTGCCGCATCCTTTCGCACAATCGCGCCCGTGATAGCGCCAAACCTGCGGCCTGCGTGCCGGAGAAGCGTCAATTCAGACGCGAAAGCGACATACCCGTACCTACCTGAATGGCCTCCGCCCGATCTTTGGTCGAAAAATATTCCCGGGGGGGGCCGGATTTGATCCGGGGCGGGGGCGGACAGCCCCCTCGACATCGGCAACCCGCGCGCCTAAACCGCCGCCATGAACACCGAACATGACCGCCTTCTGATCATCGATTTTGGCAGCCAGGTCACGCAGCTGATCGCCCGCCGCCTGCGCGAAGCCAATGTCTATTGCGAAATCCACCCCTACAACAGCGTCGATGCCGCGTTTCTGGATGCGTTTGCGCCCAGGGCGGTGATTCTGTCGGGCGGCCCGGCCAGCGTGCTGGACCCGGACAGCCCGCGCGCCCCGCAACGGGTGTTCGAGATCGGGGTGCCGGTTCTGGGCATCTGCTATGGCCAGCAGGTGATGATGGCGCAGCTGGGCGGGACCGTTGAATCCGGCCACCACCGCGAATTCGGCCGCGCCTTCGTGGCGCCGCGCGGTGCGCATACTTCCGATCCGATCTTTGCCGGGCTGTTCACCGGCGGCAAGGAAGAGGTCTGGATGAGCCATGGCGACCGCGTCACCGCGCTGGCGCCGGGGTTCGAGGTGATCGGCACCTCGCCCAATGCGCCCTTTGCCATCGTGTCCGATGCGGCGCGGCAGTTCTTCGCGGTGCAGTTCCACCCCGAGGTGCACCATACCCCCGGCGGGCGCCAGATGCTGCAGAACTTCACCCGGCTGGCGGGTTTCAGCGGCGACTGGACCATGGGCGCCTACAAGGCCGAGGCCATCGCGCGCATCCGCGATCAGGTTGGTGACGGCAAGGTGATCTGCGGGCTGTCCGGTGGCGTCGACAGCTCGGTCGCCGCGGTGCTGATTCACGAGGCGATCGGCGACCAGCTGACCTGCGTTTTCGTCGACCACGGGCTGCTGCGGCTGAACGAGGCCGACGAGGTGATCGCCATGTTCCGCGACACCTACAATATTCCGCTGATTCACGCCAATGAAAGCGCGCTGTTTCTGGGTGAACTTGACGGCGTAAGCGACCCTGAAACAAAAAGAAAAACGATTGGCCGCCTGTTCATAGACGTGTTCCAGAAACATGCCAACGAGGTGGGCGGCGCGCAGTTTCTGGCGCAGGGCACGCTCTATCCCGACGTGATCGAATCGGTCAGCTTTTCCGGCGGCCCCAGCGTGACGATCAAGAGCCACCACAATGTCGGCGGCCTGCCCGAAAAGATGGGCCTGAGCCTGGTCGAACCGCTGCGCGAGCTGTTCAAGGACGAGGTCCGCGCCCTGGGCCGCGAGCTGGGCCTGCCGCAGAGCTTTATCGGGCGGCATCCGTTTCCCGGCCCCGGTCTGGCGATCCGCTGCCCGGGCGAGATCACGCCCGCCAAGCTGGACATCCTGCGCCAGGCCGACGCGGTGTTTATCGACCAGATCCGCCGCCACGGCCTGTACGATGACATCTGGCAGGCGTTCGTTGCGCTGCTGCCGGTGCGCACCGTCGGCGTGATGGGCGACGGGCGCACCTATGATTACGCCTGCGCGTTGCGCGCCGTCACCTCGGTCGATGGCATGACCGCCGATTACTATCCGTTCAGCCACGATTTTCTGGGCGAGACCGCAACCCGGATCGTGGGCGAGGTGCAGGGCATCAACCGCGTCACCTATGACATCACCTCCAAACCGCCGGGCACGATCGAATGGGAATGACCTGACGTCGGCACATCAGGGTATCAAACAGGGTGCTGCAAACAACCTCCCGGTCTATACTGATCCCGGATCAGCCGCATGGACGAAGGGAACGCGCCTTGAAACTGCCTGGATTTCTCGCCTGCCTCGCCTTTTCGCTTCTGGTCTCTGCCGCCCAGGCCGCGCCCAGCTATTGGCGGGTGGTGGATGTCGCCGCGGACGACACGCTGAACGTGCGCGCCGGACCCTCCGCGAGCAGCGCCGATATCGGCGATCTGGACCCCGGCACCGCCGGACTCGAGATCACCGGCACCGACGCCAGCGGCAAATGGGGCCGGATGATCTGGCAAGAGGGCGACGGCTGGGTCGCGATGCGGTTCCTGGCACCCGATCCGCAATCCGTGATCGCGGGCACGGACCTGCCACAAGGCCTGCTGTGCGGCGGGACCGAGCCGTTCTGGTCGCTGCGCCTGTCAGGCGGCAGCGCCGCCTATTCCGACATCACCGGCGCTGCGCTGGCGATGGGGCTGACCGGCGCCCAGTCGCCCGAGGCGCGCGGGCCGTTTCCGGCGGCCCTGTCCCACAGCGGCGCGGCCTCGGGCAGCCTGTCGATCATCGAGCCCGCCGCCTGTTCGGACGGGATGAGCGACAGAACCTACCCCTGGCGCATCCTGTTCATGATCAGCACGGCGGACGGCCAGCGGTTCATGGAGGGCTGCTGCAGCCTGCCGCTGGAGGCCGGATCCCACTGATCTGCGGGGCAGCGCGTCAACGGCCCTTGGCCCGCGCCCGGCTTTGGCCTATGCCTGACGGGCCGGACCCCGGCCCGTGATCGCCCGGCGCCGGAGCCCTGCATGCCACACCCGCTGTTCCCGAGCACATTCCGCACACCCTCGGTGCGGATATGAGCCAAAGCCATCCGCTACGCGCCGCCGTCTGGATGATCGGGGCAATCGTGTCGTTCACCTCCATGGCGGTCGCCGGGCGCGCGCTGGCGGAGGGTTTCGATACGTTCGAGATCATGACCTACCGCTCGCTGCTGGGCATCGTCATCGTGCTGGGCGCGGGTTACTGGGCGGGTACTTTGCACCAGATCACCCGGCGCAGCCTGCATCTGCACGCGATCCGCAACATCAGCCATTTCACCGGCCAGAACCTGTGGTTCTTTGCCATCACCATGGCGCCGCTGGCACAGGTTTTCGCACTGGAATTCACCTCGCCCTTGTGGGTCACGGTGCTGGCGCCGTTGTTTCTGGGCGAGCGGCTGACGCGCGTCCGCGTCCTGGCGGCGCTGATCGGCTTTGCCGGCATCCTGATCGTCACCCGCCCCAACCTGGCCACGATGCTGAACCCTGGGCTGATCGCGGCCGCACTGGCCGCCATCGCCTTTGCCGGATCGGCGATTTTCACCCGGATCCTGACCCGCACCGAAACCATCACCTGCATCCTGTTCTACCTGACCACGATGCAAGCCGTGTTCGGGCTTGTTCTGGCGGGCTATGACGGCGATATCGCCTGGCCCGCAGGCATCGACTGGGTCTGGCTGACGCTGGTGGGCTGTGCCGGGCTGCTGGCGCATTTCTGCCTGACCAAGGCGCTGAGCATGGCGCCCGCCTCGGTTGTAATGCCGCTTGATTTCGCACGACTCCCGATCATCGCGATGGTCGGGATGCTGCTGTATGGCGAACCGCTGGAGGTGATCGTTCTTGCCGGTGCAATCCTGATTTTCGGGGCGAACTACATGAATATCCGCGCCGAAACCCGGATTTCACGCAATTAGGTGATGCTATTGCAACGATTCTGCCGGATCGGTCATCTTACGCAGCGTCAAAAATTGACCGCCTCGCCTGCGCACCAATAGGGTGAAAACCATCGAAACTTCATGTTAGGGAAGAGGCATGAAAACATCACTCACACTCGCCGCTGCGGCTGCGCTGTACACATCCGGCGCCATCGCGGGCGGCGTCGACCGATCCGGGCAACCCATCGGCGTTATTTTCGAGAAGGGCAACTATGTCGAATTCTCGTTCGCGTCGGTGAACGCCACCGTATCCGGCACCCAGGTGCTGGTGGCGCCACCGTCGATAACCGGCAGCCCGTCAGGCGATATGGTCAACGGCCATGGCTACGCGGGAATGGCGTTAAAATTCGCAGTGAGCGACCGCATCGACCTGGCGTTCATCTACGACCAGCCGTTCGGTGCAAGCGTCACCTATCCGGCCGGGACCGGCTATTTCGCCGGCGGCTCGACCGCCCTGCTGTCGACGGATGCGTTCACCGCGATCGGTAAATACCGCTTTGGCGACAACTTCAGCGTCTACGGCGGCGTGCGTCAGCAGACGTTCTCGGCCAATGCGACGCTCGCCTTCATCCCCGGCGTCTATACCGGCACCACCGCTCAGGACAGCAGCACCGGATATCTGATCGGCGCAGCCTATGAGCGCCCCGAAATCGCGATGCGCGTCGCGCTGACCTATAACTCGCGCATCAGCCACGACCTGCTGACCACCGAGACCGTTGGGCCGTTCGCGCCCCCCGCTTCGATCATGACGGTCGAAACCCCGCAATCGATCAATCTGGATTTCCAGACCGGAATCGCGCCCAAGACGCTGCTGTTCGGCGGCGTGCGCTGGGTGGAATGGAGCGAATTCGTCATCGCCCCACCGGTCTACTCTGCGCCGACCCTGGTAGGCGCGCCGCTGGTGTCTTTCGCCGACGACACCTTCACCTATTCGCTGGGGGTCGGCCGTCAGTTGAACGACACCTGGGCCGGCGCGATCAGCGTCACGCACGAGCCGGCAACCGGCGGGCTGAAATCGAACCTGGCCCCGACCGATGGCCGTACCTCGGTCGGAGTCGGCGTGACCTACCGGCAGGACAACATGAAGCTGCAGGCCGGGCTACAGCACATCTGGATCGGCGACGCGACCACCAGCGTCGGTGGAATCCCCGGCGGCGCGTTCAGCGGAAACACTGCCGTCGCGTTCGGGCTGAAGGCTGGTTTTTCCTTTTAGAACCAGCCTCTTGAAGATCGAAAAAGCCCGCCGCACCCCGGCGGGCTTTTTTTATCGCAGGATACGGGTCGTGTTGCCGCACGCGCCGGTGTAATCCGGCCCAATGACACCGCAAAAATCCCTTTCAGGCCGGGCCTGGGCCGAATTGTTCCTGCTGGCGCTGCTGTGGGGCGCCTCGTTCCTGTCGATCCGCATCGCGCTGGACGAGATCGGGTTCGTGACCACCGTTGCGCATCGGGTGTTCTGGGCGGCGCTGGTGTTGTGGGGGGCGGTCTGGTGGCTGCGCCTGCCCCTGCCCCGCAGCCCGCGTATCTGGGCGGCGTTTCTGGTCATGGGGCTGCTGAACAACGTGATCCCGTTTTCGCTGATGACCTGGGGACAGCTGCATATCGAGACCGGTCTGACCTCGATCCTGAACGCGGCGACGGCCATTTTCGGCGTGCTGGTCGCGGCCGTGATCTTTGCCGATGAGCGCCTGACACCCAGGCGCGCGCTGGGCGTAGGGCTGGGGTTTCTGGGGGTCGCCACCGCGATCGGCCTGGAAAACCTGACGAAATTCGATCTGCGTTCGCTGGCGCAGCTGGCGGTGCTGGGCGGCACGCTGTCTTACGCGCTGGCGGCGTCCTGGGCGCGCGCGATGTTGTCGGGGCTGGCGCCGCAAGTGGCCGCAGCGGGAATGCTGACCGGCTCGGCGCTGGTGATGCTGCCCGCGGCCATCGCGCTGGAAGGCTGGCCAGACCCGGATCTGGCGCCGCGCACAATCGGCGCGATCGCCTATTATGCCATTGCCGCAACCGCGCTGGCTTATCTTTTGTATTACAGGGTGTTGGCGATGGCGGGCAGCGGCAATCTGATGCTGTGCACCCTGCTGATCGCGCCTGTCGCCATCGTTCTGGGCGCGGTTGTTCTGGGCGAGACCCTGCAGCCGCAGGCCTTTGCCGGCTTTGGCCTGCTGGCGCTGGGGCTGATCGTTCTGGATGGGCGGCTGGGCGCGCGGCTGCGGCGGATGCGTGGCCTACCGTGACGTTTTCGCTACCTTTTTTGCGATGATCTGGGTACCTAGTGGTTCGAATCTGACGCTTCGAACCGCTAGGCTTCTTGATGATGGATCAACTTATCAAAACATTTGAATGGCTTACGCACGCCTACCTGTTCTGCGGCACGGATTCAAATGTTTTGGTCGATCCACTAGAGCGCAATCCGAAACCTGCGAACCGGTTTTCGGAAAGAATTGCGCGTAAAACCAAAACCCTAGAACGGTGTCCGGGGATATCTCGATGATCTATCGCAATGCAGAGGAATGGCGGCAGGCACAGCATAAACGGGTGCTGCTGTTTGCGATGTCGGGGTTGGGCAAGACCCATGTGTCCAGCATGCTGCGCGCCGCGGGCGGATGGTATCACTATTCCATCGATTACCGGATCGGCACCCGCTATATGGGCGAGCATATCGTCGACAATTTCAAGCGCGAGGCGATGCGCAGCCCGCTGCTGCGCGACCTGTTGATGACCGACAGCATCTACATCGGCTCCAACATCACGTTTGACAACCTGGCGCCGCTGTCGACCTATCTGGGCAAGCCCGGCGATCCGGCCAGGGGCGGGCTGGAGTTCGCCGAATACCTGCGTCGGCAGGACCAGCACCGCACCGCCGAAATCGCCGCCCTGATGGACACCGCGCATTTCATCGACCGCGCGCAGGATATCTATGGCTATGCCAATTTCGTCTGCGATTCCGGCGGCTCGATCTGCGAGGTTGTCGACCCTGACGACCCGGCCGATCCGGTGCTGTGCGCGCTGGCCGGGTGCGTGCTGATGGTCTGGATCGAAGGCTCAGACGCCCACACCGATGACCTGATCCGCCGGTTTGATGCCGCTCCCAAGCCGATGTATTATCAGCCGGAATTCCTGCAGGACGCCTGGGCCGAATACCTGGCGCAGACCGGGCAGGCCGAGGATCGCGTCGATCCCGATGCCTTCGTGCGCTGGGCCTATGCGCGGGCGCTGGCGCACCGGCAGCCGCGTTATGCGGCGATGGCGAAGAACTGGGGCGTTCGGGTGCAGGCTGCGGATGTGGCACGGCTGCAAACCCCGGCGGAATTCGACGCGCTGATCGCGCGCGCGCTGGAGCAATCCCCACACCTATAGCGTGTCTGGTAATTCACGGATTTTCGACCTATCTGGGTGTCTCACATCAGGGATGCCATCAATGCCGATTACGTTGCCCTCCGACCTGCCAGCCTTTGACGTGCTGTCGCGCGAGGGCGTGATGGTGTTGTCGGAAGATCAGGCCAAGCGGCAGGATATCCGCCCGCTGCGGATCGGGCTGCTGAACCTGATGCCCAAAAAGATCCAGACCGAAAACCAGTTTGCGCGGCT
>Ga0316207_10005724_pt1 | contig 10165 bp, 9 predicted proteins | sample 6weekpyrite_MG_FD_204943 | JGI IMG/M metagenome (GOLD analysis project Ga0316207, IMG submission 204943) | Microbial mat bacterial communities from mineral coupon in-situ incubated in ocean water Damariscotta River, Maine, United States -... | ecosystem: Environmental > Aquatic > Marine >...
GATGGCTGCTCAGAGAACACTTCTTTATCAACGATTTCGATGAAACCTTTTCGTGATTGAAAGCGTTCGTTAATAGCAACAGGCTCTTCCGATTCATGTTTGTATAGAATTTCTTCCTGGAAAAGCTGTAACAACATTTCGTTAAGACGGCTGAGTTCACCAACTGTCCGGTAATATTGTTTCATGAATTTTTCAACGGCAAGTTGCTGCGCATCATCAACATAATTGAACTGGGCTGCTAGATCGCGTTGAAAATCAAATAACAGTCGGTCTTCCCTGCGTGAGGTAAGAAAGTGCAGTGCCATACGAACCTTCCAGAGAAAATTCTGGTGCTCTAAAAGCGTATTGCATTCATCTTCGTTAAGAAAACCTTCGGCAATAAGATCGTTTAATGTTTCTGCACCAAAATGGCGTTTTGCGACCCAACCAATCATTTGTATGTCGCGCAGGCCGCCGGGGGCTTCTTTTATGTTGGGCTCAAGATTGTATGCAGTGTCATCAAACTTTTCATGACGTGCGATTTGTTCTTCCCATTTAGCACGGAAGAAATCGATACTGGGCCAGATATACCCAGGCCCGGTTTGCTCTCGCATTTTCTCGAACATGGTCTGCGAGCCAAACAATAATCGCGCTTCCATTAAGTTTGTGGCAATCGTGATGTCATCGGTCGCTTGTTGAACGCAATCAGCGAGTGTTCTGGCACTATGACCGACTTCAAGACCGATATCCCATAGGAAAGTGAGAAATTGAGTAATGGCATCGTGCCATTGGCTATCATCTTTACAGGGAAGTAATAGCATGAGATCGATATCAGAGCTTGGGTGTAGTTCTGAACGGCCATAACCCCCGACTGCAATCAGGGAAGGTGTGGCGTCATCTTGATTTGAACCTAAAAAATGTTGCCAGGCATGCTGTAATACAAGATCGATGGTTTCAGCGTGACGCAAGACCAGTTCATTGGCTTGGGCACCATTATTGAAAGCATCATGGATTTGTTGTTCGGACTGTTTCAGGTAGTCGCGATAATTTTTAATTTGTTCAGCGAGGCTTAGGCCAGCTGCATTAAGGCTAGCAACATCAACTAAAGGTTCATTCATCATTAACTAAAATCTTCATCGGGACGTTGCGTAAGCACGTCATGACCGTCATCCGTGACGAGAATAGTGTGTTCCCATTGTGCGGAGAGACTGCGATCTTTAGTTACCACTGTCCATTTATCAGGTAACACCTTAACTGCACGCTTGCCGACATTCACCATTGGTTCAATAGTGAAGATCATGCCTGCTTCAAGTATAAGGCCAGTACCTGGTTCACCATAATGGAGTACCTGAGGCTCTTCATGAAATTGGCTACCTATACCATGGCCACAATATTCGCGAACAATTGAGCAATGGTTTTTTTCAGCGTGTTGCTGAATCGCATGGCCAATATCACCCAGTTGGGTACCAGGTTTGACCAGATCGATGCCGAGTTTTAGACATTCGTGACTGATTCGGCAAATTCGTTCGGCCTGAACACTAGGCTTACCCACCATAAACATTTTACTGGTATCACCGTGATACTCATCTTTAATAACCGTGATATCAATATTGATAATATCGCCATTTTTGAGTTTTTTATCCGCGGGAATACCATGACAAACCTGATGATTCACCGAGGTACAGATGGATTTGGGAAAACCATGATAATTAAGCGGGGCAGGGATGGCCTGCTGCTCGTTGACGATGTAATCGTGGCAAATTTTATCGAGTTCATCGGTGCTAATACCCGCTTCAACGTGCGGGCCAATCATCTCGAGGACATCGCTGGCCAAACGGCCTGCAACGCGCATTTTTTCAATTTCTTCCGGTGTTTTTATTATGACAGCCATACTTCTCTTCGTTTTATGTGAGTTTCAATCAATTTTAGTAAAAATTTACGTAAAATCAGTCTGATCCGTTGTTGTAGCGGGGCAATTATGGTATAAATCGCGCGCCGGTTTGGCAAATCATATCTGTTATTGAGTAACTTCGATACAGGTGACTATAAATCGCACACATTTTGGCGCATAGGCTCGGGTGCTTGACCCCTTTCAAAATATAAGGGAATTCAGGTTGGTCTATGGGAAATGTGGAGGCGCAACCCTAAACTTAGGAGAATTATCATGGCGAATGTTTCCATGCGCGACATGCTGGAAGCGGGTGTCCACTTCGGTCACCAAACACGTTTCTGGAACCCTCAAATGGCCCCTTATATTTTCGGGGACCGTAATAAAATTCATATTATCAACCTGGAAAAAACCGTACCGTTGTTTAACGATGCGCTAAATTTCCTGGGTCGTATGGCTTCAAATCAAGGTCGTATCCTTTTTGTTGGCACCAAGCGTGCAGCAAGCAAGATCGTTCGTGAAGAAGCTGAACGTTGTGGCATGCCTTTTGTTAACCATCGTTGGTTAGGTGGCATGTTGACGAACTACAAAACAGTTCGTCAGTCTATCAAGCGCCTTAAAGACCTTGAAAAAATGTCTGAAGACGGCAGCTTTGATCGTGTAACGAAAAAAGAAGCGCTTAACATGCGTCGTGAAATGGAAAAACTGGATCGTAGTCTTGGTGGTATCAAGAATATGGGCGGTCTTCCTGATGCATTATTCGTTGTTGATGTGGGTTACGAAAACATTGCAATTAGCGAAGCTAAAAAATTGGGTATTCCTGTTATCGGTGTTGTCGATACGAATAACTCACCAGCCGGTGTTGATTACATCATTCCGGGTAACGATGATGCCATTCGCGCTATCAAACTTTATACAGCGCAGGTTGCTGATGCAGTAATGGAAAGTCGTCCAGCCATGGGTAAGACCGAAGGTCCTGCTGATGAGTTTATGGAAGTTGACGAAACAGCCGAAAAGAAACCAGCCAAGAAGAAGGCTGCGAAGAAAGCGGCTACTAAGAAAGCAACCACCAAAAAGGCTGCGACTAAAAAGGCAACTACCAAGAAAGCGACGACTAAGAAGGCAACAACCAAAAAAGCTGCAACTAAGAAAACAGCAGCCAAGTCAGACGCTGACGAATAATTTACGAGGATTAGATAGATATGGCCATTACAGCCTCATTAGTTAAAGAACTGCGTGAACGCACTGGCGCAGGCATGATGGAATGCAAAAAGGCACTCGTTGAAACTGACGGTGACATCGATGCCGCAATTGAAATGATGCGTAAATCAGGTGCGGCGAAAGCGGATAAGAAAGCCGGTCGTGTTGCAGCCGAAGGTAAAATCGAAATTGCTAGCAGTGATGACGGTGCAACCGTTGCACTGGTTGAAGTGAATAGTGAAACTGATTTTGCTGCCAAGGATGATGGTTTTCAGGCATTTGCCAAGACTGTTGCAGAATGTGCATTGGCTAACGAAGCAACAGATGCAGAAGCATTGTCAGGTATGGCGCTTGCTTCAGGCGAAACCGTTGAAGAAGGTCGTAAAGCACTGGTTGCAAAGATTGGTGAAAACATTACGGTTCGTCGTTGTGAGCTTATCAAACGCCAAGGTGATCATTTAGGTACATATTCGCACGGTGTTCGTATCGGTGTGGTTGTTGACCTGAAAGGTGGCAGTGATGAAATGGCACGTGATATTGCTATGCATATTGCAGCGAGTAAGCCTGTTTGTGTTAAGCAAGACGATGTGCCGGATGAGTTAGTTGAAAAGGAAAAAGTTATTTTCGCTGCGCAAGCGGCTGAAAGTGGCAAGCCTGCCGAAATCATTGAAAAAATGATGGTTGGTAAGGTCAAGAAATTCCTCAACGAACAAAGCCTGTATGGACAACCTTTTGTTAAAGACCCTGATACAAATGTTGAAAAGCTGGTGAAAGCTGCCAATGCTGATGTGATGAGTTTCTCTCGTCTGGAAGTTGGCGAAGGTATCGAGAAGAAGGTTGAAGACTTTGCTGCGGAAGTTGCCGCACAGATGAAAGGCGAATAAATGACATCATCTTCATCACAAGCCTATCAGCGCATCCTGTTGAAACTCAGCGGCGAGGCGCTGATGGGTGATGGAGATTATGGAATTGACCCGACGGTTATTAGTCGGGTGTCCAGTGAAATTAAAGCCCTGATTGATATCGGCATTGAAGTGGGTGTTGTGATCGGTGGTGGTAATATTTTCCGCGGCGCAGGCCTTGCTCAAAATGGTATTGACCGGGTAACGGGTGACCATATGGGTATGCTGGCAACGTTAATGAATTCATTAGCGATGCAGGATGCGTTGGAACAACATGGTTTACAGGCACGAGTGATGTCGGCACTGAGTATTAATGAGGTGTGTGAAGACTATATTCGTCGTCGCGCCGTGCGTCATCTGGAAAAAGGACGCGTTGTTATTTTTGCTGCCGGCACAGGTAATCCATTCTTTACAACAGATTCAGCTGCTAGCTTACGAGCGATTGAAATTGGCGCTGATATTATGCTCAAGGCAACTAAGGTTGATGGCGTTTATTCAGCCGATCCGGTAAAAGATGCCAGCGCAACATTATATGAAAGCCTGACTTACGACGAAGTACTAAGCAAAAAATTAGCTGTAATGGATGCTACAGCAATTGTCATGTGTCGTGATCAAAATATGCCTTTGCGTGTATTTAATATGAACAAGCCTGGTGCGTTAATGCGTGTCATCAAAGGCGAGAATGAAGGGACGCTTGTTGAAAAGGGGAATGCCGCGTGATTGATGAAATTCTTAAAGATGCTGAAGTTCGTATGGGTAAAACCATTGAAGCACTTAAAACAGATTTAAGTAAAATGCGCACAGGGCGTGCAACCCCAAGCTTGATTGATCACATTATGGTGTCGTTCTACGGTAATGATACGCCACTTGGGCAAACAGCTAATATTTCAGTTTCCGATGCAAGAACCTTAACGGTAACACCTTGGGATAAAACCATGGTGCAACCAATCGAAAAAGCGATTATGGACTCTGGTTTGGGGTTAAACCCAGTGACGGCTGGTGAAGTGATTCGTATTCCTTTACCTGCTTTGACAGAAGAAACACGTAAAAATATGATTCGCTTGGTTCGACAAGAAGTAGAACAATCTCGTGTTGCGATTCGTAATATCCGTCGCGATGCAAATGGTGATTTTAAATCGCTGGAAAAAGATAAAGATATTTCTGAAGATGAACAACGTCATGCAGAAGATTTAGTGCAAAAGCTGACAGATAAAAAAATTGCAGAAATAGATACTGTACTTGAGGCTAAAGAAAAGGATCTCATGGAAATTTAAAATAATTATCCATGATAAAAGTCCTTAGGCATTTTTTAAATTATTCAAACAAGACGTAGCGTAAATAAAATGGTTATGTCTCCCTCGCAACAACAAACTCAAATTCCATCAGCTAGTGATTTACCAAAACACGTTGCCATTATTATGGATGGAAACGGCCGATGGGCTAAAAAACGTTTAATGCCACGCATTGCTGGTCATAAGGCTGGTGTAAAGTCTGCACGCATGGCTGTTAAAGTCTGCGCTGAAAATAATATTGCTGCATTAACCCTGTTTGCATTCAGTAGTGAAAACTGGAATCGACCTCGTAAGGAAGTTGATCTGTTAATGGATCTTTTTATTAATTCTTTGCGTGAAGAAGCACAATCAATTAATGAAAATAATATTCGTATGCAAATTATTGGTGATCGTAGTGCTTTTTCTGAAAAACTGCAGTCGCGTATTGCTGAAGTGGAAGCATTGACTGAAAACAACACTGGTATGACATTGTCGATAGCGGCAAACTATGGTGGTCGCTGGGATATTACTCAGGCAATACAAAAAATAATTGCAGCTGGCACACAAGCTGAAGATGTCGATCAGGCATTAATTGAAAAACATTTAACGCTTTCTGATTTACCTGCCCCTGACTTATTTATCCGTACCGGTGGCGAGCATAGAATAAGTAACTTCCTGTTATGGCAAATTGCATACACAGAACAGTATTTTAGCGACGTGTTGTGGCCAGATTTTTCAGAGCAACATTTTGTTCAGGCCTTTAGTGACTATGCAGGGCGGCAAAGACGTTTTGGTCGTACTGGTGAACAGGTGGAAGAGGATGCTTAAGCAACGCATCATTACGGCACTTTTTTTATTGCCAATCGTGGTAGGTAGTATTCTTTTATTACCAGTGGATTTCTTTGCGGTCATTTGGGCAGTCATTATGTCTATTGCAGGCTATGAATGGCTGAAACTGAGTGGTATTAAAAATAAATTGGTATTGTTTTTAGGTTTGATTGTATTAAACGCCCTGTTTGCAGCATCGATTTGGTTTAATCCCTTTTTTGGTGTGCCATTTGAGCAGATAATTTTAATTGTTTGGCTATTGGTGATGGTGAGTTTTACTGGTGATCCGGTGGCTCGATTACAAAAATGCAGTTCTGCTTCTTATTCTGTTATTGGCTCGGTAACAGGTCTGTTGATTATTTTTCCAACCTGGATCGCGATGGTGTTATTGCATGAGCATAACCCATGGATGGTTTTGCATGTTTTCGGCATTGTGTGGGTTGCCGATACTGGCGCTTATTTTAGTGGTAAATTATTCGGTAAACATAAACTAGCACCTGCGATTAGTCCGGGTAAAAGTTGGGAAGGAGTCTGGGGCGGATTAGCAGCAATTGTTGTCTATTCAATCATTGTCTCGCTTTGGTGGCAAAATGATGAACAACAGCAGTGGCTGTTTGTACTGATTTGCGTGTTAGCAGCTATTGCATCAGTTGCTGGTGATTTACTGGAAAGTATTTTTAAACGTGCTCACGGGGTGAAAGATAGCGGTACACTTTTACCCGGGCATGGTGGTGTCATGGATAGGCTCGACAGTATTATGGCTGCTGCTCCCGTGTTTACAGCCGCCTATTATTTAGCAGGATGGTTGTAATGCAAGCAGTCACTATATTAGGTGCAACAGGTTCAATTGGTGTGAGCACACTGGATGTTATTCGTCGACACCCCGATCGTTTTCATGTGCTGGCGCTAACAGCGAATAAAGATGTAAAGCGTATGCTAGAGCAGTGTCAGGAATTTAAGCCGCGTTATGCAGTGATGGCTGATCCAGATGCCGCAAAACAATTACAAGACATGGTTCAAGCGCAGGCAATGCAATGTGAAGTTTTATCCGGCAATGAAGGGCTGGTAAAAGTTGCTAGTCATCCGGATGTGGACGCTGTGATGGCTGCTATTGTGGGCGCAGCGGGTTTATTGCCAAGTCTGGCCGCTGCACGAGCGGGTAAACGGGTATTACTTGCAAATAAGGAAGCCCTGGTGATGTCCGGGCACCTGTTTATGCAAGCTATTCGTGACAATGGTGCTGAATTATTACCGATTGATAGTGAACATAATGCTATTTTTCAATCGATGCCGGCGGGCTATAAAACGGGAACTAAACCGGCATCTGTACGTCGAATCTTGTTAACTGCATCGGGCGGACCATTTCGTGATGCTGATCCTGACTCATTGGCATCGGTTACTCCTGAACAGGCGGTGGCACATCCAAACTGGAGCATGGGACGAAAAATCTCGGTAGACTCTGCGACGATGATGAACAAGGGACTGGAATTAATAGAGGCTTGTTGGTTATTTGATGTCGATCCGGACGATATTGAGGTTGTCATTCATCGTCAAAGTGTTATTCATTCTATGGTGGATTACACGGATGGTTCGGTTCTGGCGCAAATGGGTAATCCTGATATGCGTACTCCGATTGCACATGCGATGGCATGGCCTGAAAGAATTGAATCAGGCGTAGAACCGCTGGATATGTTTAGTGTTGGAAGACTTGATTTTGAGCCACCCGATTTAAAACGTTTCCCCTGTTTGCGTTTAGCTTTTGAAGCAGCGAAAGCCGGTGGCACGGCCAGTACGGTACTAAATGCGGCGAATGAAATAGCCGTGGACGCATTTCTTGAAGAGAAATTAGGTTTTACGATGATTGCCAATGTCATTGAAGCAACCATGAACAGAGTTGAGCATCAAGAAGCCGACTCTCTGGAAACAATTTTATCGGCTGATGCACAAGCAAGAGAAGTCGCTGCAGAATTGATTAACAGCAAAGCAATTAATTAGTTAGAACATAACGAGATGCCGATTAAATAATCATGCTGGATATACTTATTAATATAGTGTCATTCATTGTTGTCATTGGTGTTCTGGTGACATTCCATGAGTTTGGTCATTTTTGGGTGGCACGCCGCTTCAAGGTTAAAGTTCTGCGTTTCTCGATTGGTTTTGGTAAACCTATTTTCCTGTGGCATGGCAAAGACGGTACTGAATACGTGCTGGCGCAAATCCCTCTTGGCGGTTACGTCAAAATGTTGGATGAACGCGTTGATAAGGTCGATGAAGCAGAACTTCCTTACGCATTTACGCAACAATCTGTATATGCGCGTATCGCTATCGTTGCGGCAGGTCCTGTATTCAATTTTCTTTTGGCCATCGTGTTGTACTGGTCAATATTTACGATTGGTACACAAGGGCTGAAACCAGTGGTTGGTGATGTTGACGTTGCCAGTATTGCGGCACAGGCAGGAATGATACCCGGTGATGAGTTTTTATCTATTGATGGCAAGATCAGCCAAACATGGGGTGTTGCAGGCTTAGATTTAATTGCTGCTGCGGTCGAAGGGCGAGCAGCGGTAGATATTGCCGTGAAAGATAGCAATGGTGAGAACCAGATCCGTACACTACCTATGGAAGGTGTTTCAGCTGATTTTAAGAAAAAAAGTGTGATTGAACAGCTGGGTATTCAGCCTCGGTTACCCGCATGGCCAGCAATTATTGATGAAGTTAAGCCCGATGGTGCAGCTAAGGCCGCTGGGCTTTTGTCTGGAGATAAAGTGCTGGCAACTGACGGTAAATCGGTGTCTGGCTGGCGGGAGTGGGTAAGCAGAGTTCAGAAAAAACCCGGCGAAACTATGCAATTAACGATTCTTCGTGATGGCAAGCAGCAAACAATGGCGCTGACCCCAGGCATTAAGGTTCATAATGAGGTGCAGTATGGTTATGTCGGTGCGGCGGGTCTACCACCACCGCCAGTGTCCAAAGAGTTTCTGGCTGTGGTACAATATCCATTCTTTGCTGCCTGGGGCGAGGCGGTTAAAAAGACTTGGCAAATCAGTCACTTGACTCTGCGTATGCTGGGTAAAATGGTGATAGGGGAAGCCTCGATTAAAAATATAAGCGGCCCATTGACGATCGCACAGTATGCGGGGCGTTCGGCCAATATTGGCCTGATTCAGTTTTTGGGTTTTATGGCGGTAGTCAGCATCAGCCTAGGCGTGCTAAATTTGCTACCCATACCGGTACTCGATGGTGGCCATCTTATGTATTATCTGGCTGAGCTGATTAAGGGTAGCCCGGTATCGGAGAAGGTCCAGTTTTTGGGACAGCAAGTAGGGATGGTTTTACTCGGATTGTTGATGGTCGTCGCCTTTTATAATGATGTGATGCGGTTGATATAGCTGTATTACGCAAAAATAACGAAATATAAAACGAATATAATAAGAGCAAGTAATGAAAAGATTTATTCTCGCTGTTTTTTTGTCTATCGGATTCATACAGGTTGTCTGGTCCGCTGAACCGTTTGTGATCAAAGATATCCGGGTTGAAGGGCTGCAACGAATTGCGGCGGGTACAGTATTTAGTTATTTACCAATTAAGGTGGGTGACACACTTAACGACAGACGCTCAGGTAGCGTTATTCGGGCACTTTTCAAAACAGGTTTTTTTAAAGATGTAAGACTCGAAGAAGAAAAGGGCGTATTGATTGTTTATGTTGTTGAACGTCCTGCGATCGCAACAATTAATATCAATGGTAATACTTCGATAGAAGATGAAGCACTCAATGCTGGCTTGAAAGAAATTGGTTTTGCAGTAGGCAGAACATTCGATAAATCTTTGCTTGATAAAGTTGAGCAAGAATTACGTCGAATTTATTTCAGCCAGGGTAAGTATGGCGTTAAGTTAGATACCACCGTGACACCACTGGAAAGGAATCGTGTTGGTGTAACGATTGATGTGGCTGAAGGTATTGTTGCGAAAATTCATCAAATAAACATTGTTGGTAATAAAGCGTTTGAAGATGAAGATTTGTTAGAGGAATTTGCTTTAAGTACACCAACGCTATTCTCGTTTTATACGGGTAACGATCAGTACTCGAAACAGAAGTT
>Ga0316207_10005725_pt1 | contig 10165 bp, 11 predicted proteins | sample 6weekpyrite_MG_FD_204943 | JGI IMG/M metagenome (GOLD analysis project Ga0316207, IMG submission 204943) | Microbial mat bacterial communities from mineral coupon in-situ incubated in ocean water Damariscotta River, Maine, United States -... | ecosystem: Environmental > Aquatic > Marine >...
CTTAGCGGGTGTAGCTCAGTTGGTTAGAGCGCCGGCCTGTCACGCCGGAGGTCGCGGGTTCGAGTCCCGTCACTCGCGCCATTTTCTTCTTTAAACTCAAATAGATGAAAATGGCGCGATATTCGTGTTCCGACTGTTCCGACCCTTCACTTACACAGACGCCCGCACCGCGTCCTTGGTGATGTACTACTCGCCTTGGCCTGCCAGCGTAAACCCAAAGTACTCAACGCCGAACCGGAGAACGCAAAGAGTATTAAAATTTGCGTCAGATCCTATCCAGCTAACGGGGAGTCCTCATTCATTAATTTCAGTTGTTTAATCCCAGCCCGCTTTCAATCAATTCATCAAGGCATTTGACGACGAGAAGGGACGCGGCCTCCATTTCGTCAACGCGTTGCTCAGCACCTTGGGTATCGCCTTGCGCGTATAAACGAGCAGCGTCTTTGCCCAACTGATGAACGTTGGCGTGCGGTTCATCCATTTTGAGGAATGCAGGGTGATTATTAATCTCAGGTCCTGCTTGAGAGTACCATTTGCCTAGGCGGCAGGAAACGTGATCTGACAATTCGTCGACACTGAGGCTGTTTCGGCCCACTAACATTTCAGACAGATTTTTCTTCCAGAGATAATGATCCGATTTCGCGCGGTGCAAAACATAATTATCGATCGTAAATTTCTCGAGATCAGCAAATGACTGATCTACCATTTCTTGAGACTTCACGACGGCTTCAATCACCAATTCAGAACGCTCTTTGGCCCGATTTGAAACGACAGCAACACCCGAAACGCCACCCGATAATTCAGTAGTCGCAATGGATTGTTCGTTCATTAGTTGAGAAATTTCCCCGACCAGCACAGCCCCTTCGTTGACGTTTCCGACGCTGAGGCGAACGCTTTCCAGAGCCAAATTTGACGCCTGCAAGCCTTCATCAATCGATGCTTTTGAAGCATCAACTGCCGTGGAAATGCTGGTGACTTCCGCCTGTAAATTGTCGATTCGACTACGAATGTCATTGGTGGCGGATTCAGTTTGACCGGATAAGGCCTTCACCTCTCCGGCGACGACTGCGAACCCACGCCCGGCATCGCCAGCTCGTGCGGCCTCAATCGTCGCATTCAGTGCCAGAAGGTTAGTTTGAGAGGCGATGTTGGAAATGGTGTCAACAATGTGGGCAATTTCATTCGATGCCGTTTCAAGCGAGGTAACGCGTTCCGATATCGTTGTGTATTCGGTTTCAATCGTGCCCATCTGATCGGTCGATGCCTGCACTTGGCTCATGCCCTTGCCGGCCAGATCGACACATTGACCTAGAAGCGATGAGGCGTTCGCGCCGGTTTGGGAGATTTGACCAATTGAAGCGTCTAGCTCCTCAATGGCTGCGGACATGTTTTGAGCTCGTTCATCAACTTCGCGAATATCACCTATTGAGCGTGTGATTGCTGCCATGGCTTCACTAGACTGAACTGATTGTTCAACCGTTCGAACAAGATTGGTTTCTCTACGCTTTTGGGTGTGCCGGGAAAGCTCTACCAAGGCATCGGAAACGACCGATGGAACGCCTGCGGCTTCAACAGTATCCCCGGTGATTATTCCTCTGATTGCGAACGCGATACGCTCGTATATCTCCTGTTGTTCGCTATCTGATTGATCTGAAAAAGTTGCTGCAGATAATGACATTACGCCTACTCCAAACAAGCCATTTGATTGTGTGGCCATCTGTCAATGGAATGGTTAATTTGCAGTGTGTCTGTCCCCTGTCAGTGCAGATGGGACCTATATTAGGAATCGAACATTGGAGGATTTCTGGTTCATCATCACGATCATGGAGTGAAGATGTGACGGGGATCTCGTACCAGCAAGGCTGCGTCCGATAAGCTGGTGAAAAACGTCCGCCGCAAGACGCGTCAGACCTAGAATGCTAATGAAAAGTTACGCATCGTTCCGACTCTCAACGCAACCCAATTGAAACAAAATGACAATTTAGACCACTAATGTCGGAACGGTTCATTGTAACCATTGCATGATCTCCCGGCCTGTCACGCCGGAGGTCGCGGGTTCGAGTCCCGTCACTCGCGCCATTTTCTTCTTTAAAATCTGAATAAATGAAAATGGTGCGGAGCATTACTCCCCATCTTCATTCCGGATTTGTTTGCGCTTTTCACCCAGGCTTTCGGGGTAGTTTTCAACGTCACCATATTCAAGAAAATGCTGGTACCGCGCATGACTGCCTTCAACGCGCCGGGCATGTTTGATCGGGCACCAATATTGTTCTGTGCGTGAGGTGATTTCCGACACATAGGCCAAAACGCCTGTCGCGTAGGAGCAATAGATACAATTGATTTTCTGGATCAGATTGAGATAGGGCAGGCGGTGGCGATCAAACACAACATATTTGCGACGTTTGACCTGTTTGATGCCATACACGCGAAAGCACACAGATTGATAGAGTGATGCCAAGGCATCCAGGCCCAATAAGGGCAAGGAAACGATATAGATCAGCGGTGCGGTTAACACGGTCAGAAAGCCGCTCTCAACCAGATAACGATGCGCTCCGATTTTCAGTTTTTTCTGACGGGCTAACACTTCACGTTCGATAACCAGACGGCCTTGATGCAAACGATAGCCGATAGCCTCACGGCGTTCGCTCATCAAATGCTCGATTTCCGTTTCCAGCGCTTTGATCTTGTCCAGAAGCTTTGAAAGATCAGTATGCATGACTGTCTCCGCTTTGCGTGTTTGTCATCAGCATACACGGAATGAGCGGAGAGGGGAGGTGTCGCGGCAATGGGCCGCGGGACTAATCAATCACCGAACTCGTTGCTCAGTTTCACCCTTTCGTGTCGGGCCGCCTCGAAAAACCCTGTACCAAAACAACAGGGCCCCCAATGGCAATGCTATGCCAATGACCCATGGCTGAGATATCCCTGATTTCAGGAAGCTGGCACCCAAAAGAAGAAATTTGAAAATTTGAAAATTAAAAATAGCTTCTGTCTGGATAAGTCCGGGGCCCGAATATGACCAGGTTTCAGTGCTCCAGTTAAAGGCCCAAACCGGTGTCCCGATCAAGATGAATAATGTCCATAGGATCCTTCTTTTGACTTTCTTGAATCGAAAAGAAGCAATGAGGGTCAAGATAATAAAGATGGGTATGCCGATTCCCAAGCCAATCGCGACTTGTTGATTTTGGGACATTTCTCCAAAATTGAAATGCAGTGATTGCTGAGGAATTATTTCGTTCAAACGAAAACCATTTATCTGCCAATCTTCTTCACCTTGTTTAACAAATACAAGGATCAGTAGAAGATTTTTACTTTCGTATTCAAGCTTGTATTGGAGGCGAAGCGTTTTTGATGTTTCATAGCCTGAACGTGTGAAAGTGTTCAAATATGAGCCTAGTAACATGGAGTTTTGAAGCGTTGAATCTGGGGCGTAATCCCATATGGAAGGAAAGACATCCTCCCATTGCGCTCTGTCTTCTGTTTCGTCGAGTAGCTCGAGAATGGCTTCTGTGTTTCTGTTTTCAATAGCTCCAAGAACCACTTCGATCTCATCTCGGCTATCTTCTGGTATGGCTATCTCTGCCACATCAGATAAAGAGCAGCCTGATAAAATCATGGCGAAAATGCACAAGAAGACAAAGTTTATCATACGCATGTTTGAACTCCCCCTGTGTTGAGATTAACGGGTATTGTTGCGACAGATCAACCGATTGCTGTGTTTTCATGAGATTCAAGTTGATGTGGAATTTTTTTTAATTTTTAATTTAGTTAGACAGGTGGAGTACTTCTTGGGGATCATAATGAAATTATTGGCTGGAATATCTGTGCTTGTTGTTGCGGCGCTACATGTGGCCTTTCTGGTATTGGAGATGTTTTTCTGGACGGACCCAATTGGCCATCAGGTGTTTTCAACCACACCTGAGATGGCGGCGTCATCGGCTGTGCTGGCGGCCAATCAGGGCTTGTATAACGGATTTCTGACGGCAGGCCTGTTATGGGGCCTGATGCGTGTTAATCGTGAGTTCATTCTGTTCTTTTTAGCCTGCGTGATGGTTGCGGGCGTTTATGGATCGATCACAGCCAGTGCGACCATTCTTTATGTTCAGGCAGCGCCCGCCTTAATCGCGTTTTTACTCAATATGCGTAAATGGGGCGAATAGAGACTTAAATTCAAGGGGAAGCTTATGTTGAAGTCTGTTTTGGGAATGATGGCCATTATTGGTATGAGTGTCTGTTTGAGCGTTGGGGATAGCCAGGCTCAGTCCCGAACCAGACAGGCACAACCAGACAGGGTGCAGACAGAAAACCCTCGCGACCTCGCGCCTGCGCCCAGACCCAATCTGCCCCAATCAAGTGATCAAACAGATGTTCAAGCCATGTCTGATGGTCGGCTCGATGTTCTTTGGAACCGGGTGATGGTGATGGGATGCAGTGGGACCTCAACACGCAATATCTCGATGCGTTTGGCTTGTCCCGATGGCAGTACGATTGATGTGGATATGCGATGCACCAGCACCTCGTCAGGCGCTTGGCCCAATTGCCATACAGACGAGCAATGCACTCAAACAAACACTGCAACCTGCCCGCCAGCCGAAAAAGAACCGGAAGGTTAAAGGCTTCGATGGGATGGGTGTATTTACTTATTCCATCGAATTCGTTTGCTTTTACAGGCTGAGTGTGAGAGTGCATGCATATTCGTATCGGGCGTAGATGATGGCTTGACCATTTGCGGTGCGGATTGGCTGGACAATCTCGATATATTCGAAACGTATTGATCACTGCCACGCATTATGGCCTTTGCCCAAGAATTGGGCCTTGGCATCCGAACCTGGCGGCTGATCTACGCAAGTCCCCTACAAGAAACACAGTGTCACCGTGATCTGATGCGATAGGCGTCGGACGCGATATGTGGCCAATTATGGAATTTTACTTTTGAAACAATTTAATGAACTCAGCTTGGCTGAGCCCATCCTTCGTGCTGTTACAGCTGAAGGATATACCGAACCAACGCCGATTCAGGCGGGTGTCATCCCGGCCATGATGGCTGACAAGGACATAGTCGGCATTGCCCAGACAGGAACCGGCAAGACAGCTGCTTTCGTCTTGCCTCTGCTCAATCGCCTCAGTGCTGAAGAACACGGACCCGCCCCCAAGACATGTCGGGCGCTCATTTTGGCCCCGACGCGTGAGCTGGCCGCCCAGATCGCGGACAGTATCCGCGCCTATGGCAAGTATATGCGCCACAGCGTCACTGTCGTTGTCGGCGGTGTTAAACCAAACAAGCAAATCCGCGATCTGTCCAAGGGCGTGGATGTTGTTGTGGCGACACCTGGCCGCTTGCTGGATCATGTGCAGAACGGCGTATTGCGTCTGGATAAGGCGATGACCGTTATTCTGGATGAAGCTGACCAGATGCTGGATTTGGGCTTTGTCCCAACGATCCGCAAAATCATGGCGAAAACGCCGAATGAGCGTCAAACCTTGCTGCTCTCAGCGACCATGCCCAAGCAAATCCGTCGCTTGGCCAATGATTTTCTGACCCGTCCTGTCGAAATATCTGTGACACCGGCCTCAAAGCCGATTGAGAGGATTGATCAATCGGTGATCTTTGCCGAGAAAGTCGACAAACGCCGTATGCTGCCCGGCTTGCTGCAACCGGATGCGATTGAGCGCGCCATCGTCTTTACACGGACCAAGCACGGGGCCGACAAGGTCACCAAGGATTTGGTCAAAACAGGACTTCACGCCGCGGCGATTCACGGAAACAAGTCCCAAAACCAACGCACCAAAACACTGGATGGCTTCAAAACCGGCAAGATCAACATTCTGGTAGCAACCGATATTGCAGCCCGGGGTATTGATGTTGACGGGGTCTCTCATGTGATCAATTTTGAGCTACCCAATATCCCCGAATCCTATGTGCACCGCATTGGCCGAACGGCCCGGGCCGGTAAAAGCGGCGTTGCCGTGTCTTTTTGTGATGGTGAAGAGCGCGCTTATTTGCGCGATATCGAAAAGCTGATCGGCATGAGCATCCATCGCAAGAAAGTGGATGGAACGGACGGCACCTATGCTGAGCGTCTCGCGGAAAGTTTGACAGGATCGGATAAGCCTGAAGTTACAACTGACGATGCTTTTCGCTCAGATAACCCTAAAAAGCGTCGTCGCAAACGTCGTCCTTCCAGGGGTGGACAAAATGGAGCGTCCGGCAGACCCAATGGGCAGAGCGAAGCCCGCAAACCGGGCGGAAAGCCCTCTGGCAGCAAAACATGGCATCGCGGCCAAAAGCCTGGGGGCGCATCTAGGCGCAAGCCTGCAAATGCCTCTAGCGCAAGCCGTCAAACAACTTCGTCAGGCGGCTGAATTAATCACCTGCGCTAGCTGATCCGCTCATTGAGGTCGGTGGTGTGTAATCAAAAGACGCACCACCGGGGCCTAGCGGCAAATCCAGCGCAAACCAGACCCCGATCAGCACCAGTGAGCTGACAAGTATGGCAGCCGAATACGGCAACATGATCGAGATCAGGCTTCCCAGTCCAAACTCAGGCACATATCGCTGGGAAAAAACCAGGATCAGAGGAAGATAGGGCATCAGCGGGGTTATGATATTAGTTGCCTGATCACCCATGCGATAAGCCAGTGTTGTCGCTTCCGGTGATATTCCCACCAGCATCAACATCGGAACAAAAACCGGTGCGAGCAGGGCCCATTTGGCGGTGGCGGAACCCATAACCAAATTCAGGATGGCGACCAGAAAAACCAGCGCTGTGATCAAAATAGGGGCTGGTAAATCTAGGGCCCTAAGCCCGTCAGCGCCTTTGATGGCCAAAACTGTGTCCATGGATGACCAGCTAAAAACGGCGATGAAGTGCGCCATGACAAAAGCCAATACGATGTAAACGCCCATATCGCTCATGGAGTTGCTGGCCAGTTTGACCACATCCTTGTCTGATTTGATGGATCCTGCAGCTATCCCGTACAACGTACCGGCGATAAAAAAGGCGATCATCAAGATGGCAACGATAGACCGGAAAAATGTATCCAGTCCGCTGTCATCCGGGTCGCGTAAAGCCCCGTCAGAGGGGATTACCAAAACCAAGATCAGACCGATCATGCCCAATATGGCCCAACCGGCCCAGGCTAGGCCCTTCCTCTCTTTGACGTTGAGCTCTGTGCCCGATTCCGGCTCTGCAAAGCTTGCCGGACGTTTCCATGTCCCCAGTCTGGGCTCGATAATGCGGTCATTGATCAGCGTACCGACAAGAACAAGAACAGGTGTCAGGACAAAGGTGAAATAGTAATTATCCAGGTTTGACAGCACCCATCCCTGGTCAATGGTTTTGGCAGCCATGTCCGTGATGCCAAAGAGCAGGGGCTCCAGAGGGGTTATGATCAGATTGGCGGACATGCCAGCTGAAACACCGGCAAATGTGGCCGCTATCCCGGCGATAGGGTGACGGCCTGCCGCGGCAAAAACAACGCCGCCCAAGGGGATTAAAACGATATAACCGGTATCAACGGCGAGGTTTCCCATAATCCCGGCAAAAACGAGCGCGGCCGTCAGAAAACTGTCAGGCATGACTTTGACGAGGGCTCTGAGCGCGGCGGCAAAAAGACCAGTTTTTTCTGCAATGCCCGCACCGATCATCACAACCAAAACCATGCCAAGCGGTGTGAATCCTGTCAGCACACCTGCCATGCCAGAAAGAAACCGGCGTAAGGTTTCAGCGGTAAACAGATTTTGAATGTGAATGGTTTCGCCCGAGGCTGGGTGAATGGCGGAGACGCCAAGCCATGACAATCCGGCGGATACGATCAGGACAAACCCGATCAAAGCGATAAAAATAGTCACCGGATCGGGTAGGCGGTTTCCAGCTTTTTCAACCGCATTCAGGATCGAAGTTCCAAGGCTCATAATCGTCTTTCCCCAAATCAGACGTGATCAAACAATCGAAAAAAAGACTTTTAGGCAACTCATTCTTTGCGGATAGCTATAAGGGACTCCCCTGATGTTTGTCCCCCTATTGTCTGTACGACGTGATGTCACAATGCGGGTATGGAAAAGAAAACTTCACAAAACGCGTCGCGAGACTGGTCATTCCGGGCGACTTGGCCCCCCATTGCCCTGGCTGGAATTGCATCAATTATCGGTATGGTTTCGCCCTATACTTGGTTGAGCGTTTTGTCTTTTATTGGCGTGATGCTGTTATTGATGGATACATTGGCCCGGCAAAAACAATTTATCGAACTGCGTATGGCCTTGAGGCGATCCGGAGGATTGTCGGGACATGCCTTGGCCCGGTTTCGTAAAGCACGGTCTGCCTGGTGCTCTCGTCGAGCGGCAATGGCCGCCAGTTCTGCGGAGGGTTTTGGCCTCGAATCCAGGTCCCTGATCAGGGAATGGGGCTATAAACCTTGGCATATTCTGCCTGATGGTGCCTTTACGGCCAGATCACCTTTTATCCGTTTGGGCTTTTGGAAATCGGTGCTTGGTTTAAGTCGGGGGTAGCGACAAAATCTTTTATTAGATTTCACGCAATTAAGAACGCATCTCAACTGGAGGTGTGCCAGAGTGGCTGCGACATCATGAACTGAAGTCAGGCGGTCTTTTAGGCTTGCTCCAAGCGCTGACGCAATCTAGTTTCCGGCCAAATTCGGGCGAGGGGCTCGATTGGCGTTTCGATTCGTTTCTCCACGAATTCCGCCAGGGAATTTCAAGCCCCCCGCGAGACAATTTGGACGGATAAAGGCGAGCTCTTTTCTATGGATGCGCTGCTTCTCGATTACCTACCCGTACTGATTTTTGCAGCCATAGCAGCTGTTATCGGTATTGCTTTCATGGTCATGGCCTTCGTGTTTGCGCCCAGCAATCCTGACCCTGAAAAAGTCTCGACCTATGAATGTGGCTTCAACGCCTTTGACGATAGCCGGATGAAATTTGATGTCCGGTTTTATCTCGTCGCGATTCTTTTCATCATTTTCGATCTCGAAGTGGCCTTCCTGTTCCCGTGGGCGGTCAGCCTGCGCGACAGTCTCGGCGTGTTTGAATTCTGGTCGATGATGGTCTTCCTCGGCGTTTTGACCGTCGGCTTCATTTATGAATGGCGCAAGGGTGCGCTGGAGTGGGAGTAAATCATGGCGTCTGATCTCATTCCTCCAGCCGGTATGGCTGGCCGCGCTTCCGTGCCCGGTTATGATCCGAAAAAACACGACCCGTTTTATGATGGCGTCTCTGATGCGCTGGCGGACAAGGGCTTTGTTGTCGCCGCGGCCGATGATTTGATCACCTGGGCGCGGACCGGCTCCCTGATGTGGATGACATTCGGTCTGGCCTGTTGTGCCGTTGAGATGATGCATGCAGCCATGCCGCGATATGATGTTGAGCGATTTGGCTTTGCCCCGCGCGCCTCCCCACGTCAGTCCGATGTGATGATCGTTGCCGGGACTTTAACCAATAAAATGGCTCCGGCCTTACGCAAGGTCTATGACCAGATGCCAGAGCCGCGTTACGTCATTTCGATGGGCTCATGCGCCAATGGCGGTGGCTATTATCACTATTCCTATTCGGTTGTGCGCGGGTGCGACCGCATTGTTCCGGTGGATATCTATGTGCCTGGTTGCCCTCCGACAGCGGAGGCTCTGGTCTACGGGATTTTGCAATTGCAAAAGAAAATCCGCCGCGAAGGCTCGATAGAGCGCTAGAGGACAGATTAATGGACGCAGCTCTCAAAGATCTCGGGGAACACATCGCGACAACGCAGAACACGGCGGTGACCGAGTGGGGTGTTGTCAATGGTGAGTTGACGATTGAGATTCATGAAGACCGGATCGAGGATATCTTGCGCTTCTTGCGTGATGATCGCGCGTGCCGGTTTACCACGCTGATTGATATATGCGGTGTGGATTATCCAGATCGGGCCGAGCGCTTTGAAGTCGTCTACCATTTGCTGTCCATGCATCTCAATCATCGCATTCGTGTGAAGTTGACGGTGGATGCTGAAACGCCTGTCGCCAGTGTAGCCAAAATTTTCCCCGTCGCTGACTGGTTCGAGCGCGAAGCCTTCGACATGTATGGCATTGTCTTTTCAAACCATCCTGATCTGCGCCGCCTGCTCACTGATTATGGCTTTGAAGGTCATCCTCTGCGAAAGGATTTTCCGCTCAC
>Ga0316207_10005726_pt1 | contig 10164 bp, 13 predicted proteins | sample 6weekpyrite_MG_FD_204943 | JGI IMG/M metagenome (GOLD analysis project Ga0316207, IMG submission 204943) | Microbial mat bacterial communities from mineral coupon in-situ incubated in ocean water Damariscotta River, Maine, United States -... | ecosystem: Environmental > Aquatic > Marine >...
ATTCAGGCTGCGATTGGCAGAAATATTATTGCACGTACCAATGTAAAGGCGTTGCGTAAAAATGTAACGGCAAAATGTTACGGTGGTGATGCAAGTCGTAAACGTAAACTGTTAGAGAAACAGAAAAAAGGTAAGAAACGTATGAAGCAGTTCGGTAAGGTTGAGATACCTCAGGACGCGTTCCTTGCAGTGTTAAAAGTTGATAATAGCTAAAAAAATAAACAGGAATAGACATGAATTTTGATTTTGCTTTTTACCTCTTTATGGGTAGTCTGATAACAGGTCTCATCTGGGCTCTGGATAAATGGTACCTGTTACCCAAAAGAACCGCAGAAGCTAAAGAACCTGTAGTAGTTGAGTATGCCAAATCCTTCTTTCCTGTGCTGGCGATAGTCTTTTTATTGCGCGGTTTTATCGTTGAACCATTCAGAATTCCATCGGGATCGATGTTACCAACACTAAATATTGGTGACTTTATTCTGGTAAATAAATCAGCGTATGGTGTTCGTTTGCCAGTCGCTAACAAGTTGGTTTTAGGTGATTCAAAACCTGAACGTGGCGATGTGATTGTCTTCCGCTATCCGCCCGAGCCGAGTGTCGATTACATCAAACGCGTGATTGGTGTGCCAGGGGATAAAATCGTTTATCGTGAAAAAGTGCTATATGTTAATAATAAACAGGTTTCACGTGCCTTTATTTCACAATATACAGGCTCGGGTGAGATCAGAGCGAATGAACACACAGAAGACTTAAACGGTGTTAAACATAATATTTTGTTAAAACCCGGTTATGTTAGTCCGGAAGGTGAATATTCAGTACCAGAGGGGCATTATTTTGTAATGGGTGATAACCGTGATAACAGTCGTGATGGCCGTGTATGGGGAATGGTGCCGGATGAAAATCTGGTCGGAAAAGCATTTATGATATGGATGAACTGGAGTGATGACGGAATTGACTGGAAACGACTGGGTAATATGATTGACTAAGAAACTTATTTTTCTAAAAACAGGGGTAGAAAAATGCATAAACAAAAAGGCATGACAATGGTGAGCTGGATTATAGTAATTTCCTTTGTTGGAATATTTGCTGTGTCTGCTCTTCAAATTATTCCATCCTACTTAAGTTTCTTCAGTGCGCGCTCAGTGATTGAAACATTGAAAACTGATTCGGCTATTAAAGGAAAAACATCGTCAGAAATAAAAACGCTGATTCGAAAACGTTTCCGTATGAATAATTTGCGTCATATTGATGTCAATAAATCCATTTCATTTAAAAATAAAGGTATCTCTGAAGGTTCTGGTTTCATTGTTAAAATGAATTATGAAGACAGGGGTAAAATAATTGGTAATTTATTTTTTGTGACCGTATTTAGTCATGATGCGGAGTTTAATCCTTGATTCAGGATATTGAAAAACTTTGCAAAAAAATCAATCACACATTTAGCGATAAAAAGCTGATTTCTGAGGCTTTAACGCATCGCAGTGTTGGGTCACTAAATAATGAACGGCTGGAATTCCTTGGTGATAGTGTATTAAATTTTGTTGTTGCTCAGCAGTTGTTTAATGCGTTACCTAAATCGAGCGAGGGTGATTTAAGTCGCTTGCGTGCGGCAGTTGTTAAAAAAGAAAGTCTGGTCCAAATAGCAAAAACATTACAGCTGGGTGATTACATATCATTAGGCAGTGGCGAGCTTAAGAGCGGAGGTTTCAGACGTGAATCGATCCTGGCGGATGCTGTTGAAGCGATAATCGGTGCAGTGCTGCAGGATGCGGGCTTTGATGTATGCCAGCAATTAATTATTCGTTTGTGTGATGAAAAAATAAAACAAACGATTCAGGATGGTCCTGAAAAAGATGCTAAAACTCGCTTGCAGGAATATCTTCAGTCACGGCGATATCGTTTGCCTGAGTATAAGGTTACAGATATTAAGGGCAAAGCGCATCAGCAAACATTTTCTGTTAACTGTCAAATTAAAGAACTTGATTTACTCACCACTGGTGTTGGGCGGAGTCGCAGAATTGCAGAACAGGAAGCTGCAAAAAAAGCCCTTGAATCCATCGAGATTAATCGCTAACTATGTCATCAGAAAAAGGTAAAAGCAGAATGCATTGTGGTTATGTAGCCATTGTCGGGCGTCCTAATGTCGGCAAATCGACATTGTTAAATTATATCGTAGGGCAAAAACTCAGTATCACAGCAGATAAGCCGCAAACAACCAGGCATCAGATTTTAGGTGTAAAAACGACAGATCACAGTCAGGTGGTTTATGTGGATACACCGGGTATTCACTCCGGTGGTAAAAAAGCAATTAATCGATATATGAATAAAGCGGCTACTTCGATTACCAAGGATGTTGATGTAATCGTGTTCATCGTACAGGCATTAAAATGGACTGATGAAGATCAGTCGGTGCTTAGTAAACTTAAAGAATCAAAGTTACCCGTTATACTCGCTGTTAACCGTATTGACTGGGTGACGGATAAAAAGCGTTTGTTACCTTATTTACAGGAAGTACAAGACAAATATGATTTTAGTGATATCGTACCAATTTCAGCTCTGAAAGGTACCCATGTTGAAGAGCTTGAAGGTCTGATTGAAAAATATCTGCCAGAGAGTGAGCCATTTTTCCCGGAAGATCAGTTAACCGATCGTAGTGTACGTTTTCTTGCGGCTGAAATTATCCGTGAAAAACTGGTAAGAGAGCTGGGTGAGGAATTGCCATATCAGACAACTGTGGATATCGAATCATTCAAAGATGAAGAGGGTATTACAAAAATACATGCACTTGTTCTGGTTGAAACTAAAGGGCAAAAAAGTATTGTTATCGGCAATAAAGGTGAACGATTAAAATCAATGTCTACCAATGCAAGACACGATATTGAAGAAATGCTCGATAATAAAGTCTTTTTAAGAATCTGGGTGAAGGTTCGTAAAGGCTGGTCTGATGATGAGCAGGCTTTATCCAGTTTAGGTTATACCGATCTCGATAAATAATAACGTCAGAAAAACCGATCAGCGGGAAAACGCTTCATGCGAGTTGAAAACCAGCCAGCTTATATTCTGCATCAGCGCCCGTTTCGTGACACCAGTCAGATATTAGAGGTTTTCACTAAAGACTATGGTCGTCTCAGTGTGATGAGCCGTGGTTCACGCGCTCAGAAGTCTCGTCTTAAAAGTGTGTTACAGCCATTCAGGGCGATTATTGTCGGCTGGAGTGGCAAAGGCGAAATGCCAACCTTAATTTCAGCGGAGCCCGCGGTACAAACAAGTGCTTTTTTACAGGGTAAGTCTTTAGCCTGTGCTTTATATATTAATGAACTGTTGATGTATCTTACCTATAAACATGATGTGCATCAGGATCTTTTTTCCCAATATCATCAGACTGTCAATCGTCTGTTTGAATCTGATAAGCTTGAGCAAGAGTTACGGGTTTTTGAACTAAAATTACTTGATCAGCTGGGTGTATTGGTAGATTTATCAAACGATGCACAGACGGGACAGCGACTGAAGGATGATGCGGAATATTTTTTTCAGATTGAGCAGGGTGTTTTTGAGGTGACAGACAGTTCGAGACCTAAAAATCTACCAGTTATAGGCGGTGAAAGTTTACTTGCTATTGCTGAAAATCGTTTTGATAAGCCGCAAACGTTAAAGGATGCAAAACGACTGATGCGTTTTTTAATTAACCATTATCTGGCGGGGAAAAGTTTAAAAAGTAGAGAGCTGTTTCGTTAAGTTGATATCACTGCGTTACCTAAAAAATACGGCTATGCGATTACATTATGCAACGAAGCTGATGCCTCGGGTTTGCTGCCATCCGCATTATAAGTATTGTCAGCTGGCGTTAAATTGCCGCTTAAAATATTCAGTGCCTGTTTAGAGGCTGTTGCCATATTATCGGCAATAATACCGTTAGTTGAATTCTTTTCCTGACACTTCAGGATGTTTTGACTGAGTTCGTTCCACTGTTTTTGTAAGCCCAGGCTGGGATCAATATCAGCAAGCCACTGCAAGTAATCCTGCTTGTTGCTGATGTTATTCATCTTGATCAGCTGTTTTCGTTGCTGTTCATATGACTGAAGTTCACCCATTAAGGTGTTTTTTTGCTGGCTTAATTCAATTAGCTGTGCCGAATTATTGCTCCTCAGGTATTCAAGTTCTGAATCCAGACAATCAATAAGTAACGAAACGCAGTGACGAGACTGGGTAATGAGGTTTGTCATTTTAAATAAGTTGTCAGCAGCGTTCATAGTAAAACCCTATTTATGAAAGTGATTTTTCCAGATCAAGCAAGTTGCTGGCAATGCGTTCATGATCAATAGGGTAATTGCCATTAGCAATTTCCTTTTTAATGGATTCTACTTTTTCCATATCAATATCAGGAACATTAGCCAGTGAACTTTGCAGTTCTCTGATTTTATTGGCTTCACTGGTAATACTTACCTTATCAGCCGTATTAGTGCTGTTTGCTGTGCTACTTTCGGTTGAGTCAGTAGCGTTGTTCGTTGTACTGGTTTTATTGCTTTGGCCGCTCTGAATATCTGCCCGATTTCTTGGCGTACCATTAATTGAATTTGTCATTACAAACCCTCATTTTACATTTACCCATCATAGTTATCGGCAGTGATGGGTAATACTTTAGCAAAATATGCTATTTTTACTAAACTATTCACTTTATGTTTTTCGAAGTTGTATAAGTTATTGAAAAACATACTAATTATTAATTATCACTATGCCTGACTGAGTGATTTTTCCCTCAATAATTCGTTTTGAGGAATTATTTTTCACGCGTATATTATCACCAATAGCGCCATCCATCATGGCTGTGCCTTTCATGCTGACCATAAAACCAGCTGCTTTTTTCTGTAATGCAACCAGTTCACCACGCTTTATTACTATTGGATTAGTTAAATAGGAGGGCGTCAGAATTCTGCCTGCCTGACAATGTCGCTTTAACTGTTTACCGATAACATCACTTTTATTCGTTATATATCCAAATGGTAATTTGGATAAATCTTTTCGAACCTGAAATACATCACTGGCTTTGATGATGTGTCCACGGCTGAATGAGCCATTAAGAACCATTACCTCATCAAAACGTGAAATAGTCGCGGTAATATAAAAGCTCCATGGTTTAGGTGAGCTACAAATAACTCTGACACTGGTTTTACCCATCAGATGCGAGCCTGTAGCCAGCTTAAAGTTTAATGAATCACATTTAGCAAGCTTGAGTCTGCGGTCGACAGAATGAACAGATACTTTAGTGTCTTTGTATTGTTTGATATCCGGCAGGTTATATAAATAATCGGCGACCTGCTGTTTTACGTTTTTCATATTATGGAAATTTTTCGCCAATACGACTGGAGAAAAAAATAATGAAAGACACAATATTGTTACGTTTGCAGTCATGGCGTATTGCGGGTTCTTAATCATGTCTAATTTAATGCAATAATCTGGCCAGAAAATAAAAACCATTTATATTATTCATAAGTATCTGAAAATATTAGAAAAAATATACATTTATTTTTTATGGGTAATGGAAGAGTAATGACTATGGTGAGGTAGAGACATTTTTTTGACATTGAATTGGTTTCTTTTAAGTAACTGAATATTTTAAGAAAATATCAGCAGAACTATTCTTTATCGTCTATAAGACTACTAGTTGAATTCATATATTGGAAGAGGTTACAGATGGCTGGTGTACTTGATACAGTCGATATGCGGACACAGTTAGCCGGACGAAATCGTCTTGAGTTATTGATGTTTCGTTTAGGTGGCCGTCAGTTGTACGGCATAAATGTCTTTAAAGTTCAGGAGGTCATACGCTGTCCTGAGTTAAATAGCTTACCGCAATCTCACCCTGTTATTAAGGGAGTTGCTCACTTACGTGGTAAAACGATTTCAATTATTGATCTGCGTATGGCAATAAATCATCGTGCATTACCAGATAGTGAAGAGTCTTTTGTAATTATCACAGAATACAACCGTGCAACGCAGGGTTTTCTTGTCAATTCTGTTGATCGTATTATTAACATTAACTGGTCAGATATAATGCCGCCGCCTAAAGCAAGTGGTAAAAGCTCATACCTGACAGCGGTTACACAAGTTGGTGATGAGATGGTAGAAATCATCGATGTGGAAAAAGTCTTTTCAGAGATTATGCATATTGATGAGTCTCTTGATCAGGATATTATTGATCAGGCAGAAACGGCTGAAGTTCAACAAGGTTCACATGTGCTTGTTGTTGATGACTCGTCAGTGGCCCGTAATCAAATCAAACGATTATTAGACAAAGTGGGAATTGACTGTACATTAGCAAATGATGGTCAGGAAGGCTTAGATATTTTAAAAGAGTGGTCAAAAGATGACATACCGATTGAAAAACGCATCAGTTTAGTCATCTCAGATATTGAAATGCCGCGTATGGATGGTTATACCTTAACCACTGAAATAAGACAGGATCCGAGGCTTGAAAAATTGTATGTTTTGCTGCATACATCCTTAAGTGGCGTATTCAATAAATCAATGGTTGAAAAAGTGGGAGCCGATAATTTTGTGCCAAAATTTGATGCCGATGAATTATCGAGAACAATTTTGAGTATATTGGAACAAAAAGGTGCGATTGCTTAAGTTTTCATTTATTAAATGAATTCTTATAGGTATTATTCACTTACAAATCTATACAGACAGCATTAATTTAGGTACAGGTAATACATTGACGGCAGCAAACTATAATCCCGAAGAATATAAAGCTTTTCAGAATTTTCTCGAAAGTGCCTGTGGTATTGTTCTGGGGGACAATAAACATTATTTGATTAATAGTCGTCTATCCAAGCTGATGCGTGAAGAAGGTCTGGAATCGTTAAATGAGCTGGTTCAGAAAATCCAAAAATCAATAGGTTCAAATCCACTTAAGACTAAAGTAGTCGAAGCGATGACTACCAATGAAACCTTATGGTTTCGCGATGGTTTTCCCTTTGAAGTGTTATCAGAAACGATTTTCAATGACTTTAAGCAACAGAAAAAAAGTCAGGTAAAAATTCTTTCAGCGGCCTGTTCATCAGGACAAGAACCATACTCAATAAGCATTATTGCCGATGAATTCATTAAAAGTAATTTTGGCGCCAATATGCAGTTTAAAATTGTCGGGGTTGATATTGACCAGACAATCTTGGCTAATGCTCGTGAAGCTAAATATGAAGAAATGGCGATGGTCAGAGGTGTGTCGGATGAGCGCAAGCAGCGTTACTTCAAACACGAGGGCAAACACTGGCAGGTCAATATGGACATACGCTCGCGAGTTAGTTTCCGTGAACAAAATCTGATGCAAAGTTATGCATCGTTGGGTAAATTTGACATTATATTCTGCCGTAATGTGTTGATTTATTTTTCAGCAGAGTTAAAAAAAGATATTTTGAGTCGCATTGCTGCTGCGCTTAATCCTGGCGGTTACCTGTTCTTAGGTGCGTCCGAATCTATTGTTCAGTATTCTGATCGCTTTAATATGATACGTACGCCAAAGGGTGTAGTATATCAATTGAAGTCATAGTACGGATACTTCAAAAACTTTTTCATTCAATATTTCTTAATGCATTAATACTTTATCTGAGTATTTGCATTGCCACCATGCGGCAAAGCTTGCCGCTTTATTTCCCTTCTTAAATTGAATTACTCTCTGACAGGCTGATTTATCTGTCTGGTCTTGTTTGGCATATCTTTTGCACATGACTATGCAGAGGATAAAAAAATGGCAATTAACTTTAATAACGCATTAGGTATACATCAACAGGCGCTTTATGTTCGTCAGCAACGAACCGAGGTGCTTGCTGCCAATATTGCAAATGCAGATACCCCCGGCTTTAAAGCGAAAGAGATTGATTTTCGTGCGGCATTGCAAAATGCTCAGTCCGGTTCGGTTAATGTTTCTCGCACGCATTCATCACATATTGGTGCCGATAACTCGACACCGGCGTATGAGGAATACCGTGTTGCTGAGCAGCCATCTCTGGACGGTAATACTGTTGATATACAACAGGAAAAAGCAGCCGTTGCTGACAACTCTGTTCGTTATCAGGCCACCGTTACATTTTTATCGAGAAAATTTTCAGGAATGGTTAATGCATTCAAAGGTGAGTGAGGAGTTATTTAATGTCTTTATTTAAAGTATTTGATATAGCCGGTAGTGGTATGAGTGCGCAAATGCTCAGGCTGAATACTGTCTCCAGTAACCTTGCTAACTCTCAAACGGTATCGGCAACCGAAGAGGGCGCTTATCGTTCTCGTCATCCTGTTTTTCAGACCATGCTCGATGAGGCCAATAATAAAGACGGTTCAAAAGTTCAGGTAACAGAAATCATTGAAAGCGAAGCATCAATTCCATTGCAATATATGCCAAACCACCCACTGGCAAATAAAGACGGGTATGTTTACGGTTCAAATGTGAATGCAGTAGAAGAAATGACCAATATGATGTCAGCTTCGCGAAGTTATCAGAACAATACAGAGATGATGAATACTTCAAAAGAATTATTATTGCGAACCCTGCAACTAGGTAGAGGTTAATTATGAGTGTCATAGGTGATATTTCTAAGTTAGAAAGTAATACAGCAGCCGCTACAGCACCTAAAACCGGTTCGGAGTTAGGTCAGGAAGATTTTATGAAACTGATGACAACTCAGCTAAAAAATCAGGATCCTTTTGAGCCAATGGATAACGGTGAGTTTTTATCGCAGATTGCACAATTCGGAACCGTAAATGGTATTACTGACTTAAAGGATTCTTTTAAAGGCTTTGCTGACAGCATGCAGTCTAATCAGGCATTACAGGCAACCAGCATTATCGGACATGGTGTTCTGGCAGAGACAGATACGGGACAGTTAACCAATAGCGGCATCATGCAGGGCGCTGTTGAGTTGTCATCTTACAGTCCAAACGTTGCGGTTAATGTTTATGACAGAACAGGGCAGTTGGTTAATCGTCTTGATTTAGGTGAGCAGTTATCGGGTACGGTGCCTTTTGCATGGGATGGTTCAACTTTTTCCGGTAACAGGGCAGCCGCTGGTGAATACAGAATGGAAGTGGAAGTTGTTGAAGGATCGCAATCCTATATTTATCCAACGCTTTTATATGGAAGTGTTAATAGTCTGGGGCTCGGTGGAGTCGGAGAAGAATTACAGGTTGAAGTCCAGGGACTGGGTCAGGTTCCTTTTAATCAGATTAACAAAATACTTTAAACGTTTCGGAGATTAGATATGTCTTTTAATATTTCATTAAGTGGTTTAAATGCAGCATCTTCGGAACTGTCAGTAACCAGTAATAATATTGCTAATGTTGGTACAGTGGGCTTTAAAGAATCAAGAGCAGAGTTTGCCGATATTTATGCAAGCTCAACGCTCGACAATAGTAGTAATACGATTGGTTCCGGTGTTTCTTTGTCAACGATTGCGCAGCAATTTGGTCAGGGTAATCTTGAATTTACACAGAACTCTCTCGATCTTGCGATTAGTGGTGAAGGTTTTTTTGTATTATCACCTGATGTCGCCAGCAGTGATGTTTTTTATTCACGTGCCGGGGCTTATCAGTTAGATAGCGATGGTTATATGGTGAGTAGTAATGGTGATGTGCTGCAGGCCTTCCCAGTAGATACAAATGGTAATCCGACCTCAACCAGTTTATCAAGTACGATAGGGATACAGGTACCGGATGCGGTTAGTCGTCCGCAGGCAACGACTAGCATTAATCTTAACGTCAATTTACCTTCGGATGTTTCGACTGTGCTCCCCAATTTTTATCTGGCAGATGAAGCATTTGCTACGACATCAGGATTGGCAGCCGCTGCCGCGCCTAATACCGGTAACCCTCAGGCTGATGCGGCACAGGCAGCACTTGATGCCATTGCTGCGATTGGGGCAACTGCGGACACAGATGTGGTCGCTGCGATTACCACGGCTGCAAATAATGCAGCATCTCAATATGTTGGTAGTGTAGGTCCGGGTGATGTGGCGGGTTCTACCAATGCCATTGCTGCTGTAGCAGCGGCTGTGACTTCTTCGGTAACAGAATTTGACCCGACTGATCCTAATCAGTATCACCACTCAACATCGGTAACCGTATTTGATTCGCAAGGTACAACACATATTGCCAGTACCTATTTTATTATGACCG
>Ga0316207_10005727_pt1 | contig 10164 bp, 7 predicted proteins | sample 6weekpyrite_MG_FD_204943 | JGI IMG/M metagenome (GOLD analysis project Ga0316207, IMG submission 204943) | Microbial mat bacterial communities from mineral coupon in-situ incubated in ocean water Damariscotta River, Maine, United States -... | ecosystem: Environmental > Aquatic > Marine >...
GCATAATCCATACGTTGGTTAGGCTTGGAACCTGAACGAGTTGATTGAGTTCCGATTTCAATTTTTCAGTGGTCATTCCCTCACGCCACTCGCTTTGCGGCTTTAGCTTGATCGTCGTTTCGATCATTGTCAGAGGAGCGGGATCCGTGGCGCTTTCAGCACGTCCGGCTTTGCCGTAGACCGTCTCCACTTCGGGAATGGTTTTGATCAGCTTGTTGGTTTGCTGAACGACCTGCGCAACCTTTCCTGCAGATATCGCAGGATAAGCACTTGGCATATAAAGTAGATCGCCTTCATCAAGGTCCGGCATAAACTCGCCACCAATATTGCTAAGTGGATAATAGGCACTGGCCATGATGAGAAGCGTTAAAGCCACCATCCCTTTTGGGAACTTAAGTACAAGGCCAATGAATGGCTTGTAGGCCGCCATCAAGCTGCGGTTGATTGGGTTTTTATGCTCGGGGATGATTTTTCCGCGAATAAAATACCCCATCAGAACTGGTACGATTGTGATCGAAAGAGCTGATGCGGCCGCCATTGCGTATGTTTTGGTGAAAGCTAAGGGATGGAAAAGCCTTCCTTCCTGAGCCTCCAGAGCAAAGATTGGTACAAAACTCAGCGTGATAATGAGGAGTGAGAAAAAGAGCGGCGGTCCAACTTCTACCGCAGCCTTGGTAACAACTTGCCATCGATTTTCACTTGTAATCTCTTCATCTTCCATATGTTTGTGGAAGTTCTCAATCATCACAATTGTCGCATCCACCATAGCGCCTATTGCGATCGCTATACCGCCAAGGGACATGATATTGGCGTTAATACCCTGACCATTCATAACAATGATGGCGGCTAAAATTCCAACCGGAAGGCTGAACACCACGACAAGGGAAGACCGCAAATGAAAAAGAAAGACTGCACAAACAAGCGCAACCACCAGGAACTCTTCCAGGAGTTTTTCACTTAGGGTGCTAACCGCTCTTTTAATGAGCGTAGACCGGTCGTAGGTTTCCACAATTTCCACACCTTCAGGCAAGCTCGCTTTCAGCGTTTCCAGCTTTTCCTTCACAAGGTCGATTGTCGCCAAAGCATTTTCACCCCAACGCATGATGATCACGCCGCCGACAGCTTCGCCTTCGCCATTGAGTTCACCAATGCCGCGACGCAGTTCTGGACCCATACGGACCTCGGCAATGTCTTTAAGTAAGATCGGGGTGCCGTTCTCAGATAGACCAACAGGAATGGTTTCAAGGTCTGAAATTTCATCAATATAACCAGACGCACGGACCATATATTCAGCTTCGGCCATCTCAATCACACGGCCACCAGATTCCTGATTTCCTCTCTTTATTGCCATTTTGACCTTTTGCAGAGGAATATTATAGGCGCGCAGGCGGTTAGGATTCACAACCACTTGATATTGTTTCACCATGCCTCCGATGGTCGCCACTTCAGAGACACCTTCGACGGTTTGCAGTTCATACTTGAGAAACCAGTCCTGAATACTTCTTAGTTGTGCAAGGTCGTGCTTGCCGGTCCTGTCGATCAAGGCATATTGATAGACCCAGCCCACACCAGTGGCGTCAGGCCCGAGAGCGGGCCTAGTGCCCGCAGGCAAGGTCGGAGCAACCTGACTAAGGTATTCAAGAACCCTTGACCGTGCCCAATAGAGATCGGTGCCATCTTCGAAAATAATGTAAACATACGAATCGTTGAAAAACGAGTAGCCCCGCACCGTTGTCGCGCCCGGCACAGACAACATTGCTGTTGTTAGCGGATAAGTTACTTGATCTTCGACAACCTGTGGGGCTTGCCCAGGGTAGGTTGTCTTAATGATGACCTGAACGTCGGACAGGTCAGGTATAGCGTCAAGTGGCGTCTTGCTGAGAGAATAAGCGCCCCAGCCTGTGAACAGTAATGTCAATATGACCACCAGAAAACGGTTGGCAATTGACCATTTGATAATATTCGCAATCATTTGAACGTCCGCCTTTTACATTTTTGATGCTTTGGTGATGACATAGTTCCCGTCTTCACCGCGTGTTAGTTCAAAATGCATCATGTCGCCGTCACTAAAGACCGACAGGTCAACTGCACTGGCCACGCCAAAGTCCATGGTCATAGCAGGCCAACCAAGTGTTAAGATTGGTTGATGCGTGAGATTTACTGTGCCGCTATCGGATATGCTGTTGACGGTACCGACGCCGTGATGCACGTCCGCATTGTCATCTTCCGTTGGCTGTGTAGGGGTGTCCGAACCAGCATCCAACAATCGCAGAAACGCGCTATTGAGGCTTGCCTCAGAGTCGATTAGAAACTGCCCTGATGTGACGACAGTTTCACCATCCTGCAGACCTTCCTTGATCTCGATGCGGTCGCCGGATTCTCGGCCTGCCAAAACTTCTGCTGGCCTGAATTTATTGTCTTCCAAGGCCAAAATAACGCGGTCCGTCTTGCCGGTACGGATCAATGCTTCCCGCGGGATGGTCACTACACCGCTAACAGGCGAAGCTTGAATGCTGATTTCGCCGTACATGTTTGGCTTGAGCCTGCCGTCAGCATTCTCAAACTCCAAGCGTACTTGTACAGTACGGCTTTTGGCTTCAAGTACCGGATATACATAATCGACCTTGCCAGTCCAGTTTTCACCAGGTAGGAAAGGGAGTGTCATGTTGGCAGCTTGACCTTCTTTCACCCAATCAGATTGGCCCTCAAAAACATCGACCTTGACCCAGACTTTTGACAGGTCAGCTAGAGAGAATACTGTTGAACTGGGGTTTACGTGCATCCCCTCACCGATGTTGAGGGCGACAATAATGCCCTCTTGCGGTGCGCGAACTTCGATAAGCTGCTTGACCTCACCTGATTTTTCCAGCAGATTAATTTGACTGACCGACATGCCGAGCGCCCGGAGCCGCTCGCGAGAAGCCCTAGAAATGGAGGCTTGTTCCAAGCGAAGAGCCTGCACAAATTCATTCTGTGCGCTTACAAGTTCAGGAGAATAAAGCTCAAATATCAATTCTCCTTTCCTTACCCGTTCACCAACTGCTTTGCGGTGTAGCTTTTCAACCCATCCAGCTGTACGGACATGCACATGGGCGGACAGGTCCTCGTCCACCGCTATATATCCTACGGTGTCGACTTCTCTGGCCAAATCAGCTTTGGCGGCCATTTCGGTTCTTACGCCGATGTTGTTGACAACAGCCGCACTGATTTTAAGGGCGTTCGGGTCGTCTGCTCCAGCTTCTTCTCCCTCATAAACAGGGACCAGATCCATACCCATGGGTGACTTGCCTGGGCTTTCACTTTTGAAATTTTTATCCATTGGAGCAACCCAGTAGAGAATCTCCTTTTCGGACAACGAAGTCTGATTATGAGTATCGGATGACCGGGACTTAGTCATAAAGTGGCCAACTCCAGCACCTACGCTAAGTGCCACTATTGATGTTATTAGAATTTTACGCATCGTCTTCACCTTCGAGGAATAGGAGTTGGGCTTGGGCTTTCAACCGGTCTGACTGGAGCCGAAGCAGCTTTAGTTCCGCATCAAGTTCTGCAAGACGGGAGCGGACAAGCTCTGGAAAATCGGAGACACCACTCTGATACGAGTTCAATGTCGCTTCGCTGGTTTCTTTTGCTCTTTCAAGAACGACCGACCGATAGAGCGAAACGCGGTCCTCAAGTTGCTCCCAATCGGCTCTCGAAACCTGCAGGCGCTTCCTGAGGTCGAGCAGTACCGTGTCTTTTGAAAGGCGGGAAGCCTGTCTTGATTTCTTGGCAGCCAGCAATCTCTTGTCTTGCCGTTTCGCCGTGAACAAGGGCACGTCCATTGTAACGCCGACGGATGCGAAATCTGGACGATCGCCGCCGCGTGCACCGTATCCAACATTAACCGCCCAGCCTGGCTTGTATAGCTCACCGGCTATTCGAACGTCCTGATCAGCGGCGTCAACTTTCGACAAATACATTTTGGTTGCTGGATGTAATTCAAGCATTTCAATGACAGCTGAAGTATCATTTGGGTGCCTCAAGCCGGGCAAACGACTTGGTATCTTTCGAGAAAAGGCCACTTCTCCGATCCGGCGTGCCAATTTAGGCAACAACAGGGAGGTTTGCCGGTCAATCTCGACAAGTCGATCATCGAGTAGGCTTAACTCAAGTTCAGCTCGTAAAATATCCTGGGACGCTTGCCGGCCTGTAGCAAAGATTGACTGTATTATTTCAACAAGTTCGGCAACGGTTTGCCTGCTTTCAGATACCTTAAGTCGTGCGCCCGCTAAATAATTGAGATCGAGCCATACCAAGCGGGTATCTAAGATTACCTCCCGTATGCGTAATTCCTGGCGGTACCGTTCACCTTGGGCCTGTGCCTGACGCTTCATACGTTTCAGTTTGAGCGTATCGCCTTTTGGGAAAGCCTGGCTTATCCCGAGCTGCAACTGAGTCATCGGTTCTTGCGAAAAGCTGAAGCTATCCACTGGCACATTGGCAAAACTCATGCGCACCTTTGGGTCTGGCAGCTGTGCATCAGCAATAGCAGCCGCCTCTAGTGACGACATCATTTCGCCTGGCTGATTCAAATAGGGATCATTAGAAGTGAGCGCCAAGCGCACCGCCTCTTCAATACCCAACTCTTGGGCGGCCTGTTCTTGCTGAACAATAGTTCCTGGCAAAGCATTGTTATTCGATTCAATGGCCAAGCTCGGCGTCGCAGCGAGCAAAACGGCAATAGATACCGTCGAAAATTTAGACATTTTAGTTCCTCAAAATACCGTAATGAAAACACTGCGCATGCAAAAGTGGCTAACAGAAAGCCCAATTCACTTACGAGTGTGACTTGATGAAATAATTACGAAATTCGAGGCGGGGGGGTATGATGGTTTTCCGCCACTGAAAAAGCAGTTTCAGAAGCGGGAAGCAAGGCTTGTGATGAGGCATCCCATGAAGATGAGCCAAGTGTATCTGCGCTCAACGCAACAGACGAAAGTACGTTCATACAACTGGAAATCTCACAGGAAGTTTCCACTGATATCGTCGTGTCCGTGTCAACTTGGTCGATTTGAAAGTCTAGGCTTGAGGTGCTCATTCCAACATGTTGAAAATGCGAAGCAAGATTGTCCGCTTTTAAAGTGACTTCAAAAGCAGAGGGATCTGGACAGCAAGCATGCGATACCCTGGCTGCCGCAACAGGTGCCGAAAAAACGACAAAGGTTGCAGCCAGAACCACCAAAATTTTTATTTGCTCTAAGAATCGCATACTTAAGAAGATATCCCTGGACCTTGGTACAGGGTCAAGGAATAAAATTGTTGCAACAGAAATATATCTGTTTTGCACGTGTAAAATTTTTCTGCCTATAGGCTCAAATATTCTCTTTCCACATGTGGAAAGAGGCTCCTTGCTTGACATTTGCAAAAAACAGAGAATAGGTTGTGCTTGTAAGGATATAAGCATATTGAAACTCAATGGTCTCATAACTGTTATCTACTTGGTCGTATGGATCGTGTCACCGCTATTTTCTTTAGTGGATGGTTCTTTTTGGGAAAAACATACCTCAGTCACAGAAGTTGCAGCCGGACGAACCATTCTTGCCGCTGTTAATGCCGTAGAAACAGAAAGCATGAGAGATGTCTCTGCTAAAGTTTTCAATCTTTTTACGGAATCTCACATAAATTTAGATGCCGGCAACAACGGAGCTCACACGCATATATCTTTTGATGCTTGCTGTGGGGCCGGAGGCTTGGTCTGTGATACCAGTATGGTCTCTGACGCTAACTTAATCTACTGTACACAGTTTCACAACTGGCAGGAAGCGACAGACACGCATCTCACCAGCATTGACATTCCAACCTTACGCCACCCTCCAAAACAAAACGCCTAAAACACGGTGGTCGTCAGCTCTTTGGCTGCAGACATGTTCTGCGGCGATGATCTCACTTGATCAATAGGTCACTGACGTCTTCCCAGCAATCTGCACTCGTTATCCGAGCTTCACGAGCTCGTTTTAGGAAATTGGGCCCTAGGCCCTTGGAGGAAACAATGACCTTTACATTCAAACCATTACGTACATTTTTGACGTCCACTTGCGCTTTGGCGCTTCTTCCGAACATTGTCGTCGCTGCTGAGGCAGACGATGACTCTGGGTTACTTGAAGAAGTGATCATAACCGCACAAAAACGGGAATCCAGTCTGCAAGACACGCCACTCAGTGTCACTGCAATCACCGGGAATACGATGGCTGCAATTGGTATCAGCAACATTGAAGATTTCACCTTCTTTGTGCCAGGTATCACAGTGACCAACGATTCGATGGCAATTGTCAATATTCGCGGAATCGGCACGTCTGCCTTTGGTGTGGCAACCGACCCCAGTTCGACGGTTCAGATCGACGGCGTTTATCAGCCGCGTCCAACAACCGGCTATCAGGATATGTTCGATATCGAACGTGTCGAATTACTGCGTGGCCCGCAAGGCGTTCTGTTTGGTCGGAACTCAACCGGTGGTACGCTGAACATTATCTCAAAAGCCCCAACAGATGAGTTTGAGGGCTCGGCGGGTGTCACCTTTGGCAGTTTTAACAAGCGCACCTTCTCGGGTACCATGTCCGGGGCTCTAAGCGACAAAGTGCGTGCTCGCGTTACTCTGGTTAAAAACGACCGTGATGGCATTTATACCGATGTTGTAACAGGTGATACATACCAGAATCAGGATAATTTCGCCGGTCGAGCTACGATCGCGATTGATCTTTCTGACAGTTTCGAGTTGATTCTACGTGGTGATTTTGCCAACGAGCGAGAAACCGGCTTCCTGGCAACCGGTGCCGATTATACGACGCATTTTACCGAGGCTGGGGCGACGATACCAACCGGCGACCGAGAGCTGGCGCTTGATACCGCACCTGTTGCAGATCTGGATGTTTGGGGTATTTCATCAACCGCAATCTGGACCGGCGAGAATTATACGTTCAAGTCCATCACCGCGTACCGCGAGAGCGATATTGATCAGGTTCTTGACGTAGACGGCACGGACCTGTTCCTGTTTAACATTGGCTTTCAGGAAAGCTCTCGCTCTTTCACGCAAGAATTACAGCTGTCAAATAACGATTCAGACAAGTTCGAATGGATTGTGGGGGCTTTTTTCCTCAATGAAGACGGTGAAGGTGGTATCGACCTTTTGTTTCAGGACCCGGCTATTGTAATCCCTGAGAGCAACATCACCAACGCATACGCTTTGTTCGGACAAGGCACTTACAGCTTTACCGACCGTCTGCGGGCCACTGTTGGGATGCGCTATAGTTACGAGAAGAAAAACTATAATTTTGGCATATCTGTGAATGGTACAGAAGTGGATAGCGGTTCACCGTCAGCCAACTGGGGTGCATGGACGCCGCGCTTCGCACTTGACTATGACATCAGCGATGATGTGCTGGCCTATGCGTCTGTAACCAAAGGCTTTAAGTCAGGCGGATTTCAGCTAGGTGATGCGGGTTCGTTTGATCCCGAGGTTCTATGGAGCTATGAAGCAGGCTTTAAGTCAATGCTTTTGGACAATCGTCTGCGCGCAAATATTGGTGTCTTCCAGTATGATTATACCAATCTGCAAGTAGTGGAATTTGTCGGCGGTGTTGCTACTACCACCAATGCAGGTAAGGCAAAGATCAAAGGCCTGGAAGCTGAATTTGTAGGTCGGGTATCTGATGACTTTGATCTTAATCTGACGGTTGCCTATCTGGATGCCAAATACACTAACTTTTTTGAAGGTGGTGAAGACTTTTCTGGTAACCGGCTTGCCAATTCTCCAAAGTGGGCCTATTCGTTCGGCGCACAATATACAACAGAGGTCGGCACCTCTGGCCGCATGATATTCCGCGCTGACTACGCGTGGCGCGACAATGTGGATTTCAAGCGTAACAACCTGCCGCAGTTCCGTGCAGATACATACTCCTTGCTGAATGCGCGGATATCCTACGAGACAGATGATGGCAATTGGGTTGCCTCTGTTTACGGTAGAAACCTGACCGACAACCGGTACGCCACCTACAAAACATCGGCACGTACCATCACCGGTGGCGCTGACCCTGATCGGTCGGTGACAGTGTTCGGTGAGCCACGTCAGTTTGGGGTGCAACTGCGCAGAAACTTCTAGAAAGCACGAGGGGAGTGGCCACAAAAATGTTGCCACTCCTGATAACCAGACGAAAAATCACCTTTCAGAAAGTTTGGCAGGAAATTTGGCTTTGTTCCATGGTCCAGGCGTCAGGATTTTGAGTTTGTTAGAACAAGGAGCAAAACAGTGGCCATAGTGACCCTGGACGATGCGATCACACGGCTTTGAGGAAACTAAAAGGCTTCAGTCATTGGCCTAGGAGCCCGCCGATTGGTGAAAATACAGATCAAAAAAGAACGCACTAAATTTAAAATTCGAAAAATTCTAAATAATGGAGACAAAAATTGAGAAAATTCATCGCACTGCTTTTACTGGCATGCACCGTACCGGCTTTTGCTGATAACGCCGACGAACAGACGATCAGGCAAATCATCGCTGATATTAAATATGGCTGGGAAAATGGAGATGGCTCTCCTTTTAGAAAGCACTTCTTGGACTTTAAGGGTGCACGTTATGTCGAATCTGGAGGCCAGAATGAAGGTCTTGATGATCTTGTTGAGCGTCACGTTGAACCAGAGAAAGATGCCCTCGAGTTTTTGAGCTTGGATTTCGCAAATATTGAGACGCACTTTGAAGGCAACTTTGCCTGGGCAATTGCTGATACGCGCATCAAAGGCAAGGTGCGAAAAAGTGGCAAGACATTTGACAAAGCCGGGCGTGAAACACTTCTGTTTAGAAAAGTTAATGGTGACTGGAAGGTTGTGCACACGCATTCATCAAGCCGTGACTATAAGCCAAAAAAGCACAGCCATTAACAGGTTAAGGTGAGGCAGAAAAACCTTCGGTAAATATAACTGATCTGGCGATTTATTGCCGAAGAAAACAGCTGCAGGCCTGAAAATACCATGATTATTAGGAGAGAGAAATGGATAATTTTATAATACCAAACTGGCATCCGATGCTTGTACATTTTACGGTAGCATTGATAACTGTATCAGCGATTTTTTTTGTATTATCAAAAACGGTCAAATCTAAAGCGGATACTTTTGAAAGTGTAGCCAAATGGACGCTTTGGGCCGGTGCGGGAATTACAATTCTTACAGTCCTGGCCGGGTTTGGTGCCTACAATTCGGTGGATCACGACGATGTGGCGCACAAAGTGATGAAGGTACACCGTACCTGGGCTTTGTTAACAGGTGTGGCTATTTTGCTGCTGACGCTTTGGAGTCTGCGTGCCAAGGCTGTTTCCAGCGCTATGGTGGCTGCGAGCTTGGTAATTGCTGGCCTGGTGGGTGTTACAGGCTACCTGGGTGCCGAACTTGTTTACCGTCACGGCCTTGGTGTCATGCGGTTGCCGGACACAACAGGTGAAGGGCATGCTCATGAAGGTGGCGGTGGCCATGACCATGGCACACCCACATCTGAAGAAGCTCTGCATGATCACGCTGAACGTGATGAACATAGTGAGGAAAAGACAGAAGAGGCATCTCACGAACATGCTGACGGGGAAGGCCATGATGAAGTAGCCATCAAACCAGAAGAAAAAAGCCATGAACATGCCGAAGTCGGCGGGCATGATCACGGCGATAGTGACGGTGATGCGGGATTTTCTGCTATTGATCCTGGTGCAGTCTCTGATGCTTTGTTTTCAGCGCTCCAAAGTGGTGACGCCGCATCGGTCAGTATGCTGCTTGCCGATGATGTTTTGATCCTGGAAGGTGAGTACGCTCAGACTAGCAAAGCTGAATATATGGCCGGGCATATGAAATCAGATATGGCTTTTTTGCCTAATATCAGCAGTGAAACTATTTCGCGAGAAACCGGACAGGCAGGTGATGTTGCCTGGGTGATCACTCACTCGAAGAAGTTCGGTTCTTACAAGGGCAAAACTATAGATGGTTTTTCACGTGAGTTTCTTCAGTTGAAGCGTATCGAGGACAGCTGGAAAATCGTTCTTATACAGTGGGGCGAAAAATAGCATCGCACAAACTGGTCCGGGCCTTATGGCCCGGACAACTCCTTTGGGCGCAACGCAAATTGGTATGTTTGTCTTTTGCCGTTGCTAC
>Ga0316207_10005728_pt1 | contig 10162 bp, 11 predicted proteins | sample 6weekpyrite_MG_FD_204943 | JGI IMG/M metagenome (GOLD analysis project Ga0316207, IMG submission 204943) | Microbial mat bacterial communities from mineral coupon in-situ incubated in ocean water Damariscotta River, Maine, United States -... | ecosystem: Environmental > Aquatic > Marine >...
ATTCAAGTTGACAATAATAACAAAGGTCTTGTTAAAGCTTTAGCTAAAAAACTTGGTGGAGACATTAATCTTGATGGTAATGGTTTTCTTGCGGCTACTTTCGCTGGAAAAGACTTATCTCAAGTTAAAGGGTTATTGAATAATCCTCATATTAAATTAATTGAAGTTGATGAAAAGCGTCACCTAATGTCATTATTTAATGATGACGCTGGTGATCCAATGGCTCAGCAAGTAACGCCATATGCTGTTTATCAATCCCAAGCTAATCAATTAACTTTTCAAGCCAATGCGGGTATGAAAGTTTGTATTATTGACTCAGGTTTAGATCGCTCTAACCAAGATTTTGTTTGGGCAAATATTACCGGCGATAATGATTCAGGCACAGGTAACTGGGATGAAAATGGAGGCCCACACGGAACACATGTAGCTGGCACTATTGCAGCAGCAAATAATAATGTTGGTGTGGTTGGCATGGCGCCCGGTGTTGATTTGCACATTGTTAAAGTGTTCAACGCTGACGGTTGGGGTTACTCTTCAGATTTAGCTTTTGCTGCTGATAAATGTAGTGCTGCAGGTGCTAATATCATAAGTATGAGTCTTGGTGGTGGCAGAGCAAATAGAACTGAAGAAAATGCATTCAATGCTTTTACTGATGCCGGTGGTTTAGTTGTTGCCGCAGCAGGTAATGATGGTGATACCACACGTTCATATCCGGCAGGTTATAGCTCAGTTATGATGATTGGAGCCAATGATGCCGATAACAATATTGCTTCGTTTTCACAATTTCCTGACTGTGGTAAAGGTCGTCGAGCTGATGAAACAACTTGTGTTGAAGTAACTGCAGGTGGTGTAAATACACTATCAACCTATCCTGCTGGTATGGCAACAACGTCAAGTGTTGTGGCAGACGGTGCAGTATTTGCTAGTGCAGCAATGGAAAACTCAGGTAATGTATCGGGAAATACGTATTATATGGGAACAGCAGAAGCAACTGATGCTGGTGCCAATGGTAATGTTTGTATGATTGACCGAGGGGTGATTTCATTTCATGACAAAGTTTTAAACTGTGAAAATTCTGGCGGTATTGGTGCCACTATTATAAATAATGAAGCGGGCATGTTATACGGTACTTTAGGGGACACTAACTTAACCTCTATTCCTGCCGTTGGTACTGCACTTGAAGATAGAACAGCACTCCTTGCATCGAGTAATGCTAGTGTCAATATTGGTACTAGCGATTATGGGTTTATGAGTGGAACGTCAATGGCAACGCCTGCAGTTTCAGGTGTTGCTGCATTGGTGTGGTCTAATCATAATGATTGTTCTGGTACTCAAATTCGCAATGCATTGAAAGCAACCGCTCAAGATCAAGGTGCTTCAGGAAAAGATGACTATTTTGGTTACGGTATCGTTCAGGCAAAAGCGGCCAGTGATTACTTAACAGTAAATAGTTGTGGTGGTACTACACCTCCTCCGGCGGGTGACTTTACTTTATCTGCTAATGGTTATAAAGAACGTGGTAGCCAAGTGGTTGATTTATCTTGGTCTGGTGCCAGTACTAATGTCGACATTTTCCGCGATGGTAATGTTATTGCAACAGATATGGGCGGTAATAGTTATACCGATAATTTAAACCGTAAAGGTGGTGGCTCATACTCTTATCAAGTTTGTGAAACAAACACTTCAACCTGTACTGCTAGCGTGTCGGTTGTTTTCTAACAGGAGACACTAACTTACGCATAAGATCATGTATTGGGGTTTTAAGAAACCTAATGATCAATAAGAAAAGCCAAAATTGATGTTTATTCGTTTTGGCTTTTTTTTGTGTACTTTTACGGCGCTTAAAACTTATGTTCGTCATACTATTTTGTTTTTGATGTTTTAATTTTTTCGCTTCAATTCGACGATCACTTGCTTGATTAGCTCGTTGAGCAAAGCTCTGCCTTTTTTCACTACTCATTGAAGATAAAATGCCAACACTGGCATTAGCAGTTTTAGCTTTTACTTTACGTTTAGGTTTTGGCGTACTACACATAACTAAAGCTCATTTTTTAAAAGGCAGAGAACGACTTTACTTGTATTAATAGAACGCCTCAATTTGAATAACATTTCATCAATCATTTTTTTAAGGTAAATTAAAAGTAATTTTAATATTGCAAACAAGGGACATAGAGTAATGGTTAACAGTTTGAACGTACAACAGGCGGAAACTTATTTACTCTCTAAGCCAGAAACATCGCTTTATTATCCATTTGGTGACGAAGTCAAAGTATTTCGAGTGAAAAATAAAATGTTTGCCACTATTGCTCATGGCTCTACAGCTATAAGTGCTAAAGTTGATGATGAAGCTAAAACGCATTATTGGATGAATTTAAAATGTGATCCTGATGAAGCTGTAATGTTGAGGGATATATTTAAAGCCGTAATTCCGGGTTATCATATGAATAAAAAATTATGGGTAACTGTAATTTTAGATGGTTCAATTCCTGAAGGCGAAATTGAACGTATGATGGATAACTCTTATATGTTAGTGGTGAGTAAAATGACCAAGAAAGATCAAGCGTCAATTTTTCTGCACTTATAGACAGGTGTTTAACTTGTTAAATGAAGTTCGTATTTCATCTGTTGGTGTAACACACGAATAATAAAAATATCATCTTGGCGTGTTTTGAAATATATAGAATGTTTTCTATATAAATAACGGAAGTAGCCCTTTCTCATATCTTCTACTTTATGCGCTAAATCAGGCTCATTTGACAGCATGAGAAAGCATTCTTCAAGTTCCGATAAATAAGATTCAGCTTGGCTTATATTGAAATTTTTATAAGTGTATTGAAAGATATTAGCTAGATCGCTTGATGCTTTTTTAGAGAGAGTATATTTAGTCATTATTTATGATTTTTTTCTGCGCACTAATAATATCAGTAACAGTTAAAGAACTCTCTCCGCTCATTTCACCTTCAATTAAAGCCATTCGTATAGCTTCTTTTTCACTTTGATTATGACGAATAAGATCCCTAATATAATCACTAGCATTAGCAAATTGTCCGCTAGTAACTTGTAAGTCAATCCAGTGTCGCATCTCGCTTGGGATAGAAATATTTAGAGTTGCCATAATCATGCCTAATGAATTTGTAGTTTTTCGCTAAAGTATAAATAAGTATGGCATATATTGGCAATGTTTGCCATTGATGTGCTTTTTATTTATAATAAGTGAACGAATGATGGATAATTCTTATATGCTAGTGGTTAGTAAAATGACCAAGAAAGATCAGGCATCTATTTTACTTCATGTGTAACGCATAAATTTATACGCTGCGTTATTGATGTTTTCGGTTAGCTATATGCTTTTCGGGCACCATATTTTTATGTAAAACAGCAAATACAATTAAAACATTATTATCTAATGTGTAATAAATAATATGGCTAGCATAAGGGAAGCTGAAAGTTGTTAATGAAATATCGGTTCTTTGAGTTCCTATAGATGGGCTGTCAGATAATAGCTGCAATGTTTTGTTCAGCTCTTGTAAGTATTTTGCTGATTGTTCTTTTCCCCATGTTTTTAATGTATATTTTCTGATGTTAAGTAAATCGGCACGAGCATCTTGTGTAAATTTATATGAAAGCATTTAATCTAATTTTCCAGCGATTAAAGCTGACATAAATTGTTCGCCTTCTGCTAAATTACCATTTTCGATATCAAGTTTAGCTCTGGAGGCTCGTTCTTGTAACAAAGCAAATTTCACTTCTTCCATTTGCTGATATTCATCTATTGATATTACAACAGCAACGGGTTTACCGTTTTTGTTTATTTGAACGGGCTCACGTTGAGCTTTTAATAACATATCGCCAAACTGTGTTTTAGCATCATTTGCTGTGAGTGCTCGCATGGTCTATTACTCATTATGGTTAATACTTGCAGTATAGTCGAATCGTTCGAAATAATCTATTTGAACTGAATTAGTAGCGCTAACGATTACATGATTAAGTCACAATGGAACTCGATCATTTTAGATGACTCAATTCCCAAAGGTGCTTTTTATTTATGATAAGTGAGCAAATGATGGCTAATTCCTTATTCTGAATGAAGAGGTCGGTGATCAGCAAAATGCCCAAGAGATATCAGCAACCTCTTTAAATTTAGTTTTAACAAATGCTACACTGTAAAACCAATTTAGCTAGGCGATAAGGTATTTCGATTTTGTTTCAAAGATTATTTTATACTGTCGCACCTGTAGTTATTGTTTTAGCATTAGCGTTAATCATGTCACCAAATGCAGTAAATGCTTCACTTTCATATGAAAGTGAAGTGTCAGCTCAGGTTTCAATAGTGGGAGTTAGTAAAACCTCTATTAGCGACGGCGTGATAATTAACTTCAATCAAGCCGTTAATTTTAACCACATTAGCCAGCTTTTTGTCGATTATATATTTATTGCCTTACTCGCTATATTCTTTGTGTTAGTTGTAAATTATCGACATTTTAAGCCCGTAATATTATTGCCACCTTGGTATATTATTTTAAAATATAGTTCACGCTTATCTGTTTCTGGCTGGAAAGTCAGTAATTTACTTTATAAATCTAAATTACTCTTTCAGTTTTAACCTTATTTTCTATCTAGTTTATCTCGGCTGACTCATGAGCAGCTGATTAGTTTATCGTATGAAAATAAAGGAAAAAAATGAAATATATTATAACCTTGTTACTAGCTATACTTTGTTTAAGTGTAGGTTTAACTCAAACATTCCAAACCGTCAACTCAGCTTCTAGTTTTACTCAGCAAGATATTAAAAAATGCATCAACCAAGTTATTCATCTTTTAGAGCGCGATTATATATTTTCTGAAAAATCGACACTAATTGCTAAAAGTCTGAAATATAGACTAGCTTCGAATGAGTTTAACCAATCAATTGAGTTAGGAACATTTATTAATGAATTTGACGTGTTGATTCGTAACGTCAGCGGTGATAGTTATTTGAATATAATAGACACAAATTCTCACGTAATTATTGATCACCAAGCACACAGTAAACAAAACAATAGTGAAAATTTTGGCTTTGATAAAATAGAAATACTTCCAGGTAATATTGGCTACATGAAGTTAAATCACTTCTACCAAAACCCAAAGGCTGAATTACAGGCGCTTAAAGCATTTACTTATCTGTCTAAAACAGACGCCATAATTATTGACTTACGCGATGTAGAAGGAGATTCAATAACCCTTTCACAATATATGATGAGTTTTTTTGTCGAGAAAAATACAACGCTGACAACTATGGTTTATAACAAGAAGCACCAGACTGAAATTTTAAAATCGTCTAAAAATCTAGGCTTTAAACATTTTAAACACAATTATCCTGTTTATATACTCACATCTGCTTTTGTTGCTGGAACAGGCGAGTTTTTTAGCTACACACTGCAACAGTTAAAAAAGGCCGTAATTGTAGGTGAAAAAACGATGGGAGTTGCTTTTATCTCTAAAAAGCAGAAAGTAAATGAATTTATCAGTATTAATATGCCAGTTGCATTTCCAATACACCCTGTAACGAATACAAATTGGGAGCAGGAAGGTGTAACCCCTGATTTTAATGTTGATGCCAATCAGAGCTTTGATGTAGCGTATAAATTGGCTAAAGATTACTTAGGGATATTTTAACCTTCGGTCGTAAATGTTTGTCACTTTGTACGGTCTTAAGAAAAGTCATCAAATAATATCGCGTTTTCTGGCACACCATTATTTTTTAACATATCGATAGTTTCAGCCATCATTGATTTAGGGCCACAGATATAAAATTCTAAGTTATCAACAGAGCCAAATTCAGTAAATGAATCTTCAATTACCTGTTGTACGTAACCTGTTGCCCCTTGCCAGTTTTGATCTGCGCGAGATAACACTGGCGTATAGCTAAAGTTGGAGTGCTTTTGTGCTAAGTCATCAAATAACTGTTGATAAATTAAGTCAACTTGATGTCGTGCGCCAAAGTAAAAACGAAGTGTACGAGTGCTTTTAAATTTTTCTAACTGCTCTAAAATAATGGATTTTAATGGCGCCATACCAGCACCTGCACCTATCATAATCATATGCTTTTGTGATGGTGTTATGGCATTAAAATCTTCAAATGGGCCTATCGCCTCTATGGTTTCGCCTACGGGTAAATTACAAATATAACTTGATGCTATGCCCGGTAACATGTTTTTAGCCGGTGCAGTTTGCATTTTTACCGTGAAGACTAATTCATCACCTTGGGTATCGTAGTTGGCAAAAGAGTAACATTTGCTACAGTCTTGATGCTGATAATCTAGCGGCTCAATATGTTGCCAGTAAGTTGCTAGCTCTGGTGGTAATTGTTGTGGAATAGTATGTCCGGTTGCCGCGGGAATAGTAAAGCGCATATAAGCGCCAGCTTTAAAGTTTAAGGTGCTATTGTCAGTAGTTTTAAAGCGTAACTCTTTAATAAATGGGCTGATAAAGGTACTTTTGCTTAATTTTAAGGTTAATTTTTTAGCGTTACTGGTTTGTAATATGGTTAACTCATTTAAGGTTGAGCATGAATGTTGACAAGCTAATCGGAAACCATTGCTGAGCTCTTGCGCTGAAAAATGACTTAAGTCGGCTGAGGTTGCTATCGCGTTTGCACCAATATTGACCTTACATTGTCCACAACTACCGCCACCGCCGCAACTTGAGGGTAATACCACATCATGCTCAAGCAAGGCATCTAAAATATTTTGGTTAAGGGGGAATGCCAATTTGCCTAAGCTAGTCCCATCAGCATTATTAACATCAATGCCCCGTTTTTTATTTGAAAAGCTTATGCGATATTGGCCAGCCAATGCTTTGTCTATAGTCCAAAAAAGCCCAGATAAACATAATAAGAGCGTTACAAGGGCAAATAAAATAAGATGCCAGCTATTAAAGCCGCCTTGCTTGCCATAATCCATAAAATGAATCATCCAGAAAAAATCAGCAAAGCGCTTATCATCATCTACATGGCTAACAATAGCTCCGGTGCCGGCATCAATATAAACACTAGTCTCAACACTGTCTGAAAAATTCACTTGCCAAACAGGGTTTTGTTCTCGTAGTAAATCATTAATTGGCGGCGTTAATTTAACACTTGATACTACTTTGCCTGGGCCATTGTAAGAGGTAAGGGCAATATTTTTAACTAACTCACTGTTAAGTTTTTTTATTTTACCGGTATAAACATCAACTAAAGAATATTGACTAGGGAAATAACGTCGCAAACCCTTTTTATGTGTAACTAAATAAAAGGGTTGTCCTAATAAAGACACTACTTTAATGGCTTGGGTGTTTAGGTTTTTGGCTTTAAATTGATTTAAAATAATTTCAGGCTCAATAAACGCAGAGTTTTGCTTTAAAACAAAGTGACTGTTTAGTTGTGTTGCACTATTGCGGTATTGATTACCTCCAACAACCGAGGTATCCATAATGTTAAAATAGAAACCACTGATCAGCCATAGCAAAAATTGAATACCAACGAGTACTGATGTCCATTTGTGCACTGTTTTTAAAAACTGCATTAGCTGTGCTCCTGTGGTTTTTTTATCACAACGAAATAGCTTAAAATAATGCCAAAAACACAAGCAGCTATGCTAAATAATGTTAACCAAAACAATAACCAGTTATCGTGTTCACGATTATTATAATCTGCTAAATGGAAGCGGAACATCCAGTCAAATATGCGCCAAAAATTATGACGATACCTTACTAGCTTGCCTGATTCAGCTGAAATATAAAGAGAAGGGCTGCTAAAGGCGTCATAATCTATACGGTAAGCGGGTAAATAGCTTTCGCGTAATCCATAGGGTGGGTTTTGAGTATACAGTGTTACTTTTTTAATGGGGTCGTTACCACTGTAATAATAATTTGCTAACTTTATCGCCATAGCTTCATCAAAGTGAGATAACTCTTGGCCGTTAAGTGCACTGATTAATAGCGCTTTACCATCTAGCATTAAATGATAAACGTTTTGATCTAAAATATTGGTTAATTCTATATCAGTAGCATTGGGATATTTTTTAATAACATCAGCGAGCTTAAAAGGGATATTCTTTGTATCAACACTTGGTTTATTGTCAGCCACTAAATTATTACCATGTATATAGCTAAGATCGATGATAACCATATATGCACCGGTGACAGACCAGATCACAAACTGAATGCCCAAAAATAACATCAACCATTTATGGAATTTTCGACTGGTTCTTACTGTACTCACATCTTCACCTTTAATGGATTGGGTCTATTTTATTTGAAAGCGATTTTGTTTGCATTATATAGCAGTAACGGGAACGATTCAGAATAGCAGAGCCACACAGCTATATCGCTTAATTTGAAAAGCGACTTTTGTAAAGGTAACTTAACGGGAGAGAATTAACTTAGCTCTATTGATTGGTTTAACTCTCTCCGTTAGTAAAGAATTCAACCATAATACCACTGTTTATTAGCGCTTCATTTCTGGGTAATGCTTCATTACCCGCTAATAAATATATAACCTTTTGTCCTTGTGCGGCTAGTTCAATAGCATGTTGATAATTTATTAATAGGCTTGCAGGCATAGCCTGTGGAAATTTTTCTGCATCGCGGCGCACATATTCAATGAGATCAACATTGACATCGTCATCGTAAAAAACAGCATCGGCAAACTGCATGGCGCGATGGGCATTTAGGGTTAAATTATCTGGGTTGCCTTCTTTAGTATGAATAAAAATAATTTCGCCACAAGGGGGCGCTATTTCTTGCTTAATACTAGCAATAAGTTGCTGCTCGGCCTGTTGTTGTTTGCCATCAAGTACTGCTTGTCCTATTGGACCTCGAAGTGTGTTTTCCCAAAAACTACGTCGATTGCGCAAGCCTTTTACACGTGCTTTTACGTGCTCCCGAAATTTAAACGAAAAATCAGCTAATTTGCCATAAGCTTGCGGTAAGCTTTTTTCTATTTGCTCTCTGAGCATGCGAATCAATATTGGCGAACTGCCTGAACTTGATAGGGCAATAATCATTGGGCTTCTGTCAATAATTGCTGGGGTTATATAAGTGCAAAGTTCGGGTTGATCAACCACATTAATTAGTAGCTTTAACGGCAAGGCTTCTTGGTAAATCGCTTTATTTATACTTTTATCATCTGTCGCCGCGACGACCAAGTTAATATCAGTAAAATGTCCTGCTTGATAATTATGTTTCAGCCATGTTAGTTGATGAATATTAATTAAGCGCTCAACACTGCTGCAAACCGTTTTGCTCATTACAGTAATATTAGTGGTTGTTTTTAATAGTAATTCAATTTTACGGCTAGCGACTTCTCCACCACCAATTATCATGGCAGAAATGTTTTTTGCATCGAGAAAAACGGGAAAATATTTCATAAGGCGTTTACTGTTTTTAATAAATGTTAAATTGGCGCTAATTGCCATTTTTGTAGAATTTGCTGATATTGACCATTAGATTTTATTTCTTGCAGCGCTGTTTTTAATTGTTCAATAATTTTTTCATCACTACCTTTACTGGCGGCAATGTATAAATCAGAGGCAATATCAGGTATTTTATAAACCACTTTAATTTGGCTGGGATCTAAATTTGAGTCAGCAACTTCATATCGCCATAAAATATTATTAGTAAAAGCTAAGTCAGTTCTTTCACTAAAAAGCATATGCCAAAGCACTTGGTAATCAGCGCTTAAGTACAAGTTTTTATTCTCAACAAAACCATTTTTACGTAAATAGCTTTCAGCTAGATCTTGTCGAATACTGCCCACACTATATTTTTTAGCCTCTTCTATGGAGTTAACGGTAAAACTTTGTTTCCCCTTTAAAGCCACTAAATATGAGTCGATAGCAAATATTTTTCCAAGCCAAATAAACTCACTTTCACGGTTTTCTCCTCTGAGCATAGAAAAAATTAAGGTGTTTTTTCGCTCAAGCGCAATTTGATAACTTCTTGCCCAAGGCAATATTTCAATATCAGCTTCAAGATTAGCTCTTTGTAATAATAACTTAACAATATCAACCATAGCGCCAGTGATAGAGCCATCTTTTTCAATATACTGCAAAGGAGGTAGCTTCTCAGAGACTATTCGCAGCGATTGCGAATTGGATGAGGAAGAATAGAATATAAATAACACTAAAAATAGTATTTTGAT
>Ga0316207_10005729_pt1 | contig 10162 bp, 2 predicted proteins | sample 6weekpyrite_MG_FD_204943 | JGI IMG/M metagenome (GOLD analysis project Ga0316207, IMG submission 204943) | Microbial mat bacterial communities from mineral coupon in-situ incubated in ocean water Damariscotta River, Maine, United States -... | ecosystem: Environmental > Aquatic > Marine >...
AACTTCAACGGTGAAGACAGCTTCACTTACACGGTCACGGATGCAGCCTCGGGTGAAGAAAGTACCCAGACCGTCACGATCACAGTGAATCCTGTTAACGATGATCCTGTAAATACAGTACCCGAATCAATTACGGTAGCAGAAGATACATCTATTAGTATTACCGGGCTCAGTGTAGCGGATGTAGATGCAGGTACAGGCATCATCACAACGACCTTGTCCCTGGCAAGTGGTGAGGATGAACAGGGTCAACAGCCATTACCTCCATTCTTTGGTACTGGGCCAGCTTCTATCACAGTTGGTGATGTGACGGGTGGTGCAACAGTTCAAGGCAGTGGCTCAACCAGTGTTACCTTGACGGGTACCCTTGAGCAGATCAATACAACACTTGCAGCCACAGATAATGTGGCTTACCAGGGCGGGAGTAATTTCCACGGTGAAGACACCCTGACGGTTGTTACAAATGATAATGGCAACACGGGTGCTGGTGGTGCGTTACTCGATACGGACACGGTATCGATTACGGTCACACCTGTAAACGATGCACCAATTAATAATTTCTTTGGAGAAGGCGGAGAAGGTGGCCCTGGTGATGGACCGATTGCTATTGTAAATGAGGATCAACCTGTACCGCTTCAATTATCGTTCTTTGATATAGATCTCGTCACAGGGCCACTTGATCCAGATTTTCCTGGGGGCATTACAGATGGTTTTGAGACTGCCATCTATACAACAACATTGTCAGTAGAAAATGGCACGTTAAGTACAGTTGTTGATTTAGAGCAACTAAATGCAGGTGTCGAGCAGTTTATAGAAAACGTTGGCTTTGCTGTTGAAGGATTAACCCCGCTGACAGTAACGGGTAATGGTACGACAAGTATTACGATAGAAGGGTCGGCACTTCATGTCTTGTTTACCTTGCAATTAGGTGGTGTTGAATACCAGGGTAACCAGGACTTCAATGGTACTGATACCTTGACCATGATGACCAATGATAATGGCTTCTCTGGAAACGGTGGTCCATTGTCAGATACAGATACCTACGACATTATCGTTAATCCAATTAATGACGCCCCTGTAAATAATGTACCTGATGCAGGCTTAGGTAATGAAGGTGAAGATCTGCCTGAGTTTACGGTTGCTGAAGATACCTCTGTGAGCATTACAGGGCTGAGCATCAGTGATGTGGATGCGGATGAGGCGGGTGGCGATCTGACGACAACCCTGTCAGTCGCGAACGGCACGATCAGTGTTGATGGTGCAGAAGGCGGTGCTGTCATTACAAACAATGCCTCGGGTGAAGTGACCCTGACCGGTACGGTTGCCGAGATTAATGCGAGCCTGGCTGGCGTGAACTACCAGGGTGACAGCAACTACAACGGTCCCGACAACTTCACGATTACGACCAATGACAACGGCAACTCGGGAGCTGGACCGGTTGGAGGTTTGAGCGATACAGACACGTTCAATATCGAAGTGACGCCGGTTGCCGATTTGATGGCTGACGATGACACCCTCGAGGTGGATGAAGATAGCGGTACGACCATGGCGTCTGTCACGGGTAATGTGGGTAATGACTCAACAACATCCGGCGGCACACTGACCTATGCATTGGCAACAGGCAGTGATACGGCAAATGGCACGCTGGTCTTCAATCCTGATGGCAGTTATAGCTACACACCAGACGATGACTTCAACGGGGAAGACAGCTTCCAGTATGTCGTGACGGATGCAGATGCAGATGAGTCTGCCACGCAGACGGTGACCATTACAGTGAATGCGCTCAATGATGCACCAGTAAATACGGTACCAGATGGTGGAATAGGCTATGGTGGTGCCGAGTTGCCTGAGTTTACGGTTGCTGAAGATACCTCTGTGAGCATTACAGGGCTGAGCATCAGTGATGTGGATGCGGATGAGGCGGGTGGCGATCTGACGACAACCCTGTCAGTCGCGAACGGCACGATCAGTGTTGATGGTGCGGAAGGCGGTGCCGTCATTACAAACAATGCCTCGGGTGAAGTGACCCTGACCGGTACGGTTGCCGAGATCAATGCGAGCCTGGCGGGCGTGAACTACCAGGGTGACAGCAACTACAACGGTCCCGACAACTTCACGATCACGACCAATGACAACGGTAATACCGGTGCACCGGGTCCATTGAGTGATACGGATAGCATCAGCATTGTCGTGACGCCGGTTGCCGATTTGATGGCTGACGACGACACCCTCGAGGTGGATGAAGACAGCGGCACAACCATGGCGTCTGTCACGGGTAATGTGGGTAATGACTCAACAACATCCGGCGGCACACTGACCTATGCCTTGGCTATGGGAAGTGATACGGCAAATGGCACGCTGGTCTTCAATCCTGATGGCAGTTATAGCTACACACCAGACGATGACTTCAGCGGGGAAGATACGTTTGATTACGTTGTGACGGATGCAGCAGCCAACGAATCAGCCACACAGACGGTAACGATTACTGTCAATCCTGCTCCTGACTTGACGGCGGGTGATGATGATTACACCGATCCACAACTGACGGCTGCGCTGACAACACTTGAAGATACTAACCTGACAATCGATCCGGCTACGTTGCTGGCGAATGATACGACTGATTCGGGCACGTTATCGATTACGGCGATTGAGCTGTCTGATCCATCACAAGGCATGCTCAATACCATGTCCGACATGGATGGCAATATTACCAGTATCGAATTTGTGCCAACGGCAGATAGCAACGGTGAAGTTGCGTTTACCTACACGGTGACAGATGGTGTCGATACCGATATGGCTAACGGCACGATATCGATTGATGCCGTTGCTGATACGCCAGTAATTGGTGGTGAGGGTGAAGGAAGTGTTGAGCCTCCACAGCTTCTTACCAATGGTTACGCCTATTCAGTGGGCGGTGATAAAAACAACCCAAGTGCCGGTGCGACACTCTATAAGATCGATCTCGATACGGGTGAGGTATTTAACGTCGGCTATCTCGATACTGAGCAGAATTACATTATTGAGGGCCTGACGTACAACGAGGCAGATGGATTCCTCTACGGGTTCTCTAACTCGGGTATGAATGGCACGGGTCTGGTCAAGATAGACCCAGACACAGGGGAGGGAACCCTGATGCAGGTGTTTGATGGCGGCAACGACATGGGGGCCACCTATGCGAATGGCTACATCTATGTCTTCTCATCAAATGGCAATGACAGTGACCTGTTCCGGGTTGACATTAATAACCTGGATGGCGGTGGTGTCGGTGCGGTAACCGCTCTGGGCAGCACTGATGGGCAAACCTTAAACAGCCTGACTTACGACTTTGATACCGGCACCTTCTACGGTCTTGGTAAGAGTGGTAACGATAACTTCTTGTATGAAGTTAACCTGAATGAATCAACACCGCTTGACCCAGTACTTACCCAGTTCAGTGGTGCAGGTGGCGTGGTAAACGTCGACAGTTCTATTCAGTCATTGGCTTATGGTGCAAATGGCGTATTGTGGACAGAAAACCGTGTCACTGGAGAGGTGCTGTCAATTAACCTGGCTAATAGCACAGTTGTAGAAGAGTTCTCGCTAGCAGCCAGTGATGTGTCTGGAAACGGTTTTGAATCTTTAACCATTCTGCCGAATGATGGTTCACGGATTAATTCAGGCGGTCAGTTCGCGGTAAGCCTGAATGCGCGCTTTGGTGATTTCACAGATGGTTCAGAGTCGCACTTTATCTTGCTTGAGATCCCTGAAGGGTTCAGCCTGGTTTCAGGTATGGCCACGACATTAACAGCAGAAAATATTTATGGTGTTGATGCGGGTGAGTACCTGGTTATTGATGCGGATGCCTTGATTGATGAAGAAACAGGGGAGGTGACAGTCAAAGTCTTCCTGACAGCACCTGGTGAGAGTATTCAATCCCAGGTTTACGATGTGGACTATCATGCTGTTGCGATTGAAGATGCCTCTGACTTGTTAACAGGTGGTACAGCTGAAAATAACTTGTCTACCGTATCTGACTCAATTGTCGTGAATGTCTATAACGGTGCGTTGAATGTAGACGAGGCGGCATTGGCAACAGGCTCAAACCCAGGCAGTCAGGACGAAATGGCCAGTGGTGTGCTCACAATCAATGGTGGTGAAGCGATTACTATAGATGCCGTTAATGGTGATAACGTCGGTAATAATGGCACGACGACGATTATGGGCACCTACGGTGAACTTGTCATCGACGCAGATGGAAACTATACCTACACGTTGTTGACTGCGGCTGACCACAGTGATCCAAATGCAACGGGTTTTGATGACATAGTGCTCGAGTCATTTAATTATGACTTTACTGATGCAGGTGGAGTTGAGTTTAGCAGCACATTAGATATACGCATTGCAGATGATGGCCCACAGGTATTGCCGAATACCGACAGTGTTGATGACTTTGCTATCGGTACCGTAACGAATCTGGTTATCGGTTTTGACCGCTCGGGTAGCATGAGTGATAACCCCGGTGTCGATGGCTTTGCACAACGTATTGATCTAGCGCGTGCCGCATTAGCAGATATGTTTGAAAGCTATGACCAGTTTGGGGATGTAAATATCCTGGTTGTTGACTTTGCTTCGTCTGCATCAAATTCAGGTTGGTTTAGTGGCATTACAGCGGTTGCTGATGCAAATAGTTACCTGAGTGGTTTAGCTGCTAATGATGAGACAGACTATCAATCTGCAATCGACGAAATACAGTCTTCTTACGCATCTGGTTTGCCAACGGGTGCTGACCAGACACTGGTTTATTTCTTATCAGACGGTAACCCAAATGAAGGTACATTCCCCACGTCAGGTGTACCTGAATGGGAACAATTCCTGGTCGATAATAATATTGATATTTCTTACGGCATTGGTGTCGGTGGAGCCATCTCACAGTCTGGTATTAATGCGCTAGAATCAGTGGCCTTCCCAAATGAAATTGCTGACAACCCTCTCATTGTGCTTAATGAGGGCGACCTGTCACAGACCCTCATTGACACTGTTAGCAGCCCGGTTGTTGTCGGAACAATTGGTGATGGTTTGTCAGGCATTATCGGTGTTGAAACAGGTGCCGATGAAGGTTACCTCGAATCCATCGTTATTGATGGCAAGACCTACACCTTTGCACCCACTGATCCATCCAACCCAATCTCTGGGCAGGTACTGGTTGGGGCAACGGTTATTTCGACAACGGCATCATTCGGCGTTACGACGGCACTCGGTGGTCAATTCATCTTTGACTTTGTCACGGGTGACTACAGCTACAAGGCTGCCCAGGTTGATGGTACTCAGGATGAGGTATTCACTTATACATTTATTGATGGTGACGGTGATAGGGCCAGTTCAACACTGACCATCACTGTGAATGACATCACCTTCCAGCCAACAGCTGCAGATGATGCAATCCTGACGAATATCATTGATGGTTCATCGATTGATATCCCTGACTTTGCACTGTTGCGTAATGATCTCGATGCTTTACGTACGGATCTGAGTATTACCAGCAACATTACCAACGAGGTTGGTGGTTCAGCTTCACATGATGCTGTAAATGAGCAGGTTCAGTACACGCCGAATGTAAGCGGTACACCGTTTAGTGGTAGTTTCGACTATGAAGCGAGTACTGCAAACGGCCAGACAGATACAGCGACGGCCTCGATTGATGGTGTAGAGGGCAATACCGTTACGGGCACGGCTACGAATGAAATTCTCATGGGTAATGATGCTGGTAGCACCTTGCAAGGGGCGGGCGGGGATGATTTCATCTTCGGCGGCACGGGTAATGACACCCTTGAGGGCGGGAGCGGTAATGATGAGTTATATGGTGGCGATGGCCAGGATTCACTGTTCAGTGGCTCGGGCGCTGATTACCTGAATGGTGGGGCGGGCGATGACACACTTTATGGTCAGAATAATAGTAACAACGTCCTGGAAGGTGGAGCAGGAAATGACATTCTAGTTGATTCAGCCGGTACGAATAACACAATCGTGATTAAGTTTGCCGATGTTGGGACCGGTGTGGATCAGGCCTATGGCTTTGATAACAGCACGAGTGGTTCATTTGGTGACCACATTGATATTTCGGATATTCTTACGGGCGCGGGTTTTGACCCAGATACCGACGATATCAATGATTTCTTGAAAGTTGAGTACGATATCGCTGGAGATGGCGTCGCGAACGACGGAGATCTGCATATTAGTGTCGACCTGAACGGTGCTACTGGAGGTGAGAACTTCCAGGAAATCATTGTACTGAATAATGAAAGCGGTGGTTTCACTGGATCATTCAGTATCGGTAGTTTCACAACAGTTCAGGAACTGCTTGATAATGGAATCTTAATTATTTGATTTTAATAAAATAATTGAAATTGATAATAAAGTATGCATAATAAGTATGTAGAGAGGGTATTGTGCATCCACTTTGTGGTGTCTATCTTTGTGGTGTCTATTAGGTTATTACTCGTGGGGAGTTTAACCTAGATTGCTAAAACAAAGTACGGAAACTAAAAAACATACTAAAATCACTTACACGTACGTATAGTCTGAGGGTTTAGACTTAAGCTAAGTGATGTTTAGTACAGTAAAGTGCAGGGAAGCCTTATCCAGCAAGAGATAAAAAAATGAAAGTCTGTGGGGTTAATAAACATAAAGCACATAATAATCAGTGTGTTATGGGTGGGTGGGGTTCACTAAAAACCCCTGCGCTACTCGCATTACTGGTTACTAGTACGATGTCTGCTGCAACCTTGGCAGCAGATAAAGGAAGCCTGCAGGAGTCTGTAAAAAAGGCGCTTGCGACTAATCCTGATATTCAGATCCAAATAAAAGAACGTCGTGCACGAAATGAAGAGGTAGAGCGGGCGCGTTCAGGCTATTTTCCAACACTAGACCTGAGCGCAGGGATTGGCACTGAACGCAGTCGGAATACCTCAACACGGACACGAGGTGAAGACTACTCAACTTTAACGCGTCAGGAAGCTTCACTGAATGCAAGGCAAATGCTATTTGATGGTTTTGCAACAGAGAGTGAAGTTGAAAGGCAGCGTGCTCGCGTTTCGTCCACAGCCTATACTGTTCATGGAACGTCAGAGACTATTGCGCTCGATGCAGCTGAAGCACATTTGAACCTGATACGTAGCAACTCATTGCTCAATCTTGCAGAGGATAACCTGAAGGCTCATCAGCGTACCTTTGATCAAATAAAGATTCGTAGTGATGCGGGGGTAGGGCGCCGTGCCGATCTTGAGCAGATTAGTGGTCGCCTGGCACTAGCAAATTCAAATGTCATCGCGGCACAGGGTAACTATGACGATGCAATGACAGGCTACATCCGTGTTGTCGGTGAAGCACCGGGAACAACGCTAATAAAACCATCAAAACCCACTGTTGGCCCAGCCTCTCGTGAAGAAGCTATTACTATGGCGTTGGAAAAACACCCAACTTTAAAATCAGCTGCTGCCGATGTCGAAGCGACCCGTGCTCAGCATAAAGCCGCAAAAAATACTTTCTTTCCGCGTTTTGATCTTGAGCTCTCTTCAAGCTGGAATAAAGACCTGGATGGTCAGTTCGGCACAAATAATGATACTCAGGCTATGATAAGAATGCGTTACAACCTCTTTAATGGAGGGGGGGACAAGGCACGTCGACGCCAAACTGCCCACTTGATTGAAGAGGCTAAAGAAGTCAAAAACCGAACCCATCGACAGGTAATTGAAAGCATGCGCCTGTCTTGGAATGCCTATCAGGCCACAGAGCAACAACTGGTTTACCTGGCGGAGCATGTTAGTGCTTCAGAACGCACACGTGATGCCTACCAGAAACAATTTAATATTGGCCAGCGTACGTTGTTGGACCTATTGAACGCTGAAAATGAATTATTTCAGGCCAAACAATCATACATTGATGCGGATTTCGATAACCTGTTTGCACGCTTCAGGATATTGAATGCAGAAGGTGAATTATTGAGAAGCCTGAGCATAGAATTACCTAAGGAGGCTAAACAGAAATAGGATAAAAAAGGCGATTATGATTTCTGATCAGTATAAAACCAATAATAAACACTGATTATAAATACAAGTGGCTAAGAAACTGTTGATAACCGTACGGTGAAGGACATACAGCTATGTAAAGCGCTTCAAACACGATAACGATCATATTGTTGATGTTTGTTGTTACTGAACTACATAGTAAAAGCTGTGTGTAATAGTTCACATTTTTTTTGGTTATTTTTCACTGAAAACCTGGCTAGACTGGAGTAAAAATAAACAAGCATATAGATATTTGCAGTAAATATAAGTAACTGTATGTATAAATCAGTCAGGTTTTGAACAAAGTATAGGGATATCAAAGTGAAATACAGCATTTTTTATGCTGTACGTTAATACAGCACGAAAATTAGCCTTGGCTCATCTGGGGGAGATTGCGCCAAATATTACAGATTTTTCTGTGATGTACGTTAAATAAGTATCGCTGGTTTATTTCGGGCTTCTAGCGAACTGATTAGTGCGTTCATACGTATTCCTAATTGAAAGGGGGTGTTTCAGCGTTGGTTGGTTTGGCGTTTTAGCCAAACGGTTACCGTCTGAAATTGAAAATATGATTAGAATTTTTCGACATCATGTATCAATGATTGTGTTGTCTCTTCTTTTGCTAGAAGCATTGGTGATTTTTGCTTCTGTGCATATTGCAATGTCCATTTTTGGACAATCAGTTAATAATCAAGCCGCTAACATTGGAGCCGTTCTCTTTGCTATTGTAATTATGCTGTGTATGACTTCCATGGGGCAGTATCAAAGCAATAATAGAGACAAGTTTGAGGCGACATTAGTTAGAACAGGAATCAGCTTTTTTCTGGCGGCTTTAATCGTTGCAGCTGGTGCAGCACTTGCGCCATCAGTATCTCTTAGTTTAATGACATTCTATGCTGCGTTTGTGATTGCATTCATTGCTGTTTTAGCAACCAGGTTTTTCTTTTGTTCATATGTGGCCAAGTCAAAGCTCAAGCGTCGTATTTTAGTGCTTGGTGCGGGGGATAAAGCCAAATCCATTTCTAATATACATCGGCGTGCCGATACGCGTGGCTTTGAAATTGTCGGGTTTCTCTGTATGCCAGGTGACTTGAGCGTTATACAGAATAGCAAGGTGATAGATAAAAGTGTGAAATTGACTGATCTTTGTGAAGAATTAAATGTGGATGAAATTGTAGTAGCGGTTGATGACCGGCGTAAAAGTCTTCCTGTCGAGGATATTTTACAATGCAAAATGAATGGCGTGACAGTTATTGATTTATTGACGTTTTTTGAACGGGAAACAGGATGTGTTCGTCACGATATGCTTCAGCCTAGTTGGATGATTTTCTCTGATGGCTTTCTTAAGGGAACATTTCGTGCCATCATAAAACGCGCTTTTGATGTAACTGTGAGTTTATTAATGCTTGCAGTAACATGGCCATTTATGTTGTTAACAGCATTTGCAATCAAGATTGAAAGTCGTTTTCATGGTCCTATGTTCTATTACCAGAAACGTACGGGTGAAAATGGAAAGCCTTTCAATGTGATAAAATTTCGCAGCATGCGTACAGATGCTGAAAAAGATGGCATAGCAAGATGGGCAAAGAAGAATGATTCGCGTATAACCCGGGTTGGTAGTTTTATTCGTAAAACAAGACTCGATGAGTTACCGCAAATATTTAATGTGTTAAAAGGGGATATGAGTTTTGTAGGACCACGCCCTGAGCGCCCAGAGTTTGTCGTGAAGCTTGAAGAAAAAATTCCGTACTATGATGAGCGTCATCGTGTCAAACCGGGTATTACTGGTTGGGCACAAGTTCGATATCCTTATGGCTCCTCTGAGGAGGATTCATCAGCAAAACTGGAGTATGATCTGTATTATGTGAAAAATTACAGCCTCTTCCTAGATATGCTAATTCTACTCCAAACTGCTGAAGTTGTGATTTGGGGTAAGGGCGCACGGTAGCGGTAACTATCACCATTAACAATACATCATCTTAATAAGCAGGGGTTATGCAAAATCATACGCATATAGTTTTGTAAGTTCCCATAATGGATTGTCGTGAATGAGTGATATTGGTGTTATCAGTTATGCCTCTGGCGCAACTGCATTTTTGTTTGTATGCTTCGTATTGGCC
>Ga0316207_10005730_pt1 | contig 10162 bp, 7 predicted proteins | sample 6weekpyrite_MG_FD_204943 | JGI IMG/M metagenome (GOLD analysis project Ga0316207, IMG submission 204943) | Microbial mat bacterial communities from mineral coupon in-situ incubated in ocean water Damariscotta River, Maine, United States -... | ecosystem: Environmental > Aquatic > Marine >...
TTATCCAACTTCAATGTTAAAGGGTGGACTTAGCTACTTAATTCATAAAGATTATAATTTATATCTCTCTCCTACTGTGCAGTTTATATCTTTAGTAACAAATCAAAACTTAGAAAACAATCCTGGCTATACAGTAGCTAATGTGAACTTTTATTCAAGGTTAAATAAAAATTTAGAGCTTAGTCTTGGTATATATAATTTAACTGATGCAGATTATGAAGTTGGTGGGTCTGTTAATCCATACCCACAAAATGGACGCAATGTCTTAGCTAAAGTGGGTTACTTCTTTTAGACTTTTTTTAAAGTCTATTGAAGTAATCTTAGTACATTTTGCTGGACGTTATTAGCTTGAGTTAGAGCAAATGTACCAGCTTGAGTTAGAATATTTAGTTTTGTAAAGTTAGCACTCTCTGCTGCGAAGTCTACATCTCTGATTGTAGACTCAGCTGATGAAACATTTACTTGTGAAATTGCAATGTTATTTACAGTAGATGTTAATTGATTTTGAACAGAACCAAGGTCTGCACGGATACTATCTAATGTAGTTTGAGCAGATTGTGCAATATCCATAACCGCCATAGCACCTTTTAGGCTTGTAACTCCTGCGCCAATTCCACCGCTTAAATCTAAATCTGTTGCAGCATTTGCACTATCGCCAATTGCTCTTGCATCTGCACTAGTAAAGTTACCACCTAAATTAGTCAGGTTCAGTGTAGATTCAGCTCTTGTTTTATGGCCAATATCGCTTAATGCACCAGCTCCACCTTTTGAAGAGACATCAAGAACAATATCTTTTGCATCTTGACGTGAAAGCGTCAGTCTTCCAAAGTTTCCACCCTCTATACCAGCAAGACTTCCACCAGCACTAACAAGTATGCCACGACCATCACTGGAATCTAAATTCAATCTACCTTGTATATCAATTGATGCGACAACACCTGTTTGCGTTGAAAGGTTATTAATTGCTGTAGTTAATCTTCCATCTGAATCACTCTCTGCAACAGAAGATATATCACCTATTGATATGCCATTTATTGAAATATTAGATATATCTCCTGCTGCTACTTTTGTAGTTGTTGTAGATTGAACTAAATAACTTGCTTTTACGCCAGTTATATCTGTTGCTTTATTTATAATATTAGACAGTGCTCCAATCCCACTACCAGAAGAGTAATCAATGGTAGTAGATGCAAGTCTAATATCTTTTGTCCCTGTACTAAATATTAAACTAACATCACTCGTAGCGGTAGTAAGTACATCAATACCAGTTTCATAATGAACTTGTCCAATTTTAGTTGAATCTGTAGCACCAATACTTAGACCTACTGTCTGATTTGAATATGCACCAATTTGAAATTTCCTATTGGTAAATGCTCCAGAGAGTAAAGATTGTCCATTAAATGATGTTGTGTTCGCGATACTATCTAAACTCTCTACTAAACGATTGACATCTTTTTGAATAGATAGTCTTGTGTCACTTGTCTGTCCATCTTGTGCTGCTTGGGTTGCTTTTGTTCTAATTGATTCTAATATTTTAATCTGTTCATCCATAGCTCTATCAGCAATTTGTACTATTCCAATGGCATCGTTTGAGTTTGATACTGCTTGACCTAGCCCAGAAGCTTGAGCTCTAAGAGAGTTTGCTATAGATAAACCAGAAGAATCATCAGCCGCACTATTTATTCTAAGACCAGAGCTTAACCTAGCTAAAGAATTATCTAGGTCTCTGTTATAAATACTTCCCATTGCCAATGAGTTCATTGCTGCTACATTGGTATTAATTCTATAGCCCATAGTAAGCCTTTTATTATCGAATACAAAATTGTACAATAATAAAAATCAAACTAAAGCATAAATATCGACAAGTTTTAATATTTATTTAGGCAATGTTGAAATATTTGCTCTTTCTATCGCCTCCACGCGAGTCATATAGCTCCTCTATACCACCTTTATCAAATGAGTTTATCCATCTTCCTACCGTGTCTTTGTTTCTGTTTAACTGTTTTGCTATGCTGTTCTTTTCAAGGCCTTGTAAAAACATATTTACAGCAATTAACCTCTCTTTAACAACGCCATTTTTTTCATTTTTTAAGGCAAATTCAATTATCTGTCTATCATCATCTGAAAATTTATGTTTAACTTTCATAAAAGAACCTTTTTGAGTTAAAGAAAGCAATTTTAATTCCATTTTTTGAAAAGTGTGTAAGATTATAATTTTCTATATATGTTTTTTTTTATTTATAAAATTATTTAATACAATTTTTGTTCGACTAATATAACTTTTAGTATTATATATGTTAGAATAACGGTTGAATAAAGGTACGGAAATCGTTAGCTACGCTAGTTTACTAGTCAATTCAATTCTTACAAGGAAAAAAATGCTAAAAAACAAAACAGTTGCGAAAGCGTTTATAGCACTATCTATGTTAGGTGCTACAACACTAAGTGCGGGAGTAAATCCAAATCTAGCTTACACAGCAGATTCTTCAAAGTTAAGTGCAGAAGAGGTAATGAGCAATGTTTATTACGTAAATCACTTTTTTGCATTTAAAAACTACTCAATTGAGAAAGTAAAAAGGACAATTACAGTAATTGTAAAGAAGTCAAAAGGTAAAAAGCCTTTGACTGAAACAGTTGAACGCTACTTAAATAATGATTACACTGATGGGGCTGTACGTTCAAAAGATTTAGCTATCTTTCGTTCAGGTAAACTAAAAGGTAATGGTATGCTAATTACCGATTATGTAGATGACGCAAAATCACAAGAGTATCTACTGTGGTTACCAGCACTACGTAAGATTCGTCGTTTTGCACAACCAGCACATGATGATGCATGGGGTGGAACAGACTTTACATTTGGTGATGTAACACTACGTAAACCAATGCACGAAAAACATGAGCTAATGGGCGTAGAGACATTTGGTCATACATTAGGGGCAATCGTTCTAGCAGATGGTGAAAAAACTAAATATACAAAAAACTTGCCTGGACCAAAAGACGCATATAAAGATCGTAAAGTAATTAAGATTAAAAGTACAACAAAATTTGGAAGCTGGTGGTATGATTACCGTATTAACTATGTAGATACAGTTACATATGCAGATTACCGTTCAGAGTACTATAAAGATGGTAAGATGATTAAATTCATCGATAAAGATTGGGCACCACTAGCTGGACAAACAGATAAACGTGCACTAAGATGGGCTACATGGTATGGTAAGAATATAGAGACAGGACATGAGAGTATGGCATTTATTCCTGAATCTGTTACAAAATATAATTCAGACTTAAAACCTGGTTTATGGTCTAAGAAAACACTTACAAAAATCAAACGTTAATAGTTACGATAATAAAAAAGGGATAGTTATATGAATAAAATTTTACTTTCTTCAGCACTAATTGCAGCATTAGCTGTAAATAGTGTTGCTGGTGAACATGAATGGGAACTAAACGGAGTTCTTAAGAATGAGACTTCTGTGTATACAAGCGCTGCAAATACTCTTCGTAATTCAGGCTCACATTCAAGTGGTGAATTAATGAAAATGGAAAACTCAATCAATTTATTCATTAATGGTGAATTGAGCGATAATGCAGCACTACATATCCAAGCCAACTTGATTCATGATAATGAAGGTGTGGAAGATTTTCGTGCTCACCGTGCATATACACAACATGACTACTTAAGAGAATTCTATATAGATACAATGATTGAAGATAGTGCAATCGGTAGCTGGGATATTCGTCTTGGTAAGCAACAGGTTGTATGGGGAACAGCAGATGGTGTTAAATTTTTAGATATTATCAACCCAACTGATTATCGTGAGTGGGGTCAAAATACAATGGAAGATTCACGTATTCCATTGTGGATGGTTACAGCTGAGACTTCAATTGGCGATGATTCATCACTACAACTTGTATGGGTTCCAGATATTCAAATTAATCAAATCTCTGGTTTAATTAATACAAATGGAAGAGGTGATGCTGGACAACCTTTTGTAAGTCTTGGTGCTGATACTTTAACTGGTAGCTACAATGGTTTCTTAAACATTGCTCCTGAACTTGGACAAACTGCTGGAGTATTTCAATCATTACTTCAAATGGGTGGTTTAACAGGCTTACAAGGTGGTCCAATGTCTGGTACTACTGTTCAAGAGTTTACTCAGTTAACAACTGCCGCTTATGATGGTATTGCTGCAAATTTACAAACTAATGCTCCTGGATTTGCAGGTAGTGATAATGATGTGCTCTTAACAAATGTTTTTCTTCCTTTGATGAAAAGTATAGGTGATGGAGCTACTGTATTAAATACTGCTGCTAATCAAGCACAACCACTATTTAATAACTTTGTTGCATTTATGGGTGGACTTCAAGCAGCCGCCGCTGGTGGTGATGCTGCTTCTGCACAGACATTGGGAATTTTGGGTAACTTAATGTACGCTAATGTTGCAGCTGGTATGGGTCTTGATGCTACTAACCCAGCTTCAATGGCTATTGTTGCTGCAAACTTAGGTGTTGCTGCACCTGTTGATCCTACTAACCAAGCTGCAGCTGATACTCAAGCATTTGGTCAAGCTGTTCAAGGTGCTGCGATAACTGGTTTAGATACTCAGGTTTTTAATGAGACATCTACTAACCTATTTAATGGAACATTTGATACAAACAATAAAAATGATATGTTTGACTATATGGGAGATACGCTATTTGAAACATTTTACTCGTTTCAAAATATGACGTCTACTTATCGTCAAGATCATGAAAATTCAGAGTTTAGTAATCATAACCTTGGATTGAGATTTAAAAGTACAGCATTTGATAGTCTAAATTATTCACTTAACTATTATTACCACTGGGAAAATAATCCTTTTGTAGATGTACATTGGGAAGATACTGCTGGTAATAGATTAGCAGCAGTTCAGACAGATGTAGATCCAGATGGTAACCCAGCAACTGCTAATATGCGCAAAGCAATACAGTTACAAACGACTACTGCAACTGGTGCTGCTAGTGGTATTGCAATTAACCCATATGCTGCAACTGGTGGTGCAGTAGCTGTATTTACAGAGCGTATGAATAGAGTTCATAGTATTGGTACATCAATGGATTATGCAATTGAAACACCAATTGCTCCAATGGTTCTTCGTGGTGAGTTTTTATATGATAAAGATTCTATGACTACAGTTATAGATAAAGCACAGTTAGCAATTGGTGACTTAGAACATGCAATTATTCCAACTAAAGCTGACTTCTTTAAATATGTACTTGGTGCAGATATTACACTATTTACAAACTTATTTGTAAGTGCACAATACATGGAAACTCGTAATCTTGATTTTGTAGATGAGAGTTCTATTAGTCCAAATACTGGTACAAACTTTGGACGCTATACTGCAAATAGTGCAACAATGGCACTTAGTAATGGTTTGAAAAAAGCTGAAGAGGTACAGCGTATGTATACACTGTTCTTTTCTAAACCTTTCTTAGAATCAGATGCTCTTCGTGTAAATAACATTACGTTATTAGAGGGTGAAGATAGTGGTATTTGGAATCGTTTAGATGCTGAATATACATATAGCGATGAGATTTTATTAACTGCTGAGTATAACTATTATGGTGGTGATGAGAATGGTATTTTTGGACAGTTTGAAGATAGTTCAAGTGTTCAAGTAGGGTTTAAATATATATTCTAGTAATAAACTAACAAAATGCAGTCACCAATTCTCGGTGGCTGTTTTCGAGAAAAGGTCTTTTAAATGAGTACGCAAGAAAACGAAAAGAATAACATTTCTTTTAAATACGCAGCATTAGCTATGAAATTTCGCTGGTTTATTCTAGCTTTTATTACAGTAGCTACAATACTTGCTGCACTACAGATAAAATATGTGGATATTCGTAACGATCCTGATACATTTTTACCACCTACTAACCGCTATGTTTCTACCAATACCTATATTGAAGATACATTTGGAATGGGTAATATTTTTGTTGTTGGTATTGAACTAAAAGATGGACAAGGTGATGTTTATCAGCCTTGGTTTGTAAATTTAGTTCGCGAAATGCACATTCAGCTTGAGGAGATGGAGTTTGCGATTAAGCCAAACTTTATCAGCGTTGCGGCGCAAAAAGTTAAAAATATGGGTGTTACTGAAGATGGAAGTCTACTGTTTCGCCGTTTGATTCCAAACTCAGGTATTGATTTAAAAGACAGTGCTGTCTCAAAAGAGCAACTTGATTTTATGCGTGCAGGTATTGATTCAAACCCAGTACTAAAACCTATGATTATTGATGAACGTGATCCAGTAACTGGAAAAAAATGTTTCAATAATGAGGCTGGTTGTGTGGCTAAAGCTACATTTATCATTGCTGACTTTGATAATGGTGTTAAACAAAATTATGTTAAATGGGTACAGCAAGTTGCTAAAATTGTAGAGCCTTATACACAAGATGATCGAATTCGTGTTTCAATTGCTGGTGAGCCATATTTTCTTGCATGGATGATGGTTCAATTGATTGAACACTGGTACCTATTTGTTGCATCAATTCTTATTGCTCTTGGTATTCTTTATATGGAGACAAGAACTTGGAGAGGTGCACTTTTCCCTATGATTGGTGTTGGTATTAGTATTGTTTGGACTTTAGGTCTTATGGGATTTAGTCGTTTCCAACTTACTACTATGATGGTTCTTACACCAATGCTTATTCTAGCTGTTGGTATGGGTCACGCTATTCAGGTAACACGGCGTTATATGCGTTCACTTCGAGAGGGTGATAATAACGAAGAGGCAAGTTTTAATGCACTAGGACATACTATTATTCCAGCAACGCTTTCAATTGTAACGGATGCTATCGGGTTTGCAACACTTGCAACTGTTGATATTTCATTCTATAAAGCGTATGCATATTTTGGTATGTTTGGTATGTTTTCATTGCTTATGACAACAACTACACTAATTCCACTTTTGATGGTTCTATTTCCTAGTAAAAATACTAAAAGTGCACCTGAGGGTTATGCTTGGGAACGTAGTATGGGTAATACTATTACTAGTATGCTTACAGGAGCTGGAAAATTTATTCCACTTGCAGTTGTTGCTGTAATTTTAGTAATGTCTACAAATTACACAAAAATTGGTGATGGAATTTCAAATATGTTAAATGACGGAAGTGATCGTTCTTTAAGTGAGAAACTTTCAATTGCGTCACGTGGCGATAGCTATGACATTATGCCAGGTGTTGAAAAAGGTATTAATTACGCAGAGGCTGCGTTTAAATCTACTTCAAAACCAATTCAAGATATTTACCAGTTAAATAAAATTATGCCAGGTGTAATCTCTTTTAATATTCCAATTCGTTCAAAAGATGCACTTAAGCCTGAGTGTGACATGGACTATTTACCAAAGGGTTGTTATGATCCTGATGAAGATGCTCCACAGGGAATTTTAAATAAATCTTCTGTTCTTGCTGCAATGGAAAAGATGGAAGATGATATTCGTAAGCATCCGTACATTGGTTTCACTGCTTCATATGCACAATATGTGAAAATTGCAAATATGCTATTGATGACAGAACCAGGTGACAGACCAAGTCTTAATGACTTTAAAGTTCCTACTTCTGAATATCTATTAGCAAAAGATGCAGAAGATGATCGTAGCCCTGATGACATCGTTTCAATGTACAATGGACTTTTAGAGATGGCCTCAAGCCCTGGTGATTTAGCATCAATGACAGATCAAGCCTTTAACACTGGTGTTATTATGGGCTTTATTAATACTATGGATCCTGTTAAAACTCATGAAGTACTACTGTTTTTACAAGAGTATGTTGAAAAGCATAAAAATGACAAAGGTTTTGAACTTGTAAACTTTGGTTATAGAAATGCTGATGAGAGTGGAGATAAGGGCGAAATTGCAGATGATACTAAAACAGTTTATCTGTCACCTGGTATTGGTGGATTCTTAGGTGCAACTGAGGCAACTCGTGTTGTAACTTTTGATAACTGGGTTATGAATCCACTAGGAACTGCATTAGCAATTTTCATAGTTGTTTCATTAATCTTTAGATCACTGCTTGTTTCATCACTACTTATGGTAATTCTAGGTATTACACTGTTCGCTCAATATGGTCTTGCAGGTTATTTATCAGCTGTTGGAAACTGGAGTGGTAACTTACACTTTGGTAACTTAGTAACACTGAGTATTGCCATGGGTCTAGGGGTCGATTATAGTATTTATATGATTTCTAGGCTTCGTGAAGAGTTTGCTCTTCATAAAGATTGGGCAAAAGCTTTAAATAATACAATTACTACAACTGGTTCATCAGTTGTTATTTCAGTTGTTGTTCTTCTTGGAAGTTTTATTCCTTTAATGGCAACTGACCTTGGTAATACTTGGGGATTATCAGTTTACATTAGTGAAGCGATTATTATCGATGTATTTACATCTTTAACTCTACTTCCACTTATGATTTATTGGTTCAAACCAAAATACGTATTTGATTCAAATTCGTAATAGTTTTGCGAGGTTTTTCCTCGCATACTATTTCCTTCACTTAAAACGTGTATAATACGTTTTATCTTCAAACAAAAGTTATTAAATGCCTTATAGAGATATTGTATTTGTAGAATTTAATGATGTTGAACTTCATCCATTAGTAGATGATAAGCATCAGTGGCTTATAACTTTAAAAGAGCTCTCTTTGGCTTTTGATGTAGGATTAAATGTTATCATTGAAATCAAAAGCGAGCATGATTCTGATTTAATTGAGGGTAAACATTTTATATTTGATTCAATAGCAAGTGAGTATTGGGAAGATAGAACTAAGAGACTTTTATGGACAAAAAAAGGTGTTATGCGTTTAGCCTTTTGGTTAAATAATGAAAGAGTTATCGAGGCGATAGACTTTTTTGAAGAACTGCAATTTAATGTTGTAAAAAAAGAGACGCATGAGAAGATTTATAATGAAGTAGAAGAGGCACTTTTAGAATCAGTTGAGACACTGCGCGCGAAAGAGGGCTTTAATGTTTCGCAGTTAAATGAAATTATTGATAGTGTTGATAACTTCGCACAAAAAAAACGTTCATTAGATAATAAAGAATCTACATCTAGCTCTAATCCTCTAATGGATGGGATAAAAAAACTATTGACATTAAATCCTGAACAGATGAATAAGATGGTTGAGGGTTTTGTGAAGCAAGCGATGGAACAACGAAACGCTCAGCAAAAAAGCCAGCAATGACATCATCTCGTCCTGCAATTGCTCTAATAATTACACTTTTTTTCATTATGGCAATGACGCTTTTAGTTGGCATAAGTTCAGGTTTAAGTGACCGTGCACTAAAACGTGTTGAAAAGGAGCGTTTTTTAATCCAAGCAAATCGTATTAGTCATGATGTTGTTACAATATTGGGGCAAATCACTAAAGATTTAAATGGCTCAGATGATTTAGATATGCTTATCGATTTACCTGTTTTACTAGATGATGAAGTTAGTGGTATGCATGTTGAGATAACATTTGAATCAGCCTCATCTAAATTAAATATTAACTCTTTAGTAGATGAAAATGGAACTATGCAAAAGGAGTATTATAATCTCCTTGAAAATATTTTGATTAACAACCAAGTGCTTGACCCCTCACTATTTTTATCTCTAGTTGCTGATACAATAGATAGTGATATAGAGGAGAGAATAGTAGATAGTGAGATAGCGACACTTGATCCATTTTATTCAAATGGTGAAATAATTGATATGAAACATTTTGATAAAATTATTCAACAATATATACTTATGAGAGATGATTTAGCTATTAAAGAGATTCCTTGGAGTAAGATAATATCTACAGTTGGAGCAAATATTGATGTAAATCATGTGACACCAGAACTTTTTGCTGAGATTTTTCCAAACTTTGCACCTGATGAAGTACTAGAGTATACATTAGGACGCAAAGAGACATACAATAAGATGGAAGATTTAGAGGTTGATGATTTTACAAAAGAGTATCTACAAAAGTTAGGAATTAGTTTTTATGAACCACTTGTAAAATGTAATGTTTTATTGAAGGTCAATGAACAAATGGGTATAATCTCTTTCTATTACGATTTATCGGGGAAAAATGCTAGCGAGTTTAACATCGAGATTTAACATAAAAGAGAAGATAGAAGAGATAAGAGATA
>Ga0316207_10005732_pt1 | contig 10161 bp, 9 predicted proteins | sample 6weekpyrite_MG_FD_204943 | JGI IMG/M metagenome (GOLD analysis project Ga0316207, IMG submission 204943) | Microbial mat bacterial communities from mineral coupon in-situ incubated in ocean water Damariscotta River, Maine, United States -... | ecosystem: Environmental > Aquatic > Marine >...
CTGGATCAAAAACAACAGTTCTTTCATGGGAGGGTGATCAAGGTCTAGCTACAGGCGAGTTACTCTCCGTTACTACGGGAACAGGAACCTCTAATCTAAATGGTGATGGTGATAATGATGGAACTATTTTGAATAATCCTTTTAACGGGACAATATTTGATGATACAGTATTACCAAATATCAACACTGCACCTACTTTTGGAATAGATTTAGACACCTATGACATCTCCCCATTTATTACTCAAGGTGAGACTACAGCAACTACAAATGTACAAGTTGGTGACGATTTTGTACTATTGAATTCGGTTCTTTTAAAAGTACCAAGTAACCTTATGACAGGTACCGTTTTTGAAGATGTTAATTACCCAGGAGGTGCGGGTAGAGATCTTGTTACTTCTTCTGGTATAGGTGTTGAAGGAACAACAGTTGAATTATATGATAATACAGGTACATTAATAGACAGTGATATAACAGATGTCAATGGGGATTATAATATTGGTGGTATGGCTAATGGTGACTATACACTTCGTGTTGTTAATAATACAGTTCAATCTACAAGAGGTGGTGGAGCGGCATGCGCCACTTGTTTACCTATCCAGACATTTAGATCTGCATATACTGCCAGCACTTTGGGAACATTTACTAATGAAATTGGTGGAGCCAACCCTGCTAATGAAGATGTAGCAGTTGGTATTCTTGTAGGCGCCCAAACATTTTCGGCTATTACGATATTAAATGAAGGAGCAGTTGATATAGATTTTGGATTTAATTTTAATACAATTGTAAACACCAATGCTGATGGACAAGGATCCTTAGGTCAATTTATAATTAATGCTAACAATCTTGATGAGACAGGCCTAGACATAGAGACCAATAGTATTTTTGATCCAGCAGCTGGAGAAGACACTTCTATTTTTATGATACCTCCTACTGGTGATGCTTTAGGAAGAACGGCAGACGTTAATTTTGCCAGTGGTTTTTTTGATATTGATCTGCCTAATGCCACTCCTCTTGATATCATCACAGGTGATGCAACACATATTGATGGTCGAACACAAACTGCTTATTCTGGAGACACAAATACAGGAACTGTAGGATCTGGTGGAACTACTGTAGGAACATCCGCTACCGCCCTACCAAACTATGATTTGCCAGAAATACAAGTTAGAAGCGACAATGGAGATGTTATACAACTGCAGGCCGCAAACCTTGTTATAAGAAATCTAGCGGTGTACGGAGGAAACAGAAGAGCTATCCGTCAAGATTCTGGAACCGGAAATCTAATCACTGAAAACCTTCTAGGAGTTAACGCATTAGGTGTTGTGGGCACTGTTGGTGTTGGGAGTTATGTCGATGATGGATTTGAAATTACCGATGGAACAGTTACCATTGATGGTAACTATGTCGCTTCAAATACTGATTTTGGAATCTCCATAAATGGAGGAACTTCTACAACTATTCAAAACAATCATATTACCAATAATGGTTTTAGGAATTGTGAATACAACATTAGGATAAATAATGGAAGTGGGGTAACGATACAAAACAATCTTATTGATGGCTCTGCATCTACAGGAATTTTTGATAATCAAGGTAATGTAACCATAACAGAAAATACAATAACTACAGCGGGTAGTGATAATGGTTGTGCACAACTCAGTGGTATAAATTTAGTGCAAAACAATTCGTCTGTAACTAATAACATTATTAATACTAATGCCGGATCTGGTATTACGTTGACCGGAGGAACGACCTCTGGAAATTTAATATCCCAAAACTCTATTTTTGCAAACGGAACATTTGCAAATGCTCTTGGAATTGATATTGCAGATGATGGAGTAACACTCAATGACACCGGTGATGCCGATACAGGACCTAATGGCAGTCTTAACTTTCCTATTTTTGAATCGGTAACGGTTTCAGGAAATACACTAAAAATAATAGGCTGGGCACGTCCCGGTGCGACTATAGAAGTTTTTCTTACCGATATCAATCAAGGAACCGCTTCTGCTGGAGATAATCAATTAGGGTTAACTCAGGATTATGGTGAAGGCCAAGTATATTTAGGTTCTGGAATAGAAGGAAGTGTTGCTGATATAGATAACACCTCTTCATTATACAATGATGCTGACGGTAATACTGATAACACTAATAGATTTAATATTAGTATAATACTTGGATCAACAATTCCTCTAGGAAGTATGATTACAGCTACAACTACTGTATCTAATTCTACTTCCGAATTTGGAAATACTTTTGCGATTGGGGCTGGAACTGTTATTACAAACAGAAGAATAACTTTTAGAGTAAGGCCCAATTAAATAGATATAACAAATTGAATTATAAAATTAAATAAAGAAAACTAAATAACAGTATTACCCATTTTGCTTAAACTATACTGTAAAAGAGTTTGAAAATAATTAATTAAAACATCGTCATAATGAAAAATCTTCCAATAACAAGGCTCGTTCATTTCGGGTCACGAAAACCTATCTCAGATCTACTCATATCGGTTAATTTTCTTAGAAAAAAAACTTGCGAATCACTGTAGACTGAAATTTCCCCTTTTCACAAACTGCCCAATCATCCTACTAAAACACTCAAAACACGCTATTTAACGTATTTGATCGATAAAAAATACCCGTTAATCGATTAGTTACGGAAAAAACGTAATTAAAAAACAAGTTATTTTGTTTTTTTTACATATATTTGCGTAACAATATTACTTTAAAACCATAATTAATGTTGCCCCAAAACAAAAACCTTACATATTTAATCGTCATTTTGTTGCTGAACGTTAACTTAACATTATTCGCTCAACAAGCTTTTCATAATTACGGAAATATTCAAATACATGACCAAGGCCAAGTAGGATTTCATGTAGACTTGATCAATGACGGAACTTTCGATCAAAATGTTGGATTTGCCGGTTTCTTTAACCAAAATAGTCTTACAATTTCTGGCACCAATCGTCCCATATTTCATGATATGGAAATTGATGTCCTTAATGATTTATTTCTTGAAGTTCCGGTAGGAGTTAACAACTTTCAAGAGTTTACAAACGGAAGGGTGTTTACTCCCAGAGATCAAATAAATGTATCCCTAGATTATCTAAATGATGCACCTTACTTAGGCGAAAACGATGATCGCTATGTTGATGGGTATGCTTCTATTACAGGTCAATTGGATTTTTCATTTCCTATAGGTGATGATTTTCGTCATAGACCTGCGCGTATAGAAAGTCAAGCGGCAAATAACACTGCTAGAGCTGCTTATTTCTTCGAAAACCCTAATTTCCCTAACTTCTTCTCAGATAATTTTGACACCAATAATTTCGGTGATTTATTGTTTGGGATCAGTATTTTTGAGTTTTGGGATATAGATGGCGATCAAGAAACTAGTGTTACTTTAACTTGGGATACTAATAGCAATATTCCAACTTTAGTAAATGATTTACAAGATCTTAGAGTTGTGGGATGGAATCCAAATTTAGAACAATGGGTAAATCTTGGAAATGCAAATTTTACCGGAGATCTTGATAATGGGGAAATCACCTCGGATGCAATTATTCCAGATGATTATGTGGTACTAACTTTTGGTACTTCTAATATAATATTAGATGGTGACTTAGAAGTATTCACAGCAGTTTCTCCAAATGGAGATGGTTTTAACGACACATTTGTGATACAAGGACTAGTACAATTCCCAGATAATGAATTATTCGTTTATAATCGTTGGGGAGTTTTAGTTTATAACCGAAAAGCTTATCACGAAGTACAACAAACTGCTGAAGCATTTAGAGGTATTTCTGAAGGTAGAGCTACTATAGCAAAAGGAGAACTGCTTCCTGAAGGAACATACTATTATGTTTTAAATGTTCAGGGTATTAAAGATAGAGCAGGATACTTATACATTAATAGATAATTTATTTTGGGGGAATAAGTAAAAAAACATAACTTAAACTTTTTGTTTTTTTTACACAAATATTTATTTGACCCCTTATATGAAAAAAAAATCTACTATTACTATTCATTCTATGTTATGCTTACACATTTTCTCAATTAGATGCTAACTCTGTTATGGGACTTCCCACTGCAGTGACAACAGTAGAAATGAATGCTATAACAACAGCTTCTACAGGCTCTATCCTTTATAATTTAGAAGAAAGTAAAATTTTCATGTTTAATGGTACCAATTGGGTATCTACATCCAATGATAACTGGTTGGTTGATGGAAATATTGGATTACCAACAACATCATTCTTAGGTCATATTGATGACGTAGCTCTGGAAATCCGATCCAACAATCTACCTCTATTACGATTCGGAAGGAGGCAAACGCTCGGATTGGTTCAGGGATTTCCTGATTACACTGATAATGATCAACCGCTTGTACTTCTTAATGGGGATGGAACAACCTCTGCTCTTCAATTTACCGCAACTGGAGCCAGTTTTTACAGACCAATATTCTTTACAACTACTAATGGAAGTTTCAGACTAAAAGGTAGTACCGGTGGTACCGATTTGTTTGAAATTGGGTCCGCAGGTCCAGCAAACGATGGTAGATTAGAATTTATTATTGGTGATGATGGAGCTGAACCTATTACATTTAAAAGATATGATTATAGAAGAGGACAGTTTCATAGAGAATTATTTAGAGTACAAGGAAGCAACAATACTGCAGATGCCACTACTCGATTCGGAATCAATTTAAACACTCAGGAAGTACCAGTAGATACTGACTATGATGACTCTTCTGCTGGTTTTGCAATCGCTAATTCCACATTGCAAGTAGAGGGTTCGGTTTCAACATCTATAATAAGTACTTCAGGAAACTTAACCCTAACAGAAGATCATCATACTGTTATAATTACTGGTCCTCATAATATAACACTCCCAGCTGCTAATACTTGTGAAGGCAGAGTGTATTTGATTAAAAATCGGACAAATTCAAATCAAACAATTAGTACTTATGTAGACTTGACAAACACCAACCAAACTACTATAACCAGTGAATCTATATTATGGATAAAAAGTGATGATACTAATTGGCAACAAATAAATAACAATGGCAATACTACGAATTCACGGGGTCTTCAGTATTATACTTGGGATATTGCTAACACATCTCAACCAGATATTGACAATATTCGTAGTTTAGGAGTATCAACTTCACAGGGTTTATTCTTAATTGCATTAAATGATACATCTAGAGCAACTATAACTTCGGACACTGATGGCTATATACTATTTTACTCTGGTGTTATTAACGTTCAAAATACAGGTTCCTTCACATTTAATGCTCGCTCTGATGACGGTTCAAGAATTTATATAGATGATGTATTAATTGTAGAAAACTGGTTTGATCAGGGATCAACAACAAGATCCGGTTCTGCCACGTTAGCCGCTGGAGAACACAAAATAGAATTTTGGTATTATGAAAATGGTGGAGGCGATTTTATGCAATTTACATGGGGAGCTAACCCCGATGGATATGTAATAGGAGGTGATATTGAAGCTACCGCATTCTTTGTAAAATAGTCTTTTCCTATCATTATAAAAAACTATCAAAATATCCTTTTTTTAATTTATTCTTATAATTTCTTAACAAAATGATGCGCCCATATTTCATAACCTTGATTAAGATAAAACTTATGTGACGGATAATTAGAAACATAACTATTAAGTTCTGATGTTTCACAACCTTTTGTTCTAGCATAATTATATATCCATTCAAATACGGTTTTCCCTATTCCTTTGCCTTGATATTCATCATCAATATATACATGATCTGGTTCACAAGACCTACCTGCATAATGCCTTGTCATAAACCACAACCCAAAAACTCCAATCAGTTTCTTTTCTAGATAAACTCCCCAGCATTCATAATTTTGTTCAAACATTTCTCCAAAACGTTCCAATAACAGTTGGTCTTCAAGGGTATATCCCATTAGCTTCTGAATTAAAGGTAATACTTCAGAGAAATCAGACTTTAAAATCTTGTTAAATGTTAAGTCCATTTATATAAGTATCAAATTTGTTATCGTTTATTTCGTGATATTTTGTAAAAATAATTATACTTTTAACTATTATATGAAAAATAATCATAAAAGGATATGAAAGAAAAATCAGGAAAAATCCAAGATATAATAGATAAGAAGTTTCTAGAAGAACGTAGTGTATTTCTATGGGGGCAAGTTGATGACAAATCTGCTAAACATGTTATTGACAGATTAATGTATCTGGATATGATTAGTAATGAAGAAATAAAATTATATATTAATAGTCCTGGTGGATATGTAACCTCTGGATTTGCAATGTATGATACCATTAAAGCATTAAAAAGTCCAGTATCCACAATTTGTACTGGATTAGCGGCATCTATGGGATCTATTCTTTTAAGTGTAGGTGAAAAAGGACGCAGATTTATCCAACCTCATGCTAAAGTAATGATCCATCAACCTAGTGGAGGAGCAAGAGGACAGGCATCTAATATAGAGATTCAAGCAACCGAAATTCTTAAAACTAAAGAATTAAGTGCTCAAATTTTAGCTGATAATTGTGGTCAAGAAATTGATAAAGTACTAAAAGATTTTAACCGTGACTACTGGATGGATGCCGAGGAATCTATTGAGTATGGTATTGTTGATGGGATATTAGAATAATAATTGATTATTATTGAAGTAGTTCATAAAAACAACAGGGTTTCCTTTATATGTTAAGAAGAGATTTTATTAAAGTTAGTGGGTTAGGGATAACAGCGCTCTCATTATCTTCATTTTATATGATTCAATCAGAATTTTCTAAAGATGACTTAATGGGGAAAAGTAATCCTATTTTCTATGGAGACACTTATAAACTTCTAAAAGAAGCTAACGAGGCTTTCTTAAAAATGAAAGCCCAGGCTTCAAAAGATGGAATTAAGATAAAAGTAGTTTCCAGCTATCGTAATTACACTCATCAAAACAGAATTTGGGAACGTAAATACAAAAAATTTACTGCGGAAGGGCGCACGCCAATACAAGCAATAAAAAAAATAATTGAATACTCCACCATCCCTGGAACATCCCGACATCATTGGGGTACAGATCTGGATATTGTAGATGGAAACCCAAAACAACCTAAAGGCCTTCTCTTAGAAAAAAATTTCCACGGAGAAGGTCCTTTCTGTAAATTCAAAGAATGGATGGATATACACGCCAATGATTTTGGATTTCATTTAGTATATACGAATAAGAAAGATAGAAAAGGTTTTAAATATGAGCCTTGGCACTATTCTTATGCTCCACTATCTATTCCCATGCTAAAAGCATATCGCAAACTGGATATAAAAAACGAATTACAGCACGCAAATTTATTAGGGAGCGATAAATTTACAACAGATTTTATCCAACAATACATTACCGAAAATGTGTTAGACATTAACCCCAAATTATTGTAGTAGCATATACTAAAATTCATTTCTTTCAGTTATATAGAAAAGCCCTATACTATATGAAAAATGTATTGAAATATTTTTTTATATTACTGACAGTCACCTTTTTCACATCTTGTTCTTCTGATGATAATGCTGAAATTACTGATGTAGAAACAAGTGAACTCACCAATGAAGCGAATATTTCAGATGATATACTAGCACTTGTAAATCAGCATAGAGCTGGCATAGGTTTATCTTCCTTATCTAAAAATATAACTGCCGAAGAACTAGCAATTGATCACACTAGATATATGATTTCGATAAATCAAATCAATCATGATAATTTTAATCAAAGAGGAAATGTTTTAAGTGATCAGGAGAACGCAACAGGAACGGCAGAAAATGTAGCACGATTTTATACAGATGCACAGAGTGTTGTAAATGGATGGCTTAACAGTTCTGGACATCGAGAAAATATAGAAGGTAATTATATGTATACAGGTATTTCTGCCATAAAAGATCAAGATGGTAAATATTATTATACACAACTTTTTTATCGTTAACCATGCATCAACTATGCTAATTCGCACTATTTGTGTTCCATAAGGAGAACACAACACCTCTAGTAGTTGCTTACCAAAAATGTTATTTTGCATTTGTTGGTAAGCAACTTTTATATTTAGTAACTTTAGGAATCAAAAAAACACATTTACTTTAACTAAAATATAGCTCCATGAGACGTGGTGGATTAAAAATAAGAATATTAATAGGACTAGCTATTGTGGCATTTGCTTTCTTTAAAAAATGTAATAATAAAACTCTTAATGAATATACTAATAGAGTGCAAAATATTAACATGACCACGGATCAGGAAATTGCAATCGGACTTCAGAGTGAACCCGAAATGACTAGACAACATGGAGGATTGTATCCTGATCAAAAACTTCAGAACTATGTAGATAATGTAGGAAACAAACTTATCGCTAATACGATGGCAAGACAATCTCCTTATAAATACGAGTTTCATTTATTAGCTGACCCAAACACTATTAATGCTTTTGCACTACCAGGTGGTCAGATATTTATAACGTATGCTCTTTATTCTCAATTACAAAATGAAGATCAATTAGCAGGTGTGTTAGGGCATGAAATTGGGCATGTTTTAGGTAGGCATTCTGCAGAGCGAATAGCAGAGCACGAATTTTGGAAGACTATTTCTACGGGAGCATCAGTTGGTGCCGATGCAGGTGGACTTGTTAATGGAATTGGGCAAAATGTTCTTTTGGGTAATGGTAGAGATGATGAATTAGAAAGTGATAAATTAGGTGTTTTGTTTATGATTAATTCTGGTTATAATCCTCAGGAAATGATTGGTGTTATGCGAATTCTAAAAAATGCAGCTGGTCCTAATCGTACTCCAGAGTTTCAAAGTACACACCCAGACCCTGACAATCGTATCGAAAAAATTCAAGAAGCCATAGAAGAATATAATGGGCAATAAAAAAACTTCGCTTATTGATTATTTAAACGAAGTTTTCCGATCTTTTAATTTTCTTCAGACTCTAAGACAATTCTTTGAGAAGAGCAATTGCTTCTGTTGCATTAGATAATTTAGCGAACTTCATTGCCGTATTACCCTTACGATCTCTGGCTTTAACATTTGCCCCTTTCTTAACTAATAATTTAATGATATCAACTCGATTATACCGAGCTGCATACATCAACGGGGTTTTTCCATCTGACCTCTCATTTACATCACTTCCTAATTCTATCATTTTTTTTACAGTGTCAAAATCTCCTTTTACGATTGCCATACAAAAAGGGTTTACTTTGTAAGTAGTTAGCTCATAATCATGACTATCATTAGTCATTGGTTCTTCTGAAGCAAAGCTTACAGAGCTGATGCATAAAATCATCAATGCGGTTACAATTGTTTTTTTCATGATGTTGTGAATTTATTAAGTTACGTTTATAGGGTTGTTATACTATACGACCCTACAAAACAACCTTCTGTTACACATAAAGACTTAAATAACAGAACTTTAACTCATGAATAACAAAATATTCTGATAATGTTTAGTGAAAATTCCAGGAGTGATCAAAGAATATAACGAACAAAAAAAACTTCGCTTGACAAAACAAGCGAAGCTTTTCAATATTTGTTTTAAAATTTTAGGACAATTCTTTAAGAAGAGCCATTGCTTCTTTAGCATTAGCTAGCTCGGCAAATTTCATTGCCGTTTTACCAGTATCGTCTTTGGCCTGAAGAGATGCTCCTTTACCTACTAGCAATCTAATAATATCGACTCTGTTATATCGAGCTGCATACATGAGTGGAGTTTTCCCTTCTGATCTCAAGTTTACATTACTACCCGCCTCTATCATTTTTGCCACAGTATCAAAATCTCCCTTTATAATTGCCATAAAAAAGGGATCCACTTTATTAGTGATTAGTTCATAGTTCTCATTATCACTTGTATTTGGTTGTTCTGAAGCAAAACTTACAGTTGCAATAATCAAGATCATTAAGGTTGTCAAAATTGTTTTTTTCATAATGGTGTGAATTATTAAAGTTAGTATATAAATTTGTTATTTTAAAGACTATTAAAAAGTAACTCACTGCTTATAACTACCTAATTTACTGAACATTATTCAATAAAGCACTTAATTAATCATTAATTTTTTAATAAATTAACATTTTAATAATGATTATTTGATTTTCTTATAAGATGCAGGATTTTTACA
>Ga0316207_10005733_pt1 | contig 10160 bp, 6 predicted proteins | sample 6weekpyrite_MG_FD_204943 | JGI IMG/M metagenome (GOLD analysis project Ga0316207, IMG submission 204943) | Microbial mat bacterial communities from mineral coupon in-situ incubated in ocean water Damariscotta River, Maine, United States -... | ecosystem: Environmental > Aquatic > Marine >...
TAAAGTATTCTAAATCTTTCATTGCTGATAGTGCCTGTGGATGAGTTTCAGGGTAGGCGGCAACTTCTATATGAAAGTAATCATTATAGTTTTCGCGGATAAAACTAACTAGTTCGTTAGCATAGTTGAAGTCGCCATGTGACACAGTGCCTGAAGGCATGTCACCGCGTAAAGCGACAATACGTTGTATACCCTGTTGCTTATAGTCATCAAGAATATCTTTTAACTGGCTGCTTGTAGAGCCTATGCAGGAAAGATGAGGGGCAACCTCATTACCTGTTTTTTCTTTAATTTTATTAACAGCATTAAAGGTGTTTTCGCGAGTCGAGCCACCTGCACCAAACGTTACAGAAAAAAATCTGGGATTAATGGATTTTTTAAGTGCATCTGCAGTAGCAAATAACTTTTCCATACCCTGTTCAGTTTTTGGAGGAAAGAATTCACAGCTAAAGCTTTTATCTAGTTTGATCTGGGTTTTCATTATCTTGTCTGTAATAATTATTCGAAATGGCAGAGCCAGTTATCTGGCTCTGCAAAGTCTTCGCTAGACTAGTAAGTTGTTCAGGCTTAACAGCGAAAACAATGATTAGTAGCGATAGTGTTCAGGCTTGTATGGGCCATCAACCGATACATTAATATAGTCAGCCTGCTCTTTAGTTAGCTCGGTAAGTTGTGCGCCAACTTTTTTCAGGTGAAGGCGAGCCACTTTTTCATCAAGCTGTTTAGGTAAGATATAAACCTTATTCTCATATGCCTGGGCGTTATTGAAAAATTCAATTTGAGCCATAACCTGATTAGTAAAAGAAGCTGACATCACAAAGCTAGGGTGGCCTGTTGCACAGCCCAGGTTAACCAGGCGTCCCTTGGCAAGAATTATGAGTTGTTTGCCATCAGGAAATTTAACATGATCAACCTGTGGTTTAATTTCTTCCCACTCGTACTTCTCAAGAGAAGCAATATCAATTTCAGAATCAAAGTGGCCAATGTTACAAACAATAGCTTCATTTTTCATTGCAAGCATATGGTCGTGATTAATCACGTTCACATTACCCGTTGTCGTTACAAAAATATCGCCCATTGATGCAGCTTCAGTCATGTCAACCACGCGGTAGCCTTCCATTGCCGCCTGGAGTGCACAGATTGGGTCAATCTCAGTAACCCATACCGTTGCGCCCATGCCCTTGTATGCCTGCGCACAGCCTTTACCAACATCACCATATCCGAGAACAACACAGATCTTACCTGCAATCATGACATCAGTAGCACGCTTAATGCTATCTATAAGGGACTCACGGCAACCATATAAATTATCAAATTTTGATTTGGTTGCTGAATCGTTAACGTTCATTGCAGGGAATAATAATTCACCTTTTTCCTGCATTTCATAAAGTCGGTGTACACCAGTTGTTGTTTCTTCGGTAACACCCTTAACACTCTCTGCTATGTCGCCCCAGACACTTTCACCAGGTTTGATTGTGCGACGTAATACATCAAGAATTGCTTTATATTCTTCGTTGTCGTCATCTTTAGTGGCTGGTATAGCGCCCGCCTTTTCGAATTCAACCCCTTTGTGTACTAACAGGGTTGCATCACCGCCATCATCAAGGATCATATTTGGAAGTTGTCCATCAGGCCACATTAGCGCTTGCTCTGTGCACCACCAGTACTCTTCAATAGTTTCACCTTTCCAGGCAAAAACGGGAATGCCTTCAGCGGCAATAGCAGCAGCTGCATGATCCTGAGTAGAGAATATATTGCATGAAACCCAACGCACACTTGCACCGAGTTCAACCAGTGTTTCAATTAAAACCGCTGTCTGGATAGTCATATGGATACTACCCATAATGCGACAACCATCCAGAGGTTTTTGTCCTGCATACTCTTCACGAAGTGCCATAAGTCCTGGCATTTCAATCTCAGCTATTGATATTTCTTTACGGCCCCATTCTGCCAATGACATATCAGCAACTTTGTAATCTGTAAATTCAGTGCTCATTAATAAGCTCCTTAAAATTAATTCTATGTTAAGTATATGTTCGAGTTTGTCGAACAGTCTCTTTAATCAGTTGTGAAGTGGCGTGTTTAACAGTTGCGCCACAAGCGGAAAATGTTTTAAAGGCCTGCTGAGTCCCTTAGCGCTTCGGCTTTGTCAGTTTTTTCCCAGGTGAAATTGTCTTCGGTGCGACCAAAATGACCATAGGCGGCTGTGTTGCCATAAATTGGGCGTAACAGGTCAAGCATCTGAATAAGGCCTTTAGGTTTAAGGTTAAAGTGCTCGCGTACCAGTTCTTCAATACGGCTATCATCAACTTTACCAGTACCAAAAGTTTCAATTGATATTGAAGTAGGTTCAGCAACACCAATAGCATATGACACCTGGATTTCACACTTGTCAGCAAGGCCTGCAGCAACAATGTTTTTAGCAACATAACGCCCTGCGTAAGCAGCTGAGCGGTCAACTTTAGAAGGGTCTTTACCTGAAAAAGCACCGCCGCCGTGACGAGCCATACCGCCATACGTATCAACAATGATTTTACGTCCCGTTAAACCACAGTCACCCACTGGACCACCAATAACAAACTTGCCTGTTGGGTTTATAAAGAACTTTGTATCTTTGCTGATCAGGTTATCTGGCAGTACATGCTTGATAATTTCATCCATAACTGCCTCACGAAGAACATCTAATTCAATGTCTGGTGAGTGTTGTGTTGATAAAACCACGGCATCAATCGCTGTAGGTTTACCATTCTCATAGCGAAAAGTAACCTGGCTTTTAGAGTCAGGGCGCAACCAGCTTAAAGTGCCGTTCTTGCGTACTTCAGCCTGGCGCTTCACCAGCTGGTGGGCATAAGTGACTGGCGCAGGCATAAGAACATCTGTTTCATTGCAGGCATAGCCGAACATCAGGCCCTGGTCTCCAGCACCCTGTTCATGCTCTGAGCTTTCGTCAACGCCCATTGCGATATCGGGGGACTGCTTATCTATAGATGTGATAACTGCACATGAGTCAGCATCAAAGCCCATTTCAGAACTGGTGTAGCCAATGTTTCTAACGGTATTTCGTACAATTTCCTGCATGTCTACCCAGGCTTCGGTTGTGATTTCTCCTGATAACACAACCATGCCTGTATTGATGAGGGTTTCACAGGCGACACGGGCTTTAGGGTCCTGCTGAAAAATAGCATCCAGTATCGCGTCGGAAATTTGATCGGCGACCTTATCTGGGTGGCCTTCTGAAACTGATTCAGATGTAAATAGATGGTTCTTTGACATGGTTATTAATTCCTCAATACAATCAATACCTTATAGGTATATAGTCGCAATCATTCAGGCTCTTTAGTGCCTGTGAAATCTCTGAAGCTAGTATAGAGGAGTCTTTGTGAGCTGGCTGTATTGCATGCCAGTTGAAGATCCACGCCCATTCATAGCTTTTTAGAGACTAATAAATGAGCGCCGTTCGTATATTGATACACTGAGCCTGACAGATTGAACTGCTGCAGCGCCCCTCAGTGCGGTTAAGAATTATAGACCAAAAAAGTGTAAATGGCGAATAATCTGATAAACGTAGTGTTCTGGAGCGTTTAGCGGTTCTGTGATGTGCTGTAGATGTCGTTAATTGAGTAGCTTTTAGAATTAAATAAAATTGTAACGGGTTTGTTATTAAAATCGTTTGCCTGCAAGTGAAGATGAGGCTCATCTGTGAAGCCTGAGTTTCCCACCATGGCGAGTGATTGCCCAGTCCTTACATGCTCTCCCTCTGAAACGCGTAAACTATTTTGCTGTAAATGAGCCAGAAAAATTTTGACATCGTCACAAAGTAAAATCAGGTGATTTCCAGCAGGTTGTTTTGTATTAACATGTCCTGGTGGGTTGTCAATTTGATTGTCTACCGCTACCTGTACAGTGCCAGTGCAGGGACTTAAAACTTCCTCGTTAAAAATGTTGTATTGTTTAAGTTGTTCTGGAAAAAGCTGTGTTGCGCGATTACCTAAACGATTTAATTTAATGATGTCCAGGGCATAAGATGCGCTAGAGGCCTGGTTATGGAATGGATTGGTCGAAAAATTGCTGCCGCCCTGGAGTACAAGATATTTGCCCTGTGCAAATGGAAAAGACAGTCCAATAGTCTTGCTGTGGTTAAAAGTTGAGCCCTTTAAAATAAAAACAGACAAAATAAATGATGCAAGAGTAAAGAGTAAAAGCAGGTAGTTTACAGGAGATAAAAAAACGGTGAAGTTATAGGGCGTGTTGATGTTTTTACTAAGGGAGTACAAAAAAGTAAAAGCAAAAAGGAATAATAAAATATATCGTAAGTAATAACTTGTTAAAGACCATAGCCCAATTTTATAAAATATAAATACTGTAAAGCTAACTAAAACACTACGCAGCACCCAGTCTAACTTATTCTTTGTGGTGCTCAAAGTAAGCCACAAAATTAGCGTGGCTGGAATGATAATAGTTAACATGCCTAATAAATAGATGGCCATAAAATATAAACATTTGATTTGACTTTAATAGTATAAAATAACAGCGATAAAAAATCCTGAAAATAGTTGTTACAGTAAATTTATTAATAACAGTTGCACTATATAAATGTACTCACTCAGGAGTGATTAATCATATCGGAAGCCTGTTATCTTTGCTTGCCAGTATGAGAATACCTGGTCATTTAAATGCCACTCAACTTGAGCCTGCTGGGGAACTAAATAGCCATCAATGTTGATGTAGTGTGAAAATGTTCCTTTCCAGGGTGTAGCTATGTACTGGCCAGATACCTCTCTGTATCTGCCAGGGGTGTAAACTGAGACGACTTCACCCGAATCATTAAATTCAAAATCAAGTGAAGTAGTGGTCCCCGAGTCAGTAATGCTGGCCCTTGCCATATGCGGATTTGTTTCTTCCCAGTGAATCCCCTGACTGGGTAAGAGGGCGCTTGGAAACCAGACTGACTCCGCAAGATATCGTTGTAAAGAAGCTTCATTGAGCTGGCTCTGGTCAGAGTCATGTAAGACAGTAAATAAAGACATTAACTTTCCAGAAATTATACCTTTCCCATTGCTGTAATTATCCAGAATACTTATTGTGATTCCAGGGAAAATGCTAATGGTAGCATTCCATACAAATGATCTTGGGTGGGTTGTGAACAGTTGTTCTGCTTGCATTAAAGACCATTGCTTTAAGTCAGGCTTTGCGCGAAACCCTCCCTGTTGTGTGATGACAGCTCGACTAATAACGGGTGAGCCTTCAGGTAGTACCCGTTTTAAATAAGTTCTGACTATTTCAGGTGAGTTGCTGAGTTCATCAAAATCAATAAGCTCACGGGTTTGAGTTGAGTTGGCAATCGTCTTGTTGATTAATGATGAAGCGCGTTGTGTCCATTGGGCTTTTATTTTCCACAGGTAAATAATAAATAAGGCAGAAAAAAATAATAGTATGAATAAAATAGTCATGAATAGTCACTATAAAACTAAAATAATTATAAAGATACAGCTCAGGTTCAGACCTACTGGTTGCTTACATTGATTATATTCCGGTTGTATACGGGGGCTAACTGCGCGCAGGCTGTGTATTAGCGCGGTTTGTATAGTTCACTTAACTCCTGTTTTTCTGCTTCATTAAGTGTATCTGTACGGCTCTTGTTTAGCAGTTCCTGTAACCTTGATTCACGAATTTTATTTATAAGGTTTGCAAAAGCATCATTAATTAATTTTAGCTGATCTGCGGTCACTTCAGCGCCGGGAATATCCCACTGTAAAAGTTTGCTAAGTACAGGCTCATCATTTGAATCGCGCCAACGCTCAAGTAAAACCGATGAGGCTGTGGCTTTTGTCTGGTTTATGGTGTCATATAACTGTATCAGCAGAGGTAGGCCTGGCATATTTGCCTGACGTACGCTCAAGGGTAGCTCACACTGGCTGGCAAGCTCGGGATACTGAATTAATAATGCGATGATAAGACGAGTTGGGGTCATGCTTATCTGGTGTTTTTTTAGTGTATTGTTTTGTTGTTGTAGAGTTTGCCTGGGCTGTGATGCTTGCTGCTCGGAAGGCATGTGTTGTTGCAGGTGAGTGCTGCTAAGCCCTACCATTTTAGATAACTGATCCAGTAATAAGTCTTTAAAAACTCCATCCTGGATTTTACTTATTAATGGTTTGGCCTGTTCGGATAATCTTGCGCGACCATCAGCCGATGTGAGGTCTAGTGAATCTGAAATATGCTGCAATAAAAAATCTGAAAGGGGGGTGGCATTATCCAGGCGTTGTTCAAAAGCCTGTTGACCTTCCTGTCTAATAAGGGTGTCAGGGTCTTCACCATCTGGTAAGAATAAAAAACGTGCCTGTACGCCATCGCGCAATTCATTTAATGAGTTTTCCAGTGCGCGCCATGCGGCTTTTTTGCCCGCAGCATCGCCGTCATAACAGAAAATTAATTCGGGTACGACCCTGAACAGTTTTGATATTTGTGAAGTTGAAGTCGCCGTTCCTAGGGTGGCGACCGCATATTTAATGCCGTGCTGTGCCAGTGCTACCACATCCATATAGCCTTCAACGATGACAATACGTGATAAATCCTTTACTGCCTTTCTTGCTTCATATAATCCATAAAGCTCTTCGCCTTTATGAAATACAGGTGTTTCAGGCGAGTTTAAATACTTAGGCTCACCCTTATCGAGTATTCTGCCACCAAAGCCAATGCATCTTCCGCGCCTGTCGCGTATGGGGAACATAATTCGATCACGAAAACGGTCGTAATGCTTGCTTGGGTTTTTCTCAATACTGAGTCCAGCTTTAAGACAGGACGCTTTAGTTTCATTAGTGTTGCCGTATTGGGCAAGAATAAAGTCCCAGCTATCCGGTGCGTAACCTAACTGAAACTCTTTGGCTATTTCTCCACTCAAGCCACGATTTTTCAGGTAGCTAATTGCACGTTCGTTTTTTTTGAGTTCAGCGGCATAACTGTTAGCTGCTTTTTCTAGTACATCGAATATGGGGCGTTTATCATCCTGTGGCCTGTCAAAGCCACCCTCCCTGGGGACTTCTATCTGATACTCTGCGGCCAGTGCCTCTACAGCATCAACAAATTCCAGGCGCTCGAATTCCATAATGAAACCGAGTGCTGTGCCATGCGCACCACAGCCAAAGCAATGATAAAACTGCTTACTCTGGCTTACGGTAAAGGAGGGTGATTTTTCATTATGGAAAGGACAGCAGGCAACATACTCCTTGCCACGCTTTTTGAGTGCAACACGTGAGTCAACGACATCAACGATATCGGCACGGTTGATTAAGTCATCAATAAACTGTTGGGGAATTCTGCCTGCCATGTCTTATATTATGCCTTATTAAGCAGTTTTTTCCGCAAATGAACGTGAATAGACGCAAATGTTTTTAAGGGTGGGCTAACAGTGTGTAGGGTTAGCATGCAGCAGGTTTAAGTGAAGGCTTATTGAATTAAAAAGAGCTTTTGTTATTTGTGAAAGCCGGATTTAAATACGGTTGGTGCTATAAAAATATATAGAGTGCCCATACCATAAGGTATGAACACAATGCTAATTAGCGCCTCTGGCGTTTATTTGCGGAAAGCTTTTTAGCTTTCCTGCAAGAAACGATCAATCTCAGCTGCGGCTTCACGGCCTTCATTAATGCCCCAGACTACTAAAGACTGACCGCGTCGGCAATCGCCTGCTGCATATACACCTTTAATGTTGGTTGCATAGTTGCCGTACTCAGCCTGGTAGTTTGAACGCTGGTCATATTCTATGCCCAGTGCGTCACTCATATAATGCTCGGGTCCTAAAAAGCCCATCGCTAGTAATACCAGATCCGCCTGCCATTGTTTTTCAGAACCGGCGACTTCCTGCATTTTCCACTGGCCGGTTTCTTCATCGCTGACCCACTCAACCTCAATGGTGGTTACGCTGGTGACATTGCCGTCTTTACCGGTAAAACCTTTACTGAGGATGCAGTAGGTGCGTGGATCTTCACCCTGCACTTGCGCCGCTTCTTCATGGCCGTAATCTACACGATAAATATGTGGCCATGCAGGCCATGGATTGTTATCGGCGCGTTCCTGTGGCGGTGTTGGCATTAACTCAAAGTTAACCACCGACTTACAGCCATGACGTAGTGATGTTCCGATACAGTCAGTACCTGTGTCACCCCCACCAATTACAACCACGTGTTTGTCTTTAGCGGAAATGTAGTTGCCGTCTTCTAAATTAGAATCTAGCAGGCTTTTGGTGTTGGCAGTTAAAAAGTCCATGGCGAAATGTACGCCACTCAGGTCACGGCCTTTAACGGGCAGGTCGCGAGGTGTGGTTGCACCGGTTGCCATAAGCATTGCATCGGTGTTTTGCATGAGTTCTTTAACGTCAACGTTTTCACCAACATTGGCGTTGGTCACAAACTCAACGCCCTCTTCACGCATAAGATCCACACGACGGTCAATTAAGCTTTTTTCCAGTTTCATATTGGGGATGCCGTACATTAGCAGGCCGCCAATACGATCTGCACGCTCATATACAGTGACAGTGTGCCCCGCACGGTTTAGTTCTTGTGCTGCGGCCAGACCCGCTGGGCCGGAGCCAACTATCGCGACTTTTTTGTCACTACGACTTTCCGGTGCCTGTGCCTTTATCCAGCCTTCATCAAATGCTCGATCAACAATTGAGCACTCAATGTTTTTAATAGTGACCGCAGGCTCAATGACACCTAGTACGCATGCACCTTCGCATGGTGCAGGGCATACACGACCGGTAAATTCAGGGAAGTTATTGGTGTGGTGTAATCGCGCATTAGCGTCTTCCCAGCGGCCGTTATAAACCAGGTCATTCCATTCAGGAATCAGGTTATCCACCGGGCAGCCGGTTTCAGATTGGCAGAAAGGTATACCGCAGTCCATGCAGCGTGCACCCTGAGTTGCCAGGTGTGTTTCATCATGCTCGGTATAAATTTCTTTAAAGTCTTTCAGGCGCACAGACACTTCGCGATACGGCGCGGTCTTGCGTTCGAACTCTTTAAAACCTGTTACTTTACCCATTGTTTTCTATAACCTTCTTTAAAAGATTTACCGCAAATAAACGCGAATGAACGCAAATAAAAGCGAATATTTCAGGTGTTGTGCGCCGCAGGCGCAACAACAAAAAACATTAGCGTCTATTCGCGTTTATTAGCGGGCTAATGCTTTTGATTTTTGTTTATGCCGCGTTAGCTTTTTTCTTTTGCTCTTCAAGTATGCGTTTATAGTCGGTAGGCATGACTTTAACAAACTGGCTTAATGTGCCATCCCAGTCATTTAACAGGCGTTCTGCAATGGCAGAGCCTGTGTACTTAAGATGGTTTTCAATCATTGTTTTCAGTTCTTCAATATCTTCAGCCGCTGCAACAGATTCCAGCTCTACCATGCCCATATTGCACTTGGTCGACAGGTCGCCTGCGTGGTCCCAGATATAAGCAATGCCGCCGCTCATGCCGGCCGCAAAGTTACGCCCAATTGAACCAAGTACTGCAATGCGTCCTCCGGTCATATATTCACAACCGTGATCGCCAATACCTTCAACGACAGCGGTTGCACCAGAGTTACGTACACAGAAGCGTTCGGCTGCGATGCCGCGGAAGTAAGCTTCACCTGAGGTTGCGCCATATAAACATACATTACCTACTATGATGTTTTCCTCAGCAACAAAGGTACTGTTTTTCGCTGGCGCTACAATAACACGGCCACCGCTTAAGCCCTTGCCTACATAGTCGTTGGCATCGCCTTCAACTTCGATGGTAATGCCCTTCGCCAGGAATGCACCCAGTGACTGGCCAGCAGAACCGGTCAGTTTAATATTAATGGTGCCGTCAGGTAGCATGGCTGAGCCATATTTTTTGGCAACTTCATTGGACAGCATCGTACCCACTACGCGGTTAGTATTGATAACGGGCAGGTCAATATTGACCTGGCTGCCATTTTCCAGGGCGTCTTTTGAAAGCAGGATAAGCTGGTTGTCCAGGGCTTCATCTAAGCCATGGTCCTGCTTAATGGTTTGATGAACCTCCACATTTGGATGTGGCTTTTCAGCAGGTGTTAATAGCATGCTTAAATCGATGCCACTTTGCTTCCAGTGTTCAGAGTCAGCGGCAGCTTCCAGGCAATCAACACGACCAATCATTTCA